>Ga0307475_10002797_pt1 | contig 10545 bp, 9 predicted proteins | sample atmos_gasesECM1C_FD_203317 | JGI IMG/M metagenome (GOLD analysis project Ga0307475, IMG submission 203317) | Hardwood forest soil microbial communities from Morgan-Monroe State Forest, Indiana, United States - atmos_gasesECM1C_515 | ecosystem: Environmental > Terrestrial > Soil > Temperate...
CGCTGGACAGCCCGCCGACCTAACTGTTTTTTCGATCGATCATCCCTGGACCTACCAGGTGAAAGAATCGCCAAGCAAATCCCGCAACTCTCCCTTCGATGGCCGCGCTTTCAAGGGGGCGGCCGTCGCCACCATCGTTGCCGGCCGCATCGTCTACAAGCAATAAGAATCAGAAGGCAGAGAAGATCATTGCGTGACAAGCTGCCTTTTCTGAAGCATTCGCAGGACGGAAAGGCCAGCGGCACCGGCGGCCAGGTGTTTAAGTGTGTGTCCGCTGACGACGTGTCCCAAGGAAAAAATCAGCCGGTCTTCACTTTCGCAGACCTTCGCGACTACGTAGAGGCCAGCCACTACGAGCAGGTAGGATCCTTGCGTGTATCGCGGAGGCAAGAGCAACGCAACGAGTAGCGCGAGTAGCGAGTAGAGTTGGACTGCCGCGTAGAACCGCAAGTCGCCGACGCCTCTCTGTTCAGACAAATGCCACTGGAGTACGCTTCCGATACCAACCGCCATTAGAACGGGGAGTAGCCAGAGACCGAGCCGCGGGTTCGAGCGCTCTGCGATCATGGCAGCCACCAACGGCATGAAAACAACGGTCATGGGCAGCCGGTCCCACAGCAGGCGCGGATTGTCCGGAGCCAGGTGATAGTAGGAGGAGCCGAAAGCCGTCAAGAGCAATCCGAGAAAGACGATGGCGTATGGCCAACGCTCCCGGGCATCGACGAATCGTTCTCGGCTGGACTTCCGGCCGAGAAACGCCAATCCCCAAAGTCCCGCCACGAGAAAAAGAATATTGGAAGCGACGTCGCCGAAGTTCGGTATTCCAAGCCAGCCTCGCCTATCGGCGAAATCATGGTAGGAGAGCGGCTGAGGAGTTCGCGGAAAGAGCAGCGCTGCGATTCCCACGACTACTGCCAGGGCCAGAAAAAGCCAAATGCCGACGCGCCTAGAAAGAAATAGGCGCTTGCGCTCAGTGGGCAGTGGGTTCCGCGGCGGGGTGCATGCCGTGTTGCGGGACTTCATGGATGCCGCGGGCGGGCGGCTCGATCCTCTGCCGGAAGAAATGATCGAGCGGCAAGCGGCCCTTTCCAACGGCATAGGCTTTCTCGATGGCTTTGGTCACATAAACCTTGGCAAGCGTGGCCGCTTCGAGCAACCCCCGCCCGGCTGCCAGTTGCGCGGTCAGCGCCGAAGCGAAAGTGCAGCCCGTTCCGTGAAGATGGTCTTCATTGGTTTTCTCGCCGGCCAGCGAAATCAACTCGGCGCCATCGAAAAGCACATCCGTGGTGCGCTCCATGTGGCCGCCCTTGACAATGACGGCGTGCGCGCCCATTTCCACGAGTTTGCGAGCCGCGCTTTCCATGCCTGCGACGTCCTTGATGACGAGTCCGGTGAGAACTTCGGCTTCCGGCACATTCGGGGTAATGACACTAGCGCGTTTGAGCAGTTCCGCGGCGACAAATTTGATCCCGCCGGGATCGAGGAGTTCCGCGCCGCTCGAGGACTTCATCACCGGGTCGTGCACGATGTGGGCAAACTTGTGCGCATCGAGGAATTCCGCCACCACCACGGCGTTACCGCGGTTGCCGAGCATCCCGATTTTCACCGCGGCGATATCGCAATCCTTGGCTAGCACCTCAAGCTGTGCGCGCAGCTCCGCGGTCGGCGTGTTATGGACGGTTTCGACCCCCTGGGTGTTCTGCACCGTGAGTGAAGTGATGGCGGCAACGCCGTAGCAGCCGTGTGCGGCAAACGTTTTGAGGTCGGCGGCGGTGCCGGCACCGCAGGAAGGATCAAATCCCGCAATCGTCAACAGGATGGGCGGCGCTGCATGGCCGTGTCCGTTCGTGCTCATCTTCTCTTCTTGCTCCTACGACGAAAATAGCCGGTCGCGTCGTGAAAACGGACCGGCACTTGCGAATGTACGCGCGCTGTTTCTCCAACGCAAGAAAAAACTTGATGATATTCTGTCTTGCGAATGCCAGGGAGGTAGGCGGCAGCGGACCGGTCCTTTCACTTATGGCGTTCTGGAATAACGATGAACTTCACGCCGCGCGTCTTTGGAGAGCTAGCTTTTCTAATCCTCTCGCCTTTCCTTTCTCTCGAGGCCCAGACCGACAAGTTTCGTGCCGTTGTGGAACAGCTTCGCGCCATCGATACGAAAGGCCACAGTAATCCCGGGAATGATGTGCCCCCGGCGGCTCAAAAACTGCTTCCCCAATTCAAGTCGGGGCTGCGGGAGATCATCGGAGACACCCTCAACGAGCATTCCTCTTCCTCGCCGGAGCAACTCCATGACCTTATCCTCGCGGAGCTGAAAAAGGCGGGCATCGACGTTCTGAATTCCGTTCAGCGAGATGGGTACTATACCGCCGACGGGGACGATTTCGGCTATCTCTATGATGTGACCGTGCGCCAGCCTGAGCGGCAACCGGATTTGATGGCCGTGGTCGCTAACTTGACGATTCCCTGTGGCAGCGATGCTTCTCTTAATCTCTATCGCCGAACGGGAACGGCGTGGCAACTGATTCTCGTAGAGGAATCCAACGGTTATAAAGACATCAGCGGAGGGCAGGGATCCTTCCAATTTGCAGTTTCCCCGACGGATGCCGACGGCAATTGGTTTGTGGTTGCTGCCGATGTAAATCCCTGGTGCAGTTCGAATTGGCAGCAACTGCGCTACCAAGTTTTGCGCCCTGGCGAGGATGCCCACCACCCCCGGGTGCTCCTTCGCGAACATACCAGCATTTATCTTGGGACTGACCAACCTTATCGGTTGACCCTTAATCCGCACGGGTTCGAACTTAATGTCGTGGGCGCGCAGGGTTTAGATGACAGCATCCTCACCCGCGAGCATGTCCAGAATTACGAGGTCAGCGGTAATCGGGTAACGCGCATCCCGCCCCTAGCCCTGGCGCCCGAAGACTTCCTGGATGAATGGGTGGCCATGAAGTGGGAGGAGGCCGGTACTTGGGCCTCCAGCGCGGAGGAGGGGAAACTTCAATACTGGCACGCCCGGTTGCGCCGCGACGGAGGCGAGAAAATCGACACGGAATTTGACTTCGTGCAGCCCTGCCAGGAGGCGGGAAATGTTCCGAAGTGGCAAATCGGCCTGACATTAGCGAGCAGCGACGAGCATGATCCGCCGGGGGACTTACCGGACGAGCTTTTTTTTACGATCAGCAAGCGGGACGGCGCGTTTTATTTGGAGGATGTAGGTAAGGACCGTCCGCCGGGCTGCCCCGGCAATACTCTGCCGCGTGGAGCGAGAGAAGCGCTGCCCTAAATGGTGACCGCAACGTCCCGACTAGGGGCCAGCCCCAGCAAACAACTACGGAAACAGGCCACGGACCAGAGTGGCTTCCGAGACCCGTCCGACGGCGAGTATCATGGCACCGGCGCGCGGGGGGACGTGATGCTTGCGCATAGTATCCACCATCTCATGGAAGGCTCGAACCATGATCTTTTGTAGGCGCGCGTTGACTTCGTCGACGTCCCACATCAGCCCTTCCTGATTTTGCACCCATTCAAAGTAACTGACGGTGACGCCGCCGGCGTTGGCCAGAATATCCGGCAGTACGATGACGCCGCGCCGCGCGAGAATCTCATCGGCGTGCGGCGTGGTGGGACCGTTGGCGGCTTCGGCAACGATGCGGGCTTTGACGGCTTCGGCGTTGTGCAGGGTAATGACGTTTTCCAGTGCCGCGGGCACCAGGATGTCGCACTTCATGGTTAGCAGCTCATCATTCGTGATGCGCGACGCGCCCGGCATACCTACAACGGTTCCGGAACGCTCCTTGTAGCGAATGGCTTTGATGGGATCAATGCCGCGGGAGTTGGTGACGCCGCCTCGGGTGTCACTAAGCGCCACGATCTTCGCTTTCCTCTCCGCAAATAACCGCGCCGCGGTTGCGCCGGCGTTGCCGAATCCCTGAATCGCGACGGTTGCCCCGCGAAGCGAAATCTTCTTGAGTTTGCAGGCTTCTTCCACCACATAGAGCAGTCCGCGAGCGGTGGCTTCGCCGCGGCCCTCGGAACCCCCGATGGAGACCGGCTTGCCGGTGACCACGCCATGCGCCGAATGGCCCACGGTCATTGCATAAGTATCCATGATCCAGGCCATCGTTTGCGCATCGGTGTAAACATCCGGCGCCGGTATGTCTTGAGAAGGTCCGATGATGGGCAGGATTTCACTGGCGTAACGGCGCGTCATGCGTTCGAGTTCGCTCTTGGACATGCGCTTGGGATCGCAGACCACGCCGCCTTTGGCTCCGCCAAACGGAACGTTGACGGTAGCGGTCTTCCAAGTCATCCAAGCCGCCAGCGCTTTTACTTCATCCGGCGTAACGTTGGGATGAAAGCGGATGCCTCCCTTGCCAGGCCCTCGCGACACGTTGTGCTGTACGCGGTAGCCGGTGAACACCTTCACTTGGCCGTTGTCCATCTTTGTCGGCAAGGAAACTTCCAGCACGCGTTTGGGAGTGCGCAAAATCTGCCGCAAGCCCGGATCGAGCTTCAGGAATTCGGCCGCCATGTCGAACTGAATCTGGGCGATGCGAAAAGGATTCAGGTCTTCGCGGGGAGCGATGCGCGGCACCATGGGTGGTGCGCCTATCTGTCTTGTCGGGGCTGTGGGCTTTGCGACCGTGGCCATTGGCGTCGGTCCTTTCGTCTACTCGATTTGTTTAACAAAATCTGCTTCCACTTGGCCCAAGTTCAAAATTCACCTTACCGAAATCCGCATTATCCGTTAGCCGCAAACTTCCTCGCGTTGACGGCGTACGAGTCGCGGCAAGCGGTGGAGCAGAAGTGCCGCAGCTCGCCGCCTTGGCCGAACGGAATGGATAGCGTTTCGTCCACGTGCATCCCGCATACGGGGTCACGCACCAGCCGACGCGCCGCAACAGCCGTCTCGGCCGGGCTGGCAGCATCTGGGGAGCGGGGAACCCCGCTGGCAGCATCGCCTAACATCCAGCCCACCAAGCGGCGGAGCAGCCGGGCGCTCCAAGAGATAAAGATCAACCACAAGAGAAATCGCGCGACTCTAGCGAGAAGATTCATCGTTCCCAAGTTTGCTAGACAGCCTCCCTATCCGATTACCCCTCTCACCAGCCTTGAATGGAGTGTATGCAAGGCGAAAAGGGCCAGTCAAACGAAAAGGTGTGATTTCAAGAGGTTGCGAGGCGAATTGTGCGCTGACTTTTTGGGAAAAACAGTCAAGATTTAGTCTAAACCGTTTAAATGTAATAGGTTACGTGGAAAATGAGCGTTTTGTGTCCGAAGCGTGCGGGAGGACGATCTTTCCTGTCGAGATGAGGTAGGGGCGGTTACCCTGCTGCCGGAATGCGGTTCATTCCCATGTACGGACGCAAAGCCTCCGGGAGCAAAATGGAGCCATCGGCTTGCTGATAATTCTCGACCACGGCGATCCAGGTGCGCCCCACGGCAAGTCCGGAACCATTTAAAGTGTGCACGAAGTCGCTCTTGCCACCGCCCTTCGGTTTGAAGCGAATGCCGGCGCGCCGCGCTTGAAAAGCTTCGCAATTCGAGCAAGAAGAAATTTCGCGAAATTCATTGCTGGCCGGCAGCCAAACTTCCAGGTCGTACGTTTTCGAGGAAGCAAAGCCCATATCCCCCGTCGAAAGCAGCACGGTGCGATAGTGTAGTCCAAGTTTTTCTAGAATCGTTTCGGCGTTGCGCACCAGCGCTTCATGCTCTTCATAACTTTTCTCTGGATGCGTGAACTTGAAAAGCTCGACCTTCTGGAATTGATGCTGGCGCAGAATCCCTCGGGTGTCTTTTCCGGCCGCGCCGGCTTCGGAACGGAAACAAGCCGTCCACGCGGTTACATGGATGGGCAATTTCTCTTCCGGAATGGTTTCGTCGCGGTACAAGTTGTGCAGCTCGACTTCTGCCGTTGGTGTGAGCCAGAAGTCGGTGTTTTCGAGCTTGAAGAGGTCCGCGGCAAACTTCGGCAACTGGCCCGCGCCGGTGAGTGAAGCCGAATTCACCAGGAAGGGCGGAAGAATCTCCGTGTACCCGTGCTCGCGGGTATGCACGTCGAGAAAAAAATTGGCGAGCGCGCGCTCGAGCCTGGCGCCCCAGCCCTTGTAAACAGCAAACCGCGCACCGGTAATCTTGGTGGCCACCGCCAGGTCCAGGATTCCGGCGCGCTCCCCGACTTCCCAATGCGGTCGCGGCGCGAAATCGAATTTAGGTGCTGTGCCCCAGCGACGGACTTCTTGGTTGTCCGCGGCGCTGCCCCCCACGGGCACCGAGGAGTGCGGAATATTCGGAATGGTCAGCAGCAATTCCCGCTGCGTAGCGTCCAGTTCGGCGATGCGCTCGTCGGATTGCTTGATGCGCTCGGAAACCTGTTTCATCTCTCGGATGAGCGAGTCGGCGTTTTGCTGCTCTTTTTTCAGGCGCGCAATCTGTTCGCTGGCCTTGTTGCGCTGGGCCTTCTGCTGTTCGGTCGCAGTGATGAGTTCGCGGCGCTCCTTGTCGAGCTTCTGAAAAGCCTCCAAGTCCAGCGCGGCCCCGCGCTTCTTGGCCATGTCCGCGAACACATCGAGATGGTCCCTAAAGTAATTCAGGTCATGCATGGAGGTAGCAGGATACCGTAATCCGCCGAACCGTTGTAGGGCGACATGGCGCGCACCTCGCGCCAAGGCAAAAGGCTATTTGGCGCGCGAGACTTCGCTCATCAATTGGTGAATGTTGCCCTCGGAATCGCGAAACGCCGACATCCAAAGGTCGTAGGTAGGCATCGGGGCAATCAGACGGGGCGGAGCCACAATCTCTACGCCAGCCTCTGCCAGCCGCCGGTGAGCAGCTTGGAGGTCCGGAACGCGGAAGTACAATATGGAGCTCCGATGATCCAAGTCTGGCGTTTCCGGCAAGCCCAACATCAAGCGCACTCCGCCGCAATCAAAGAAAGCCATGTTGCCCGCGGTGAACAGCAGTGGCAGACCCAGCTGGTCACGGTAGAATGCCGTGGCACGCGCGAGATCGTGAACGATGATCGAAATCTGGCCGATATTCTGGATACCCAGGTTCGCTCGAGTAGTGCTCATGGGTTCGTTTACCTCCGGGAGCAATTTAGTTAGCATAGCTAACTATATTCTATGACGGTTGTCAAGTCCACTCGTCTCGCCGGCGCGGATACTTTCTTTATCGCCGACCGCTTGCACTCCGCGGCCATTCACTTGCTCCGCAGGTTGCGGGTGCGCGACCGCGAAAGCGGCGTTGGCCCGGCGCAGCTCTCGGCCTTGTCCGTGCTGGTGCTGGGCGGCGGTCCACGATCGCTCGGAGAGCTTGCGGAAGCCGAGCAAGTCCGACCGCCGACGATGAGCCGCATCGTTGCCGGCTTGGTGCGCGCAGGCTTGGTGCGCCGCGGAAAGACCGAAGACGGCCGCCGTGTGCGCCTCGAAGCAACCGCCAAGGGTACCCGGATCCTCCAGGAAGGCCGCTTGCGCCGCGTGGAGTCGCTGGCCGAGGCGCTCGCCGCTCTCTCGGACGAAGACCGGAAAAAATTGCGGGAACTGATCGGCCATCTCGAAAAGATCATTCGCAACTTGTAGTCAAGAAGGAATAACGGGGCCAATGCCAAAGTACGGAGGTACTGCCAAAATGAACCCAGGGAACTATCGACGGATGATTCTCCTCGGAAGCAAACTAGGCAAGTAGTCGGGAGTCGTTTGGGTTTTCTGGAGTCTACATGGTAGTCGCCTGTTTGCTCCTGTGTGTCGTCCTGCTGCTCGCGAGCGCAGCGGAACGGCCAGAATCACCTGACTGACTTCGGATTACTGTTTCCTCCATCCCACGCCCGAGCGGCCGCTCCCCCCAGCGGCCGCTCACTTTTTTGGGCACACCGTTCGCGGCTAACGGTTGTCACGAGAGACGGGAAGGCTGGCTTAGAGGTGGTACGGTAAGTCTCGACCGAGAGGTAAGCCCTCGAAAATGAAAAAGGGGGCTGGTGCAAGCCCCCTTTTTCGCAATTGACGCCCCAAACCGGTAACCGAGTCGAGGATCGGTTCCGGCCACCCCGGGAAGCCAATCTTGTAAGTTGTTGAATAGAGAGCAAACCGGATGCCACCTAATGCGAACGTATTAGTCACGCTGAAGCCGACTGAAACCACAGCGTTTAGCTTTTATGAGCAGACTTAGAGCCTCATATCATCAAGTCCCAGCCTACAGAATCCCACAGAATCTCCCCGGCTTCCTACATTCTTTGGGAGTGTTTCTTCTTTCTTCTACGCCCCAAGGGCCGCTCGAAGTGCAGATCCAGCATCCAAACACGTTTCCGGGCAAGGTCGAAAAAACAAAGCGCTCCAGGCCGGAATTGGCTGAACTTTATGGAACGCGCCGTTCGTGAACGTTAACGAAAATCAGTTGCCAAGAGTTGTGACGCTCATCACCAGCGCTTCATCCCACGACAGAAGAACCCATCGCCAGCGAGCGCTGATAACGCCGCCAAAAGAGCCACCCCGGAAACGCCAGGATCAGCAACCACAGCAAAAGCGTCGGACCGGATTCGGCGAAAAACAAGACCATCCCGAGCAGGCTCAGAAAAGCGCTGCGAAAACCGTTCACCGTGGAATTGCGCAGTTGCATCCCAACCGAAGGCGCTCGGGAGCTGAGCTGCGCTTTGTATTCTTCGGCCAACTTCAAGTCGATCGTGGCGAAGTCGACGCGGTGCTCAAGATTCTTTTGCTCGGCTTCCATCTGCTCGATTTCTCCGCGCACGCGGGCGATTTCCTCTTCGACCTCGAGGACCTCTTTCACTTTGCCCGTGCGAGTGCGAAGAACGTCCTGAAGCCGCTGCTCGGTCTCGCGGGAGTTTTTCAGACGGGCAACGAGATCAGCGTGCTGCTGGGTGACTTCTTCGCCGTTTTGCGTTTCGGCCTCGACACGGCCGAGGGCTTTTAGTTCAGCAACCGCGGCCGCAAGTCGCGGCGCGGGAATTCGTAAGGACACCTGAAGCGTGCGTGCGGCGCCCTCGGGTGTGGCGACGTTCAGCTCTGCGGCATATCCGTTGTGGCGCCCGAGGACAGCGTCAAGCGCAAGGCGCGCCGCATCAAAATCCTTCGCCACGATTGAGAGCGATACCATGCGCGCGATCAGCGGTCCAGCAAAGACGCGGGATTGCCGATCAATGACGTCACCGAAAGAAAATACATTCCTTTCGGCCTTAGCGTGGAGCGCACCGGCGATCGGAACTTCGGCACTGCTTTGGGTATGCAGCTGGTCGAAACCTTCTTGCTCGAGAGGTTGCTGCACCTTCTTCATCGCTTTCTCCTCCCGCACTTGCGGCTGGCCCATTGGTCCATTGCCGAAGCCACGACCGGTAGCGACGATATTCTTGCCTCGTTCGTGAATCGAGAGGGACATGAAATGGGCCTGGCGGGTGAGTCTATTCGGAATGGCCATTGCCACGAGAACGACTCCTAGCGCGGCGGCGGCGGCCAGCCCGCCCGTCCATTGTTTCCAGGTCCAAAGTTTGCTGCGCTCGAATATTCCGAAGCTCACGGATTCGCCGAGTGTCGAATTTCTTGCCGCCGCAACTCGAAGGCGCTCTTCAAACTGACCGTTGACAGGTGCCGTCGAAGCCGTCCAATGGGCGAGGGTCTCGGAAGTGTTGCGCAGGGAAGCCGCGAGTTCGCGGCAATCGGCGCATTCGTCGACGTGGCTGGCAAAAGATTCGGCGCGGTCGCGGGAGAGTTCGCCGTCCACGTAGGCCATGATTTCTTCGGGTGCGAAGGGATGCGTGGCGCTACTCATGCGCGTTCCCCTTTCTGGGCTGGGGCTTCGGCCGCCGCGGGCAGGGCGTCCGGCGCCGCAGATGCGGCGGGCGGCTCCAGCAAATGGCGCAGGGCGGTGCGCGCACGGAAAAGACGCGAGCGCACGGTGTTCAGAGGAAGCTGTAAGAGATCGGCGATTTCCGCATAGCTCAGTTGCTCGAATTCCCGCAGGAGCAGGATTTCGCGGTCCACTCGTTCAAGCTTTTCGACGGCGCGGCGGACCCATAAGCCGGATTCGGTGGCATCAAGCTTGGAGGGATCGGGCGCCGAGTTTCTTTTCCCGAAAAACGTGGCGCGAAAGGCAGCTTTGCGGCTATGCGCACGGAGGATCTTGAAACCAATAGCGTAGAGATAGGTGCGAAACAGAGCGCGCGGTTCGTAGCGCGCGGCGGCACCGAGCAAAGCGACGAAAGTTTCCTGTGTCAGTTCCTCGGCTTGAGCGGACTCGGCAACGCGGCGCCGGAAAAAACCGTAGACCGGCTGCTTATAGCGCGAGAAAAGCTCATCAAAAGCGCACGAGGAGCCCTTGGAAAACGCCAGCATGAGTTGCTCGTCGCTGATGCCGGAAGCCGCCGCGGCATTACTTGCGGCTTTCGCTGGACTCGTGGGCGTCTCGTTCATGGCGGTCCGGGGAAGCGCCTCCGAGTTTAGAACGAGAGCGGGCAGTGCCTGGTCCATGGTAAGCCGCCTGGCTCCTTCACTAAGTGTAATGTCGCGAGGCGGCCAAAAGTTCCAGGGACCA
>Ga0307475_10002798_pt1 | contig 10545 bp, 12 predicted proteins | sample atmos_gasesECM1C_FD_203317 | JGI IMG/M metagenome (GOLD analysis project Ga0307475, IMG submission 203317) | Hardwood forest soil microbial communities from Morgan-Monroe State Forest, Indiana, United States - atmos_gasesECM1C_515 | ecosystem: Environmental > Terrestrial > Soil > Temperate...
TAGGTATTGGAGCAGTTGAGGTTCTCTCACCCGTTGACAAGGCCCATCATGGCTTCGGGGTAGCGCAGCCCGGAGGCGACGCCCTTAGGAGCAACTTCTTCGATGCGCTTCAGATCCTCAGCCGTCAGTTTCAAGTCGAGCGCACCCGCATTTTCTTCCAGGTATTTTATGCGCTTGGTGCCGGGAATCGGAATGATGTCGTTGCCTTGAGCAAGGAGCCATGCGAGCGCGAGCTGGCTGGGCGTGCAGTTCTTCTCGCGCGCCAGAAGCTCGACACGCGCCACGAGATCGAGATTCTTCTGAAAGTTTTCCCCCTGGAAGCGCGGCGAGAAGCGGCGGTAGTCATCCTCGCCCAGATCCTCGAAGCGCTTGATCTGTCCGGTAAGGAAGCCTCGGCCGAGCGGGCTGTAGGCAACGAAAGCAATGCCGAGCCCGCGCGTCGTGGGCAGAACATCGTCCTCGGGGTCGCGGGTCCAAAGCGAGTACTCGGTTTGCAGTGCGGCGATGGGATGAACAGCATGCGCCCGGCGAATCGTCGCAGGAGATGCCTCGGAAAGGCCGAGATAGCGGACTTTACCGTCGCGCACAAGATCCGCCATGGCCCCTACGGTCTCCTCGATAGGCGTGTTGGGATCGACGCGGTGCTGATAATAGAGGTCGATCGTCTCGACTCCCAGTCGCTTCAGGCTCGCTTCACAGGCCGCGCGCACGTACTCGGGCTTACCAGTAACGCCGCGCACGTGAGGATTGGAGCGATCGCGAACAATCGCGAACTTCGTTGCCAAAAACACCAGGTCGCGGTGGCCGCGAATCGCATTGCCAACCAGAATCTCGTTGTCGCCGTAGCCGTAAACGTCGGCTGTATCCAGGAAGTTGATGCCCAGTTCGAGCGCGCGGTGAATCGTGGCGATGGATTCCGCGTCGTTGCGGCGGCCATAGAATTCAGACATTCCCATACAGCCCAAACCGAGAGCTGAAACCTTTGGCCCGACTCTTCCCAATGGACGAAGCTGCATGAATTCACCTCACAAAAATGATTTTCAAATTTGATGAGTAGCTGACTGACATCGGTACATGATAGAAGAGCGCTTCTTGCGGAGAAAAGAAAAAGCTTGTGATAACGATCATCGCTGTTCTGCTCTCAGCGATCGCATGCGGTGCGACGTTCCTGTTTGCGCTTTACCGCCAATTCGCGCTCGTGGAAGTGGCCGCGAGCATGACCATCGGCGTCGAACTCTATTTCCTCAGCTCATCGATCGGCGACGCGCCTGAAGATAAGGACGAGCCTGGCAGCGTCAGGCTGCTGCTGCCTGTGTCGGCTGTAGGAGTGGTAGTGGCGTATTTCTGGTCGGCCGGTACTTGCGGGGATGAGCAACCATACGCAAAAGTGGGTCAAACCCTTGCGCGAGTTGGCGCAAAGGCGGCCGGAGCTTTAGATAACTCCAACATTGTGAATAAAATACGGAGTGTGCGCGTGGCATGGCACGTGCGTTTCTGAATACCGGAGGCAAAGGTTATGGCTCCGTCCATCCACACTGAAATTTCTCCGGAACTAGAGGCGAAGAAGGCTGAACACTCTGAAACCCTGGTTTTGGAACCCCGGAAAACAGGCCAAGCTCCGGCGAAAGCTGCACCGCGGCAGTGGGCAGCTCCAGAAGAAGGTTCGTTCCAGTCGTCCATGCTCGAGTACAACCGCATGAAAGGCGGCTCTCGACTGCTGGACGCCCTCATTTCGCTGGCAATCAACATGGCGATTCTTACTGCACCCATCTTCGTAGGACTCTATTTCACAGATGCACTCAACCTGAAACAGCTTGAATCGACGTTTCTGGTGGCACCGCCCCCGGCACCGCCACCCGCGCCGGCGGTCGTGAAAGTAATGCCGCCGCATAAAGTATTCGAGAATGCGGGCAAGTTGGTGGCGCCGAGCGTAATTCCGAAGAACATTGCAGACATCAAGGAAGCACCCTTGCCGCCCGATGTGGATGGTAGCGGCGTGGCCGGTGGCGTTCCAGGCGGAGTCGCCGGCGGTTCGATGGGTGGAGTGATTGGTGGCGTGATCGGTGGAACCGCGGTCGTTCCGAGTGCACCGATAGCTCCAAGGGAAAAACCAAAGGCGCCGGTGCGCGTAGGAGGGCGGGTGAGGGAGCCCAGGCCAACCTACCGTGTCGAACCTGTGTACCCCGCGCTCGCCAAACAAACCCACATACAGGGGACCGTCATCGTTGATGCGATCCTCGACGAGCACGGCAATGTGATTGAGATGAAAGTAGTGTCGGGCCCGCCACTGTTGATCCAGGCCGCACTGGACGCGGTGGGCCGCTGGAAGTATGAGCCAACCTATCTGAACGACGAGCCCGTGCCTGTGCAACTGAACGTAACGGTCACGTTCCGGCTAAACAATTAGCCGTTTAACGAAGTTGGACGGAGGGGCGGGGCAACGCATTCTGGGGGTTGCCCCGCCCTCACTGTATTTACGGGCGAGTAAGCGACTGGAGTGGAAAAGAACGACATTAATCAATTTGGCGCTCTCGAGGCCTGTCCAGATGTTTCACGAGGAGCACTTCGTTGCCTTGCTCGTTGTAGAGCAATTCGTCCACGAGTTTCTTAGCCATCAGGATTCCGAAACCTCCGGGGCGCATGCCACGCGCCTCACGTTCGGCCATATGTAGAAACGGCTCGTCAGGAGGATTGGCTACGGCGCTATGCTTTAGTTCATCCAGTGAAAATCCAGCGCCAGGATCCTTGACCCGGCACATGACCACACGCTCCGTGCGGACGTAGCCAACTTCAACGTATTGGGAGGGATCGAAATTACCGCCATGTTCCATGGCGTTGAGAAGGATTTCGCGAAAGGCGGCTGCGACTTCTTCGGCTTCAACATCGGGCAGGTCCGAAGCCTCGCGATAGAACTGGAGCAAGCGATTGGCGGTAAGAATGTCGCAGCGAACGGAAAGCCGGATCCAATTGGGAGTTGCAGAGAGGATTTCAATGCCGTCATCCCAAAAGGGCAGTTCCATCGCAAGACGGATGATTTCCGACAGTCTCTCGGTCGAGAAGGGGCGCGCGAAATAACTGAAGGCGCGCTCGCGAATCGAGTTCAAGACATCGCCGCGAACGAATTCCTCAGTCAGGATGATGAGTCTGGTGTGAGGGCGAACGAGACGCAGACGGCGCAAAAGCTCGATATCTTCCTGACCGGAGGTCTCCTCGCCCGTGATGATGAGGTCGTACGGACGCTCTTTTGCCAGTTGTAACGCATCCTTGTTGTCCGCGGCGTAACGGATTGTCCATTCGGAAGGATCGAACAGGCTTGTGAGCAGTTGATTGATTTCCGGGCTGGAATCCACGAGGAGAGCGTGAAAGTGCTCGCCGGTGATCGGTACCTGACGGATCGGGGTCGCCATGAAAGCCTCGAGCGGGGGATTCTATGGGCGGCAAGACAGTCCGAACCCTGTGGGTCATTCCGCCTCGGCTCCGTCGTACCACCCGCGAGAGACACGCGCGGCTCCTTGAGTCGCGGCGCCCGAGCAACCTGGGCGGGCGGGTGGAGCGGGAACGGCTCTAGGATGCAGGAGAAGGGGGCGGGGCGCAAGAGCCCCTTTGCATGCTCAGCCGAGGTCGCTGGTAGTCAGGAATAAAGGCTTCATCTCAAAGCTTTGATAGACGGGACGCAAGCGCTCGGTGCTGTAGTGCTCTTTGACATTGACAACCTTTTTGGTGGAGGTGACCGTTTCGATGGGCATGTTGTCGTAGCGGCCGTTTTTCAGGACAACGAGCCGGCCATGGATGCGGTTCAGGAGCAGGTCAAGGGCAAGGTTGCCATAGGCCATGGGAACGATGGAATCGATGGCATCCGGATCGCCACAACGAACGAGGTAGCCCAGCTTCTGATTGATACATTCGATTTTCTTGCCCTTGTTGTACTTGGTTGAAAGCTCGGTGAGTTCCTCGGAGACCAGGTCGCCAATGCCACCCAATTTTTTGTGGCCAAACGCGTCAGCAGAGCTGGTCTGAAATACCATTTCCCCGCCCTCGAACATGGCGCCTTCAGAAACCAGTACGATCGAATAACGGCTGGGATTGCGGTTGCGGTCATGAACGAGCAATTCGGTAAGCTGCTCGATATTAAATTTGTGCTCGGGGATGACGCAGCGGTTAGCAGCGCCGGCCATGGTGGGAAGCATCGCGGTGAAGCCTGCATAGCGCCCGAATACCTCCAGGACCATGAAGCGCTCGTGGGAACCCGCGGAAGTGCGCAGGTCGTTGGTCATCTGAATGGTGCGAGTGACGCAGGTGCTGAAGCCGATGCAGTAGTCGGTGCCGGGAACGTCGTTGTCCATGGTCTTGGGGATCGCGACGACGCGAACGCCTTCCTGATAGAGGCGCACGCCATAACTCAGGGTGTCATCGCCGCCGATGGGAATCATGTATTCGATGCCGAGCCAGGCCAGATTCTTCAGCGCTTCCGGAGTGAGGTCATTCCTCTCCTCCGTGTATTGATCTTTCAGATGGTCCGGCACGCTGCTTTTGCTGACACGCGCGGGGTTGGTGCGGGAAGAGTGGAGAAACGTGCCTCCGGTGCGGCCGGCGCGATTGACGACGTCTTCGGTGAGGCGCTGGAAGTTGTTTGAGTTGTCGTACTTGTCGTCACGCACGATATCGACCAAGCCGCCCCAGCCCCGGCGGATTCCGATGACCTCATAGCCCTCACGCAGCGCACGGAAGGTAACCGCGCGGATAGCCGGGTTCAGCCCGGGAACGTCGCCACCGCCAGTCAAGATTCCGATCACGCCTTTCTTCACGTTGATGTTCGCCATGTCAGAAGACTCGCCTTAGAGTGGACTGTGAAACAGATAATTATCTACTCGCCAAGAAAATTTAGAAAGGGGCGAAGGAGAAATAAGTTTTGAGGACGCGAGAATGGGCACTTTTAATCGCATGAGTGGGGCAACATGCACGAGCCCTGCAGCGACTACAAGTCAATGCGGGTGCCCAAGACGTGGAGGAATTTTGCAAGCCATGTAGGATTCGCCGGCCAGGCAGGACCTGTAACGAGATTGCCGTCGACGACCGCTTCGGTCATCGCTACTTCGGCATAGGTTCCGCCCGCAAGAGCTACGTCCGGGGCGGTAGCGGGATAGCAACTACACCTCTTCCCTTCCAGAACCTTGGCGGCCGCCAGTACCTGCGCGCCGTGGCAAAGAGACGCGATGGGCTTGTTGACGGAGGCGAAATATCGGACGATCTCTAGCACTCTGGGATTCAGTCGAATGTATTCTGGCGCGCGTCCACCAGGAATAACGAGCGCATCGTAGTCTTCAGGTTTGACGTTTTCGAAGGTGGCGTTCAGGGCGAAGTTGTGGCCGCGCTTCTCGGAGTAGGTCTGGTCGCCTTCAAAATCGTGAATTGCCGTGCGGACCACATCACCGGCTTTTTTACCGGGGCAAACAGCATGTACCACGTGGCCCACCATCAGCAGCGCCTGAAACGGAACCATCACTTCATAATCTTCGACGTAATCGCCAACTAGCATAAGAATGTTCTTGCGGGACATCGGATCCTCCAAGAGCAGTCAAGGATAACGAACTGGAAGACGGGTTGGCGCGCCGGGCAGAGGGCTCCATGAGCGGCGAACGACCGTACTCCTTCTACCGGATGCCCGAAGAGCCGGCGAGAAACCGGCTCTGCAGGCTGCTGAGCGATCCACGCAAGTCGCTATGCGTTCGTTGCGCTTGCGGGAGCTGTAGTCTCCTCAATGGTGAGCACGTCTGTGCGCATCTTGTCCCACTCGCGGAGAGTGAGCCCGCGCGCCGCGAAGAAACGGCGGATTTTCACGGAGTCCCAGCGGAGTACTTCTTCGAGAACGGGGACGAGGATGCTCATGGCGCTGTCACTCAGCACGGTACGGCGCGCCACGCGGGTAATGAACTTGGCTTCGGAGACGGCAATGGTAAGGCCGTCAGACTGGTTCACGTGCATCATGACCGGCAGATCGGAGCTACCGTCGCCCATGTAGATGATGTGGTCATGACTGATGCCAAGCGATGCGCGCAACTCCTCGAGGACGGTGATTTTGCCCCAACCCGCCGAAGCGCGAATGATCGATTCCACTTCGCCGGTTGATTCGTTGAAGCGGAACCGGGTGCCGAAGATGTGATCCGGGGGCACGATGCCCTCGAGGGCTGATTCGATGATTTCCTGCGGCCCCGCCGAGATGACGTAAAAGGAAAACCTGTAGCCATCAGCGAGACTATCGAGGGAACGGGCGAACAGGCCGACGTCGTGCTTCAGCCGGATACGCTTGCCGGTCTCGATGAGGTGCTCGCGGCGGACTTTACGGAAACCGGGGTCGTGGAGGATCAGATAAGAAAGTTCAGCACCCTGCTGTACAAGGCTGAGATTGGATAAGCCTTTAACTTTTTCGTCAAAGGCGTGAAAACCGATGAGTTCGCTCAGAACGACACCAGAGTCGTTGAAGCTGAGCGTCTGGTCGAAGTCACTGGCCAGAAGATACTGCTGCACCATTGGGATGTACTCCTTCTTTCTGCCCGCCAATTGCGGGCTCGAGCCGCGCTGACGGCTCGGGAACTTCGCCACGCATACACGTTAACTGCTCTCGGGGGCACCGCCCCACGAATAATTTTGATGTGTGCTATGCGTAGAAAACGTGAACAAATTGTGAGCACTTCATTAGATGCAGCGAGATGGTAAAGGGTTGACATAAACAGAGTTATTTTGGGAAGGGGCTTCGGAATCAGGGAGCAGCGCGGACTTGATGCAGAAATTTGAATGCGAAGAAAAAGCGATGGCGCCTACGAATGATCAATTAACGGTCCGTGGGAGTCATCATTTCGGGCCAGGCAAAGAGGAGGTGCTTTGTTGCGTGGTTCGCGCATGTGTTACCAACGATGAGAATCTCACATGGAACACGCCCTTCGAAAACCAGTGGAGTCCAGGCGCGCCTATAAGCAGCGAAGGAAAGCCATCGCGTTCGGGATGATTGTGGCGCTGACCGGTGGCCGCGGCGATGGCCATTTTGCTTGTGGGTTGCCGAGGGGTGAACTAACTATTGAAGCGTCCCTTGGACCCAGTTGGCAGAAGTGGGAAAAGCTTATTTTTCCCTCTTCCGAGTGAGAGCAGAAAGAGCCCGGGTGTATTCATCAATAGTTTCCGGGTTCGCCCTGCTGTAAACAAACTGGCCTTCTCTGCGGGTTTCGATCAGTCCGGCGTCAACCAAAATGCGAAGGTGGTGCGAGACGGTCGCGGGCGTGACGTCGCGCAGAGAGACGATCTCGCCGCAAGTCATTTCCTCGCGGGAATTAATGGCTTCAAAGATGCGCAGCCTCGTTCCGTCCCCTAAGGCTTTTGAGATTTGTTCGATGCGTTCGCGGTCCATGGTTTGTTCTGAGTGTATATGGGGGAGGAGGCAGTAGGCGAGCGGGCTGCTGACCCTCGCTGCGGGAGGATGTAACCAAGTACTTAGATATTCATCGAAATGTCGAAGTACTCGGACCCATCCGACGGCCCCTAGCGGGCGGAGGTGTTTATGAAGCGACTGGAAGGCAAAGTAGCCGTAGTAACCGGCGGAAACAGCGGCATCGGCCTGGCAACGGCAAAGCGGTTTCTCGAAGAAGGCGCGCGCGTGGCGATTTCCGGCAGAAACCAGAAGACCCTCGACGAAGCAGTGCACACCCTCGGAAAAGACGTGCTGGCAGTCAAAGCAGACACAGCGGAGCTGAACCAAGTGGAGAAGTTTCTGAACGCCGTCAACCAAAAGTTCGGGAAGATCGACATCCTGTTCATCAACGCTGGCGTGGCCAAATTCGCTCCCCTGACGGGGACCGCGGAGGGTCTGTTCGACGAACAGTTCGACATCAATATCAAGGGCGCGTACTTCACAATTCAGAAGGCGGTGCCGTATCTGAACGACGGCGCTTCGATCATTCTCAATACGAGCACGGCGGCCTCTACGGGTTATCCGGGGACAAGCGCCTACTCCGCCACGAAGGCGGCCCTGCGATCATTGGCACGAACGGCCGCGGCCGAACTGGTGGACCGCAAGATCCGCGTCAATGCCGTGGCACCAGGACCAATCGTGACACCCATATTCGGCCGCACGGGCCTGTCCCAGGAAGCTCTCGATGATTTCGCGAAAGAGATTAAGGAAAACGTGCCGATGAAGCGGTTTGGAGAGCCCGAGGAGGTAGCGGGAGTAGTGGCGTTTCTAGCTTCTGCCGATGCGTCGTACGTTACGGGCGTCGAGATCAATGTGGATGGAGGGCTCAGCCAGATTTGAGGCCGGGTCCTCACAGGAAGAGCGCTATGGTGTGGCCGCGCTATTGCCGCGGGGACGCGGCGGAAGGATTGGCAGTCGTCGCTGCGTTCACATCCACAAACCATTTGTGCGCCGAATCGCCGGGCGCGTAGCAATTCCCGTCGGCGGCGTAGGAGGCAGCGCACTCTTTTGTGCGATCCTTGCGACGCGGCGATTGCGCATACTGCCAGACCGCCGCGGAAGAAACACCACCTTGCACCACCGGTGGAGCGGGCGAAAAGGCGCATCCGGGCGACGGCGGGCACGCATCGTTGAAAACCCAGAAGACTAACTTACGCCCGTTCAGATGATCCTGAAGGTCTTTTACGGTCGTGATGCTATTGCCGTGACCTTCATCTACCGTTATCGCCGAACAGTACGCACCACCGAGAAACTGCGCGCGGGCAAGCTCATCCAACCACGTTCGAACGTATTCATGGTAGCTCTCCGGTAGACGGCCCCCCTCTTCGATATCGAGGAAGATGACGGTGCCGAACGGGAAGCCTTCTTGTCGAGCGACCTTTGCGGCGCTTTGCGCGTCGAGTATGCCTTTCTGATGCCCATCGACAACCGATTTGAGCCTGCGGCTGTCTCTGCCGTTATACAACACCAGAAAGCCGAATCCGCGTGACTCGAGCACGGGACGCTTGCCTAGCCAAGTGTTCCGTTTCTCTCCGGGAGGAGGGCCGAGCCAAAAGCTCGCGAAGGAAAAAGTCTTTCGGAGGACCGGGAGGGCCTCATCTCCGGGATAGTCGTTGGCGTCGAAGCCAAGAAACGAAGTTGCCCGAGCCGCTTCCGTCTTTGACCGAGAAGCTGCAATGAAGATCCCGGCTGAGAAAGCAAGTAGCAGAGCGACAAACAAACTCGGCAGTCGGTGCATGCGTCAAATTTACAGGATATGCGCTGCCGGCGGAAGCAGGCTCTTACGCATCCATGTACTGCGCTTCGCCGTTCCCGAACGACCAGTTCTCCCAAGCTACTTCCACCAGATTGATCAGCAGATCTTGCGGGCGCAGGCCTGGAGACTCGGCGAGTATTTCCGACAGGCGTTTGTAAAACTGGCGCTTCTGCTGCGGCTTGCGGCCAGTACTGAGCGTAATTTGCACAAACACAACGCGATCGGAGCGTTGAACGCCGAGATAGTGCGGGTCGTAGACAAGCCCATCCGCGTCATGCTCGGTGATGACCTGGAACCTGTCCTCAGACGGCACGGCAAACGCCTCCAACATCGCGCGATGAACGCCATCGGAGATAGCTTTCCGATAGTCCGGCGTGGTGCCCTGACGAAGCGAAATGCGCACGAGTGGCATGGAGAATTCTCCCGCCAGTTTCGATGCGAAACAGCTACGAAGGGGCACACGCCACTTGGCCTGCTGGAGTCTGCGTGAGACCCCGTTTTCAGGATGACAACGCGTGTGTTGGACGATAACACACCGACGTCACGGACTTGCGTCTCAGGCAGCTCTTTGATGTGATACGGACATGAATCTTCCCCAATTCGTGCGCTGGGCTACGGGTATACGTTGGCAGTGGAAGGTTTTCATTCCGATCATTGCGGTCATAATTGCCAGCCTGGTTGCCGTTGTGGCCTTGCTCCGGTCTCTGGAGATTCGTGAGTTCCAGTGGATCGTAGCGGTGGGAGTGGCGTGCGCCATCTTGCTTTGCTTCGTGCTGCTTTCTGTGCTGCTCGTGCTTATCGAACGGCCATTGGAAGAATTGATGGAAACCATTGGACGGATCCGCCGAGGCGACCTGACTTCGCGCGTTTCCTTCGCCAAACGGGACGATGACGTTGGCCAGTTGGGGCGGCAATTCAATGAAATGGTCCAGCAACTCGATCAAAACCGACGCGAACTCGACGAGCTACACAATCGCGAAATGGCGCGGGCGGAGCACCTGGCCACTCTCGGCGAACTGGCTGCCGGACTGGCGCACGAGATTCGCAACCCGCTTGCCGGCATCGCGGGTGTTGTGGACGTGATGGGCAAGGAGCTTCCTGTGCACAGCCCCAGCCGGGCGGTCCTTGGCGAAGTTCAGCGCGAAGTTTTTCATATTCAAGCCATCTTGAATGATTTGCTTTCATACGCGCGTCCGCGGCCGCCGGACTTTCATCCTGCCGATCTCAATACCACGATCGAGCAGGCGATCCTGCTTTCGCGCCAGCAGGTGTTGACCAAGCCCATTCAAATTCAGTTCGAACCGAACTCGTCATTGCCCAAAGTCCTGCA
>Ga0307475_10002799_pt1 | contig 10543 bp, 10 predicted proteins | sample atmos_gasesECM1C_FD_203317 | JGI IMG/M metagenome (GOLD analysis project Ga0307475, IMG submission 203317) | Hardwood forest soil microbial communities from Morgan-Monroe State Forest, Indiana, United States - atmos_gasesECM1C_515 | ecosystem: Environmental > Terrestrial > Soil > Temperate...
GCTCAAAGGACCTGCGGCGAAGGAAGGTTACATCCTCGACTTCGACACCATCTACGACAAGATCCGCGAGACCGTGGAACTTGGCGGCACTGGAGTGCTGATGCAGGGCGGGCTGCATCCTGATCTCAAGATCGATTGGCACGAGAAAATGCTGCGCGGGATCAAGCAACGCTTTCCCAAGATCCATCTGCATTGCTACTCCGCGTCAGAAATTATCGCCATTGCGGAGTACAGCGACCTCAGCATTCGTGACACCATTCTGCGGCTGCGTGATGCGGGTCTCGATTCCATTCCTGGCGGCGGAGCGGAAATTTTGGACGACGAAGTGCGCTACAAGATCGCGCGGCTCAAATGCCTTAGCGAAGACTGGCTCAACGTGCATCGCACCGCGCATCAAATCGGCATGCGCACCACCGCGACCATGATGTTTGGGGTGGGAGAAAATTATGAGCACCGCGTCAACCACTTTCAGCGCCTCTACGAACTGCAACAGGAAACCGGCGGGTTCACGGCGTTCATTCCGTGGAGCTTTCAGCCGCAAAACACTGCCTTGGGCGGACGGCACTGGGACGAAGCCACGGCGGTCGATTACTTGAAGGTCCTCGCCATCTCGCGACTTTATCTTTCGAACTTCCTCAACGTTCAATCGAGCTGGGTCACGCAAGGACTCAAAGTCTGTCAGATGGGTCTGCGTTTTGGCGGGAACGATGTGGGCTCGGTGATGCTCGAAGAAAACGTGGTTCGCGCCGCCGGGGTGACTAACTGCACGACCGAGGAAGAGTTGCGAAGGATCATCCGCGACGCTGGGTTTCGTCCGGCACAGCGGGATACGCTTTATCGGCAGTACTTCCTTAACTAGGCGTTCAACTTTTATCGGGAAGGGCCTCAGACGCTAAAGCCCATAGCGATACTCTGGGCTTCTCGCAGCACCGAAAAAGCGCTGCGCCACCCAACATCAGATCTTGTGACCGAGGATCCATTCCCTAAGGGCAACAGGCGACTTTCACCGGTCATTATCTCCGGCTACCAGCCTTTGCGCTCGCGCAGTTGGCTGACGTGTGCAGTGTGGTGAATGCTGTGCCATGCGTACAACTGTATGGCGTCATCAATTCGCAATTCACCCCGTTGAGGATGGCGGAAGGTGCGCGCGAAGCCACTTTCACCTAGCGACTCAAGCAGAATGACCCACCGAGCATGCAATGCGGTGAGCAGATCGACTGACAAATTAACTGGGGCCTCGCGTCCGTCAGCAGTTTCGGACCACAAGTCCTCTTCATAGGTCTTGATGGCAGGCCGGTCCTCGGTCACGGCGAGTTTGAAGCGCGTGAAGCCGTTTAGCTGGGCATCGGCCAGGTGATGCACAACTTGCCTCAGCGTCCAACCGTCTTTTCGATAACGCGTGTCCAGCTGCTCCTCGGACAAGCCGAGCAGGGCGGTGCGCAGTTTGGCCGGCGCTTCAGCCATCTGTTCGATCCACACCTTCCGCTTGTAAGGGGTGACGTCGGGATCAATTTGAAACTGTCCTACGGGATATCGAATTTCGTCGACTACGGCAGCGGTGACCATCGTTCTCCTCCCATGTTGAGTGTGTGATCCGAGGCGAACATGCCAAGGTCGTCGAGACAGACTATAGGAGAAAAACCGACCTGCGGACATCCGATTCTTGCGTTCAAACGAAATCATGAAAGTCGGTTTTCGAAACGCAGGTGCTTCCGATCGCGGCGGATCGCGGCTGAGCCATGATGAAGAAATCTAGCAGGATTGTTAAGATTGAGCCTGCGGCACGCAGCGAACCGTCTCCAAGTCCGCTGGCCATTCTGACAAGTTGAGGTCGTCTTTAATGTGCAGGAATATCAAGACTCTTTTCAATTTCGATCCGCCAGTCACGGACGAAGAAGTTCGAGCGGCTTCGCTTCAGTTTGTGAGGAAAATCAGCGGGTTTAACAGGCCGTCGAAGGCGAACGAAGCCTCGTTTCTGGCTGCCGTCGATGAGGTAGCCGGCATCTCGAGCCGTCTTCTCCGTTCGCTCGAAACCAACGCGCCACCTAAGAATCGGGAAGAAGAGGCAGCAAAGGCGAAAGCTCGCGCCGCCGAGAGATTCGGGGCTTGAGCACCGATACCAAGACTTTCGCGAGAATAAATCCACGTCTCGCAAAGGCGCGACACCTGAGGTTTTAGGCAAACATCGGGGGAACTGTAGGCTTACTGCCCCCGGGAGTGATGCGCCTGAAGAGCGGCCCCGCTGATGACGCCGATTAGCGTGGAGGCTGTCAGAAATCAAGCTCAACCATACCGCCCTTTCGGTTTGGAGCGATAGGAAAGCCCTAACCTCAGGAATAAAGCCCACATTTTTTGTGGTGTAGAGGGGCACGGCTGAAGCCGTGCCCGTTCCAAAAGGGCCTTAGAGAAACTTCATCAGTGCGTCGGTCGTGGCCTTGGGATTTTCCTCCAGGATCCAATGTCCTGTGTCTTTGAGCACTACCCCAGTTACGTTCGTTGCCACCAATTTCATTTGTTGTGCGAGCGCATTTCCCAGGGACTTCTCGCCGCCGATCGAGAGGACCGGCATGGTCAGCTTGGTTTGGGAGAGCTGGGCAAAATCCTTGGCGGTCTGTTGGAATGAAACGAAGTAGGCCCAGCCGGCGCGCATGCGCCCGGGACGGGCGTAGGCCGCGGCGTAAGCTTTTCGGTCGGCTTCAGGAATGGAGCGCGTTTTGTCGGCAGCGAAGTTGTTCCAAAAGTGCTCGAAGTAAATGCGCTCGCGTCCCTGCACCAGGGCTTCCGGTGTCGGCCCGTTGAAACGGAAGTGCCAGATTGCGGGATTGTTGTAGACCGCCTCCCACCCGTCGACGCCAGGCAGGAAGGCGTCCATGACGACCAGTTTCTCGACCTCCGCGGGGAACTGCGCGGCATAAGCATAAGCGACCATCAGACCGATGTCGTGCCCAACCACCTCGGCTTTCTGGATTCCGAGGGAACGGGCGAGCGCATGAATGCGGACTGCGGACGTCTTCATGTCGAGGCCGTCGCCGGGGATGGCGGAGTCTCCGATGCCGGGCAGGTCGGGCGCGATCACGGTGAATCTCTCGGCCAACGCGGGCATGATCGGCTTCCACATCAGGGAAGTCTCCGCGTAGCCATGCAGCAGGATCAGCGATCGGCCGCGACCAGCCGTCAGGTAATGCAGTTTGACGCCGTCGTTCTCGGCGGTTCGCGAGACGATGGTTTTGTCGGACGCGTCAGCGCGAGCTATCGCCGGGAATGCAGCGAAGAGCGAGAGAGCAGACAAAACCAGACACAAAAAGGGTTTAGCACTGGGTTTCATGCGGGGGTCCTCGAAGTCACTCATCATAATCCAGAATCGCACACAAACGTGTCGGCACGAAAACATGGCAGGACAGGTCTACACAGGTTCTGCGGCAGCTCAGCTGACGCCGCCTCTCCAGCCGAAAGTTTTACACGCACTCGCAACTAGATACTCGTGTCCGGGTTCGTCCCAATGAAAATCTGTAGGTCCGCTGGAAAAGAAGAAAAAGACGCTAACTCTATGAAAATACGGCATTTCTTGGCTGCGTGCCCGGATCCTGTGTGGCTTGGCAAGAGACTTGCTTCTGTCTCAGCGGACTGCTCGATGGGTCAGGAGGTGTTTTATGTGCGCTGCCGACACGGAATTCCTTCGACTGCTGAAGAAAGATATCGACTACTTTGAGCGCGCCATTGAGCGCTTCGAAGAATTGGTTCCGCGAGTGAGCGCACCGGTCCAAGATCAATGGAGATTGCAGGCCACAGTGCGGCGGAACTTTGCCATGGAGCTTGAAATTCTTTTGGACAAGGCGGAGGAGTGCGCGAGTGAGTCCGCGGCCCCACGGCGGAACAAAAGCGAAAAAAACGACGGAGACACGAAGCACTACGATTCGGCGCCAGCCTAGCTCCCCGGGATTTAGTTTTTCGTTACCTTCCCGACGATCCATTTTTGGTCCAAACGGATTTGCTCCGATCGATCTCTTGGGCTCAACAAATCTAGTAGTCCTAAATTCTCTCCACACTGGTTACACGAAGGCTTGCATCGCAGGACTTCCTTTGTGCGCCTGTGTGTCCTTCGTGGTTAATTTGGGACCTTGCGAGGGACGCGAAACGGTCAATAAACTCGAATCCGGTAGAATAGAGGTTTTGACCGGACCTCTTGCTGACTTCTGATCCCAACCTGTTGCTTTCGATGCTAGCTGTATGGGATGCCCCCCGCGGCATTGGACAGTACATCCGCCAGCATTTTCTGGATAGGACTTTTCAGGGTCTATATCACGCCAATGCTTTCGACCTGGGATTGCTGATTCCTTATTTCGTTGTCCTGGTTCTGCTGGCTTCGTATGGCCTGCACCGCTACATTCTGGTCTACCTCTATTACAAGCACAGGGACAAACGCACGACCGAGCCGGCAGCGCTGTTCCGCGACTTGCCGCGGGTCACGGTGCAACTGCCCATCTTCAACGAGCAGTACGTTGTGGAGCGGCTGCTCGATGCGGTTTCGAAGCTAAAGTATCCGCGGGAGAAGCTGGACATACAAGTACTCGACGATTCAACCGACGAGACAATGGATGTGGCGCGAAACCTGGTCGAACGCTACGCCGCGCTGGGCGATCCCATCACCTACCATCACCGCACGAACCGCGAAGGCTTCAAAGCCGGAGCGCTGGCTGCAGGCATGAATATCGCCAAGGGAGAGTTCATCGCCATCTTCGACGCCGACTTTACGCCTCCAGCAGACTTTCTGTTGCGCACCATTCATCACTTCACCGATCCGAAAATCGGGATGGTGCAGACGCGGTGGACGCACATCAACCGGAATTACTCTTTTCTCACGCAGGTGGAAGCCATTCTTCTCGATGGCCACTTCGTGCTCGAGCACTCCGGGCGCGCCCGCAGCGGTGTGTTCTTTAACTTCAACGGCACGGCGGGAATATGGCGGCAGAAAACCATCGAGGAAGCCGGAGGCTGGCAGCACGATACGTTAACCGAGGACACCGATCTCTCTTATCGCGCGCAGCTTAAAGGATGGAAGTTTATTGATTTGCAGGACGTGGAGTGTCCCGCCGAATTGCCGGTGGAGATGACTGCGTTCAAAACCCAGCAAGCTCGATGGGCCAAGGGACTAGTGCAGACGGGAAAAAAGATTCTTCCGCGGGTGTTGCGCAGCAATGCGCCGTGGCGCACCAAGATCGAAGCCTGGTATCACCTGACAGCCAATTTGAGCTATCCGCTGATGGTCGTGCTTTCAGTGTTGCTGTTACCGGCCATGGTGATTCGCTTCTACCAGGGCTGGTTTCAGATGGTGTATATCGATCTGCCATTGTTTCTGGCTTCCACGTTTTCCATCTCAAGTTTTTATCTGGTTTCGCAACGCGAACTGTTTCCAAAGACCTGGCCGCGAGCTTTGATATACCTGCCATTTCTCATGGCGTTGGGGATTGGATTGACAGTCACTAACACCAAAGCCGTGATCGAAGCACTGATCGGAAAGGAGAGTGCGTTCGCGCGTACGCCTAAGTATCGCGTTGAGTCGAAGCTGGACAAAGTTGGCGCGAAACGATACCGCAAACGGCTGGGATGGGTGCCTTGGGTGGAGTTGTTAATCGGGGCTTATTTCGCGCTGACCGTCTATTACGCGATAGAAAATGAAAATTACATCACCGTGCCATTTCTTGTGCTGTTCGTGGTCGGATATTGGTACACCGGCCTGATGTCTCTGTTGCAAGGCCGATTTGCCGGCGTCTCGTTGAGCTCGGAAACCCATACCAAACCGTTTCCAGTTGGAGTTTAGCTCTCCCGGGGTGATTTTCTCGGAGTTGTTTCGTCTCCCGCTTGTAACTTTTCTTAGCCGCGGCCATCGGATGATGCAGTCGGGAAGGAGTCCGGATTCCCGGTGAGGAAGCAACTATCATGAAGGCATCCATACTCTCGTTAGTGCTGGCGCTAGGCCTGGTTCCGTCCGCGTTCGCAGGCGAGAATTTGCGACTGAATCCCAAACTCGACTACACGAGCGACAGTCAGGACGGACCCTTGATCACCGGTGAGCGTATGGACGACGGGGTTTCTGCTGGGAAGCCCGCCTACATCCTGCTGTATGGAGAGGGCTGCTACAACTCTAAGCGGCAGGCGCGCCGCACTGTCAGTCTGTATGAGAAATACAAGGGCCGCGTTCAATTCGTAATTGTGGACCTCGATCATCCGCTCTCGGACGCCCAGCAGGGACTACAAGAGAAGTATTACCGTGGCTATATTCCCCACGTGGTTGTGCTCAATGCTGCAGGCGCAGCGTTGTATAACGCATCGGGTGAAATGGATGAAACGGCAATCTCGGGCCTTCTCGATAAGGCATTGCGCTAGCCATTACCTTTCCTTCGCCGGGTCCCTCAGTTACAATTCCGCAGTTGCTATCGGCTTGTGACGCTCATGGATTTAACAGCGGCAGGTTCTGAGGAGGATCCCATGCCCCTCTCACGAAGGCTATGCTCTCTGCTTGGTCTCGCGGCTTTAGTTGTGCCGTTCATCAACTGCGGTTCCGCACATGATTCCGACGAACATTACATCTTCGTCGCAGCCAATGTGCAAGTTCCTTACTGGCAGGCAGCAGCAGCAGGCTTCTCCAAGGCCGGGGAGCAAATGAAGGTGCAATCCACTTTCGTAGGCCCGAATACCTACGATCCGAAGGCCGAACGGGAGGCTCTGCAAGAGGCGGTGCAGAAAAAACCGGCTGGCATTTTGCTGGCGGTGACCGATCCTGCTTTGTTGAAGGACGATATCGACAAGGCCATCGCCGCTGGAATTCCGGTAATCACATTGGATTCGGACGCGCCCGGCAGCAAGCGGCTGTTCTTCATCGGGACCAATAATTACCAGGCGGGTCTCAGCGGTGGGCAGCGTCTGGCACAGGAACTGAAAGGGAAAGGCAATGTCGTAGTCTTCACCATGCCCGAGCAGCGCAACATGCAGGACCGGCTCCGCGGTTACCGCGACGCGCTGGAGCGCCAGTCAGGAATAAAGGTTACTCGCGTAGTGGACATCCAAGGCGATCCGCGCATTGCTTTCGACACTACGACACAGATCGTGGGCAAGGAAAGAGACAAAGTGGACGCGTTTGTTTGCTTGGAAGCGCAGTCTGGAAAAGAAGTTGCCGGTGTGCTGAACAGTTACCACGTCACCGGCAAAGTGGTCATGGCGATGGACACAGATCCTGAAACGTTGGACTGGATCCAAAAAGGAATGATCGCCGGTACCATTGCACAAAAGCCGTACACGATGGCGTTCGTTGGGTTGCAGATGCTGGACGGACTGCACCACAACAAGCCGGCTTCTCTTGATACGGATTGGTCAAAAGACAGCTTTGCCCCAATCCCGGCCTTTGTGGACACTGGATCTGGGCTGATCGAAAAGAGCAATGTCGCGTCCTTTCTTGAGGCGAAGGAGTCTTTGACTGGCGCACACAAGTGATCTAGGTGCTCCAACTGGGAGAACTGAGGAGAAGGCGTTCAGGATGAGAAAACTGCTGCTCTTTTTTGGTTTTTTAAACCTCATTGTTGGTGCTTCTCTTTCCGCCGCAGCCCTTGATCGCCAGCCGAACGCCGACTATCGCGCTCGTCGCGAAGCGCTCGCCAAGAAAGCATCTGGCGTGGTTGTCCTGTTTGCGCCGCTTGAAGCGGCCGATGAAGTCCAGGGATTTCGCCAGGAGGACAGCTTCTTCTATCTGTCGGGCGTGACCGAGCCCGGTGCGGCGCTGCTCATTGTTTCGTCCGCGGAGGCCAAAGCGGATTCCCCGGCGCGCTCCTACGCAGAAATTTTATTTCTTCCACCTCGGAATCTGACGCAAGAGAAATGGACTGGCCCCAAACTTGGCCCGGAGAATCCCGATGCCACAAAGATTGCCGGTTTCGATCGGGTAGAACAGATAGGCAAGCTGCCAGACGAAGTTACGCGATTCATTTCCGGCGCTTTTCCGTCGATTTATACCGACGTGCCGGCTCAGGGAGAGTCGGCGAGCACGATAGCCTTGGCATTTGTGAAACGGACCAACGCAATGCTTTCGTATCAGGACGTGAAGCCGATGCTGTCGTCGCTTCGCACCTCCAAAGATCCGGACGAGGTGGGGTTGATCCGCAAAGCCGTGGACGCGTCTGTAGCGGCTCACTTCGCCGCTTTCAAAGCGGTAAAGCCGAGCGTAAGCGAGCGCGAAATTTCGGCCCTCATGCAGTACGCGTGGGGCAGGCGTGGGTGTGAGCGCCCGGCTTATGCCCCGATCGTGGGCTCGGGGATTAATTCCACCGTACTTCACTACTCTGACGACAGTGCGACCATGAAGTCCGGGGACGTGGTTGTGATCGACGCTGCGGGAGAATATTCCATGTACGCGGCTGACATCACGCGCACCCTGCCTGTCAGCGGCCACTTCAGTGCGCGGCAGCGCGAGATTTACGACATTGTCCTGGGCGCGCAGCAGGCGGCGGTGGCGGCATTTCAGTCGGGCAAATCGAGTATCTCGCGGAACGGCGCCAATTCGCTCTATCAGGTGGCCTATGACTACATCAATACGCACGGCAGGGACCTGCATGGACAGCAGTTGGGTCAGTACTTCATTCACGGCCTGGGCCACTACCTTGGTCTAAATGTGCATGATCCGGGTGATTACAATGTTCCGCTCGGGCCAGGAATGGTTTTTACTATCGAGCCCGGCATTTATATCCCCGAGGAGAGCCTGGGCGTTCGCATCGAAGACGATTTTTACGTGGATAAAAATGGCAAGCTGATCAATCTTAGTGGCGAGCTTCCGGCTACGGCCGAGGAGGTGGAGAAGGCGATGGTAGGGAAGTAGGACTGGGCTGCGAAGTTCACAAATTTGCCACTTCAGTACCCGTTTGTTGCCGCAGGCGTTGGGAATAGCTTCCGCAAGCCGGCTCACGAGCTCGATTACGCTCAGCCAGAAACATCCGGTGGGCGATGCATCTTTCGTCGAGCCTTTTGCCAGGCTGTATCGTTGATCGGAACAGCCGCGAGAGAATACATAAATCCCTATGGTTTTCCGCATTCATCGGGCGGAGCAGCACAGATCGACCGTTCCCGGAATTGAGCTGATGACGCTCGTCTCAAATCATCACTTCCCACGCCATTCCCATGACCAGTTCGGCATCGGAGTCATGGCTTTCGGTGCTCAGCGCTCATGGAGCGGGGTAGGGCTCGTTAGCGCCTCGGCCGGCGACGTGATCATGGCGAATCCTGGCGAGATGCACGACGGGGTGCCTTTGGATAGAAACGCGCGTCGCTGGCGGATGATCTATATCGACCCAGTCCTCTTGGCCCGTGAAGTAGAAGAGGAGAGTGTGGGCCCAGTCGAGATCGTGCATCCCGTCGCGCGCGACCCGCTTTTGGCCGGGCACTTCGCCCGGCTGTTTGCTTGCCTCACCGCACCACAGTCAGATCGCCTTGCTAGAGAGGAGAACTTGCTTCGCTCCCTGATGCACATGGTGCGGCGTCATGGGTTGGCACACCCCTCGACCAGCGGTCCCTCGCCCTACGTTGCCAAAGCGATCGAGCGCCTGGACTCTGCTCCGGAGACATCCGTGTCCCTGGCCGAATTGGCCGCACTGTCGGGCGTGAGCCGGTTCCAACTCTTACGCGGCTTCGCACGCGAAGTAGGAACAACGCCGCATGCCTACCTTGTGCAACGGCGCGTGCGTCTAGCTCGGCAACTCCTGGCCAACGGTCGAACAGCCGTCCAAGCGGCTATACAGTCCGGCTTCGCCGACCAGAGCCATATGACCCGCGTCTTCGTCCGCCAACTCGGCATAACGCCGAGCCGCTACCGAGCGGCCATTGCCTGATCCGGGCGGATCATGCGCAATTTCCTTCAAGACGCGGCCGGTCCATCGTGCGATTTTTAGAGGAGCAGGAGTCTTCGTTGACTGAAGGACAACCTCGTTCCACTCTCCTGTACGCTGATCGAGATGCCAAGTCGAGGAGGCCGAGTACTCATGATCCGCCGCTGTGACGATCATCACTTCAAACTGATTTGTGCCATCATTAACGATGGCGCGCTCGCTTATAAAGGGATCATCCCCAAGGATTGTTGGAGAGAACCTTACATGTCCGGCACGGAACTGCAATGTGAAATCGATGAGGGTGTTGTGTTCTGGGGCTACGAAGACACGGGAGCACTGCTAGGCGTGATGGGCCTTCAACAGGTTCGGGACGTGACCCTCATTCGGCACGCCTACGTTCGCACCCGCAGCCAGAAGCGGGGGATCGGTACGCACTTGCTGTCCCATTTGCGTGAACTGGCGACGGGGCCGATCTTGATCGGCACCTGGGCCGATGCGGCCTGGGCGATTCGCTTTTACGAAAAATGTGGATTTCAAATAGTCTGTAACCAGGAGAAGGACCGGCTTCTCCGAGAGTATTGGACCGTGCCCGAACGCCAGATTGCAACCTCCGTGGTTCTGGCCGATCCGAAGTGGGGGGAACTCAACCACAATATCATCTGCAAAATCTGATGGGT
>Ga0307475_10002800_pt1 | contig 10542 bp, 4 predicted proteins | sample atmos_gasesECM1C_FD_203317 | JGI IMG/M metagenome (GOLD analysis project Ga0307475, IMG submission 203317) | Hardwood forest soil microbial communities from Morgan-Monroe State Forest, Indiana, United States - atmos_gasesECM1C_515 | ecosystem: Environmental > Terrestrial > Soil > Temperate...
GCGCTCTCCTCCACACCAGGATTGCCGAAAGCACCAAGAAACAGCCAAACAGCCCCTGCAAGTGGCGCGAAGGGATGGGCAACGCCACCAGGCTTCCTCCGTACGCACCCAAAAGCATTCCTAGCGCGCACAAAATTCCCGCTCGCAAATCCACCTGACCCTGTTTCCAATATTCACGTAGCGCGCCCAGCCCGACCGGCGGCAGCAAGATAAAAAGAGACGTCCCTTGTGAAAGGTGTTGATCCATGCCCAACAGGTAAACCATCGCGGGCACCAGCACCACACCGCCGCCAACGCCCAAAAGACCCACCAGGACGCCCACACCGAGTCCCAGCAGCAGAATCAGGAAAGTCATGGTGACTCCGGCGCGGCAAACCGATCCTCAACGAATCGTAGCCGGGCACTCACCTATCTTCTCCGGTCTCGAAGCCAGCGGCAACTTCGGAGTCAACCAACCGCCACACTCGCAAGCAGCCAACATTTTTTTGTTTTTCGCGGAACCTGTTATATTTACCTGTCTTTGCCCGATTGCTCGCGATTCCTGCTGGCTTGCTTCGACGACTATAGCGGGCAAACAGGTATCCCGGAAAATGTGAGTCTCCATGACCTTGGTTCGGCCGAGGTCCCGCAAAAAAGGAGTCCGACTCGACCCATGCCCATCGACCGGAAACCCGAATTCTTCAAAGGCGCCCAGCTCAAAGTGGGAATCATCGGCTGTGGCTACGTCGGCTTGCCGCTGGCCCTGCGCTTTGCCGAAGCCGGGCACCGGGTCACCGGCTTCGATACCGACCCCGACAAAGTGTCGATGCTCAACGCCGGCCGGTCGTACATCCAGCACATTCCCCAAAATAAAATCCAGCAATTTGTCATCAGCAGGCATTTCAGCGCCACCACGGATTTCGCCAAGCTGAAAGACTCGGACGCCGTCCTGATCTGTGTCCCTACTCCGCTCGACGAGCGCCGCGAACCCGATTTGAGTTATGTCGAGCAAACCGCCCTTTCCATCTATCCGCACCTTCAAAAGGGACAATTGATCGTGCTTGAATCCACTACCTACCCGGGAACCACCGAAGACCTGGTCCTGCCCATTCTGGAAAGAAGCGGCTTAAGCTGCCCCATCGCCTCGGGCCCGGAACGCGAGGACGTGGTTTGTGATTTCTACCTCGCTTTTTCGCCGGAGCGCGAAGATCCCGGCAACAAACAATTCGGGTTAGCCCAGATTCCCAAAATCGTCGGCGGCTTGAACCCCCCGAGCGGGCGCGCGGCGCAAGCGCTTTACAGCCAGGTCGTGGCTCGCGTCATTCCGGTGAGCTCGACGCGCTCTGCGGAAATGGCCAAGCTCCTTGAGAACATCTTCCGCTGCGTCAATATCGCGCTGGTCAACGAGCTCAAGCAGCTTTGCTTGCGCATGAACATGGACATCTGGGAAATCATCGACGCGGCGGCCACCAAGCCTTTCGGCTACATGCCGTTTTATCCGGGGCCGGGGCTCGGCGGCCACTGCATCCCGGTCGATCCGTATTATCTTTCCTGGAAAGCCCGCGAATACGATTTCGCCACGCGGTTCATCGAATTGGCCGGCGAAGTCAATACCGCCATGCCCTATCACGTGGCCGAAGCCACTGCCAATGCTCTCAACGAGCAAAAAAAAAGCGTGAAAGGCTCGAAGATTCTGCTGCTCGGCGTGGCTTACAAGAAGGACGTGGACGACCTGCGCGAATCACCGTCGCTCAAGATCATGGAGCTGTTCCAGCAGCGCGGCGCGGCGCTCGATTACAACGACCCCTATTTCCCGCAACTCCACAAGATGCGCCACTACAACTACGAGAACATGAAATCCGTGCCGCTGAGTCCGCAAGCGCTTGCGAGCTACGACGCCGTGGTGATTGCCACCGACCACTCGAGTTACGACTACACCGCCATCGTCGATTCCGCCAAGTTGGTCATTGACACGCGCAACGCCACGCGCCGTGTTGTGCGGCACCGCGAAAAAATCGTGCTCTGCTAGGCTCCGGTCCCCGAAATCCCCAGGTTTGTGCACGCAACTTCACTTCCGGGGGCGCGGCCTGCGGCGCCTTTTTCAGGGTGGTCCGCACGATGATGGCCGGCACTCGATGACCATGCTAGTGGCTTATCGGGTTGACTCGGGGCTTTCCCGTTCCTCTTTCACCAGCGCCACGCGCGCCGTGGCAATGGGCATGACCGCTTCGAGCAGCACCGGGGTTCGCGCGGCATCGTTCGCCAGGTACAGCGCGAAGGAAGCATCCTTCGACTCCACTCCATTTTCGAAAACGTGAATCGCGATTTTTGTGGCGCGGTAGTCTCCCGCGGGCACGCCCACCGCGGCCGAAGCGCTCGCGAGCTTCGCGCGAACTTCGTACAGCTTGTGCCCGTCGTACACCGGACTGCTCACTTCGCGCGTCGCGGTCCAATCCACCGTGCGCAAATACTGCATCATCCCAAGGGGATCGCGTGTTCCCGGCACGACGCGTGCCTCGGTGGCGTCCGCGGTCGCAGGCTCCCTGCCCGTCGGGGTCATTCGCTGGATCGATTGCACTTTTTGGCCCCGCTCGTTCAGCCGCATTTCGTACTGGAGCGACGCGAGCGTCCGCGCGTCGCTGTAAGAGTCAAATTGATCGTCCAGCTCAAAAACGATGCGCAGCGGTTTCAAGGTGTGCGCGGCCGCTTGCAAATGCCATACCTTCTTGCCCAAGAAGCTTCCTTGGCCTGCGACCTTGAGCGTCAGCGTCGCCACATTCTCGAGCTTGGCCACGTCCGCCGTATAATTCAACACTTCTCCGGTTTTCAGAGGCAGGGCCGGCTCTGCGGGAGGTGCCTTCTTCTTTTTTGTCTTGGTGGTGGGCTTTCCGGGCTCGGGAGTTGCCGGAGAATTTCCCACGACGGATTCCTGAAATCCCGGCGGCTCCGGGGAAACCACGTCCGGGCGAGGAAGCCCCTGCTCGCCCCGGGCGCGCATCCAGTAAAAACCTCCCGCTGCCAAACCGAGCGCCATCAGCGCGCCCGACGCCATAGTAATCTTTCGGCCCATTTTGCCTGAAAAGCTCCTCGAAACACGCGCTTCCGCGCCGCATTCCGTCGTACAATGTCTGCTTGTACGCGGAAATCCTCCGGCTCTTGGCCGGCGCGCCGCGAACTATCAGCGTATCAAAACGCGGGTCGGTCGTCTTTCCCGGCCACGCCCTGGTTCGATTGCGGCCACCTGTCGTCCGGCAACGCGCTCCCTGGCCACGGTGGTTGCTTAGAGTTTAGGAGGTTTCCTGCATGCGATATTTGGTGACCGGCGGCGCCGGTTTCATCGGCTCGAGCACCGTCGACGAACTTGTCCAACGCGGGCATAGCGTCGTGGTGCTCGACGACTTCTCCGGCGGCAAGGAAGAAAATCTCGCGGAAATCCGCAACAAGATCACCATCATCAAAGGCAGCATCACGGACATCGAAGTCGTCCGCAAGGCCATGCACGAAGCCGAATTTGTTCTGCACCTCGCCGCCCGCACTTCCGTCCCGCGTTCGGTGAAAGATCCCCTCGAAACCAACCGCGTCAATGTCGAAGGCACTCTCAACGTTCTGGTTGCCGCCAAGGAATTCAAGGTCAAGCGCGTGGTGTTTGCCGCCTCCTCTGCGGCTTACGGCGAGACGCCAACTCTTCCCAAAGTCGAAACCATGCAGCCCGTACCCATTTCCCCCTACGGCGTCAGCAAGTGTGTCGGTGAACTTTACGGGCAAGCGTTTCTCAAGTGCTACGGTCTCGAGACGGTTTCTCTCCGCTATTTCAATATTTTCGGCCCGCGCCAGGATCCCAGTTCGCCTTACTCCGGCGTGTTAGCCAAGTTTTGTACCGCGTTTCTCGAAGATACCGAGCCCGTGGTCTTTGGCGATGGCGAGCAAACGCGCGATTTCACCTTCGTGGACAACGCCGTCCACGCCAACCTGCTCGCCTGCGAAGCGCCCAACGTGGCCGGCAAAGTCTTCAACGTGGGCTGCGGCGACCGCATCTCGCTCAACCAGGTTCTGGCCGCACTGCGGGAAGTGGCCGCAAAGCCCCTCCGGGCCAAATACGATCCTCCGCGCGAGGGCGACATCCGCGACTCTCAGGCGGACATTTCGGAAGCTCGAAGGTATCTCGGCTACGAGCCGCAAGTCGGCTTTCTGCAGGGCCTCCAGCTCACCTTCGACTGGTACCGCGAGTCGCAACAGAAAGCCGCCGCCAGAGCCGAAAGGTGACACCGGGCGCCGGCACCCTGCCGGTGTCATCCCAAACGAATTTGCGGGATCTGCTTTTTGCTCTCCGCACCAACCTGACCAGGGTGGCGCCAGCGTCGACGCGCAAGGAAAACTTACAACTTAGGATTTGGGACTGCTATCACGGTGTCGCGGTTTTGCCGTAGCTCAGCGGTTCGCCGGACTTAGGCACGTCGTAGCTGTTCCAGAAGAAAAGCGGTTGGAGCTTTTTCTCCTCTGGCCACACCTGGTCGAGCGTATCGCCCTCGAATAGTTCGCCATTCTTCATCACCCAGTGAATGGTATTCGTGTTGTGGATATCGTCGAGCGGATTCTTGTCGAAGATCACCAGGTCCGCCAGCTTGCCCGGCTCGATGCTGCCGATCTCCGTGGGACGCCCGACGATGTGCGAGCCATTCACCGTGGCGCACTTCAGCACTTCGATCGGGGTCATGCCGCCCGAGGCCAGCATCCACATCTCCCAGTGGTAGCCGAGACCCTGGAGCTGGCCGTGGCTGCCGACGCCCACTAAACCGCCGGCACGTTCCAGCTTGGCCATCTGGGCGGCCAGCTTCGGGAAGGCGTACTCATCTTTGCGGAACCACGAGGGGCGGCGCTTGGTTTTTTCGTCGAGGATGCGATGCGGCGTGAAGCGGTTGAGCTTTGCGTTGTCGTGTACTTCGCTGTACTCATACCAATAGTTTTCGCCGAACGGGCCGCCGTAGTTGACGATGAGCGTCGGCGTTTCCGAGACTCCGGATTTCGCAAAGATCTCGAGCACGTCGTTGTAGAGCGGGGTGATCGGCAGCGTGTGCTCGTTGCCGTGGAAGCCGTCGATAACGTGCGTCAGGTCCAGCTTGAGGTCCAGCGCGCCTTCGGTGGTCGGCATCATCTGCAGTTCTTTCGAGGCCTCCACCATGAATTGGCGCTGCTTGCGGTTGCCGACCATGTAGCTCTTGATGTTGTGCGTGCCGTAATAGTCGCGGTATTTTGTGAGCACGCCTTTCACCTCCTGCTCGGACTGGAAGTTGTTGTCGGAAAAAACGCCCGGTCCCGTGGAGTAGGCGCGCAAGCCAATAATGTCGCCGGTGTCCACGAGATCCTGGTACGCAAACATATCGTTCGTGCCCGTCTGCACATCCAGGCCCGCGGTCACGCCGTAGGCCAGGTTCGCGAGAAACGCGAAGTTTTGCTTGTCCAGGATGCCGCGGCGAATCTCGAACCAGTGCGCGTGTGTGTCGACGAAGCCGGGGGTGATGGTCTTGCCGCTCACGTCAAACACTTTGGCTCCCGCGGGCACGCTGCCGCGGGCGCCCACACTCTTGATGCGATTGTTCTCGACGACGACGTCGGCGTTTTTCAGGACCTCATCGCCTTTCATCGTGACCACGGTCGCGCCGCGCAAAACAATCGCGCCCTTGGGGGTCTTGCGCGGCATTTCCAGATCCACCTTGATTTCGGTAACGTCCTTTTCCTGTTCCTTGAACTTCTCCGGCTTTTTCTCTTCTTCTTTCTTGGCTTCGGCGGCCTGCGCGCTATCCTTCTTGTCCGCGTCCTTGGCGGAGCCGCCATCCTTTTGGTCGTCGTCCTTCTTCTCGCCTTCCTTCTTTTCCTCTTTAGGCGCCTCAAACTTGATGGCCTCGAGCGGCTGGCGGAAATAACTCGCGCCGACGGCCCAGGTGACGGTCTTGCCGCCGTCGGCCCAGCCGAAATAGTCGGCGCCAATGTCGGTGATGCGCTTCACCGGCACGGAAGGCGTCATGACATTTACAGTAGGCGCCTCGCCGGCCGCGGCCGGCAAGGGCATCAGGTAAAGCTGATTCATGAGGTGCGCCAGAGCGTATTGGCCGTCCGGGCTCGGCTGGATGTCATCGGCCGGAATCGGCTCTTCGAAGAAATACAAGCCTTGCCCCTTTACGATCAAGTGCGTGCGGCGATCCGTGCCGTCGTAACGAAGCGAAACCAGTCCCTGTGGTGTGTAAACGTAAATGCGGTCTTTTTCATTCGTGAAATGCGGTCCGCCCGCGCCGCGTGCGGGCAAGATGAGACTGGCGTCGCCGCCCTCTGCGGGAATCCACACGAGGTCGGCGTTCTCGGTTTGTCCGCCATCGAAGCCGCTGTTCTCGCGGTCGTAGGCGTTGCCGCGCAGGAGCACGATGCGCGTGCCATCCGGCGACCACACCGGATTGCTGTAGACGGCCAGCGATTTGGAAAGCTCTTGCGGCGGGCCGCCGCTTGCGGGAATCTTCCAAAGCTGCCCGCCCTCATTGTTCCAACTGACGTAAGCGATCCACTTGCCGTCCGGCGACCATGCCGGCTGAAATTCCGTGGCGTCGCCGCTGGTCAGACGATGTGGCTTGCCGTTCGGAAGTTCGAGCGTATAAAGATGCGTCATCGCGGAAAGCGCCAGCAGTTTGCCGTCGGGAGATTCCGTCGGGTCCATAATCAGCCGCACCTTGACGGGCCCGGAGGGTTCTTTTTGCGGGAAATCTAGTTTCGGCCCAAGGTCCACGGAAACATTGGCGGTGAAAGGGATGACTTGTTCGGCGCCGGTCCCGAGGTTCAAGCGGCGGATCTTGCCGTTCTGGTTATAGACAATTTCCTTGGCGCCGGGAAGAAACGCGTAGCCGGGAAACAGGTCCCGCGTAAAAAGAGCCTCCTGATCGTCGCGGGTGACGGGATAGCGCACCCAGTGGTCCTCCCCCGTATGCAGGTTTCGCAGCCGCAGCCCCGTTTCGGTCTCATAGCGGCTGACATAGAGGATGAATTGCCCGTCGGGAGAGAGCAGCGGGCGAAACGCGCTTTCCGGCTGCTGGATGATCAGGTCTTCATCGCCGGTCCGGCGGTCTTTGCGCTTGATGACCCATTGCGGAAGCATCGAGTTATAAGAAAAGTCGCCGCGGCGTTCCGCGTAGTAGAGGTACCTGCCGTCGGAAGAAGCCACCACGCCCATGGCGTTTGGCCGGTCCTGGCGGCGGATCGTGGGCGTCGGCTTGGACTTGGTGATTTGCACACCCGTGCCGCCGTCGATGTGGTACATCCAGATTTCGCGGGGGCCGATGCCGAAGTTGGTCTTCGAGACAAAGATGTATTTTCCGTCGGGGGACCAGCTCGGCGAAGCAAACTCACTGTTGGGATCTTTCGACACTTGCTTGGGCTCGCTGCCGTCCGCTTTCATGATCCAAATGTTTTCGACTCCCTCGCGGTCGGACAAAAACGCGATCCACTTGCCGTCGGGCGAAAATCGCGGCTGGGAGTCAAAGGCCATGCCCCCGTCGACCAGCTTGGCCTGGCCGCCTTCGATGGGCAGCGTGTAAATATCGCCGAGCAGTTCGAAAACGATGGTTTTGCCGTCGGGAGAGACGTCCAGCGAGAGCCAGGTGCCTTCCTCGGTGGTGAACTCGACTTTCCGGTCGGGCTTGAGCGGCAAGCCTTTCTTTTCTTCTTTCTTCTCGTCCTTTTTTTCGTCTTTCTTGTCCTTCTCCTGCCCGGCGAAATCCCGTTTCGCAATGGCTTCAGGCGCCGCCGCGCTTCCGAAAATCACCCCCAAAACCAACGCCGCTACGACGTACCTCAGACCGCGGAGGCTTGGCTGCTTCACGCTCATAGTCCTCTCCTGTCCTGTAAATCGGCAATGAACCCGGAAATCGTTTCGCACCAGGGCTACCGCAGAGCTTGAAATGGAGCTGAACACACCCTCTCGCGCCTCTTAGACGTGGAGGCCCGGAAACTGTTTCGACATCCTAGCGCGATAGGCGCTCGAAATCACGCGGAGAATACCCGCTGATACCCGCTGCCCTCGCGAGCAGGCTTCTAGCCAGGCTTCATCGCTCCGACCCCTGGTCGGCCGGTCCGCCACGCGGCCGCGGCGGACTCGGAACAATGTGCGGGATTCCCGCATCATTCATTTTTTTGTTGAGCGCGGGCAGGTCTGTTTCCGCAACGCCCTTGAGCTCCGCGGATGCCTGGCTGACAAGCGTCGCGAGCTCGGCCAGCTTTTCCTGCTGCTGGCCGCCGGGAGCCGCGGCAAAACCGTCCAGGTCGTTCAGCAGGTTCTGCACTTGATTGGGCAGCGGCTCGGGTTTCCACTCGAGGGACGGTCCGGCGTTCCCGAGCGCTGGTCGCGGACGGACGTACTTCTCGGCGAGGGCGTCCACTTTCTTCTGGAGTTCGTCCGCGGCTTTCACAATGTCTTCCGGAATCTTCGGCGCGTTGGGCTTCCCCGCATCTCTTTTCCATTGTTCTCGCGCGCTCGTCAGAGCCGTCTGTATGCCTTCGATGGCGGTGCGGTCTTTGTCGGTCGACTTAGCCATGCCGTAAAGCTTTTCGATGGCTTCGTGGCGCGCCGCCCGGTCAGAGGCGGAAATGGTGATGCGGTTGTCTTCTTCCACGGTGACTTTTTGCGTGGCTTCCTTGTCGCCGGCCTTGATCTTGACGGTGTACTCTCCGGGCTCGACCAGCGGTCCGCGCGGCCCAAAGCCAAATCCCGCGGCAATGGCTTCCTGCTGTTCCGGCGTGGGCTCGGCGGGCGGGTTTTCGCGGAGGTCCCAGTTAGTGCGGTTCACGCCGGCGCCGCCGGGTCCGTCAAATTCGCGGATCACTTTGCCGTCTTTGTCGAGCACCGTGATCTTGACTTTACCCTCTTTTCTCTCCGCGGTCTCAGCTCTTGCTTCTCTCCTCGGCCGCCCTTCGGCGGCATCCGTGCGGTCTTCGCTGTTCCGCTTCGGAGTTTCCGGCGGCACCGCTTCCTTTAAGTAATAACTAAGAAGCGCGCCATACGGCGGGTTCTTTGCCGTGAACATTTGCTGGCCGGCGCTCCAGCGGCGCTGGCGAAGGAACCACGTGGTGGCCGTCGGCGGCGGGAAGAACGTGAGCGGCGAGTTGGCCACGTTTGCGTCCATTTTCTCAAGCGGCGTCAGGTCGTCGAAAATCCAGATGGAGCGGCCGTGGGTCGCCAGCACCAGATCGTTGTCGCGGGCCTGCATTTCGATGTCGTCCACCGGCACGGTCGGGAAATTGTTTTTTAGCGCCGTCCAGCTCCCGCCGCGGTCCCAGGAGACCCACAACCCGAATTCCGTCCCGGCAAACAGCAGATTCGTGTTGCGCGGATGCTCGCGGATGACGTGAACCGTTCCTGCGGAATCGGGAATCCCGGTGCGAATGGACTTCCAGGTTTCGCCGTAGTCGGTTGTCGCGAAAATGTAGACGCCGTAATCGTCGCTGCGATGCCCGTCGAAGGTGGCGAAAGCCGCGCCCTCTCCGGTCTGCGAGGCCACAACCCGGCTCACGTACGTGCCTTTCGGCACGCCGGGAGCTTTCGACGCGACATTTTTCCAAGTCTTTCCGCCGTCGCGCGTCACCTGGAGGCAGCCGTCATCGGTTCCAACCCACAGCACGTTGGGCGTGAGCGGAGACTCACTAAAGGTGGTGATGGTCGGATATTCCTCGACGCCGTCGTTCCGCGACAACGTGTTTTTGTCCGGTACTTTTCCAAGAATGGGCAGCTTGCTCCGGTCCGCCCCCGTGGTCAGGTCGCCGCCGAGGCGCGTCCAACTGTCTCCGCGATCGGTCGACTTGAAGAAGTAGTTTCCGCCGTAATAGATGGTCGCGTGGTTGTGGGAGGAGACGGCCACGGGGGAATTCCACTGGAAACGGTAATGGGGTTCGCCCGCTTTGGCTTCCGGCATGATCGAGCGTTGCTGTCCGGTGCGCATGTCGCGCCGCGCAATATGGCCGTCCTGCGATTCGGTGTAAACAATTGACGGCTCGACATTGTCGATGGCCGCGTAAAAACCGTCGCCGCCGTGAATCACCTGCCAATCCTCATTCACGATGCCATCGCGCGTCAGCGTTTGGCTCGGCCCGCACCAGCTTCCGTTGTCCTGCAGGCCACCGCAGATGTGGTAAGGCTTCTCGTTGTCGAGCGCCACTTCATAAAACTGGCCGATGGCGATGACGTTGAGGAAATTCCAGTTTTTCCCCGCGTCGTCGCTCCAGTGGATGCCGCCGTCCGAGCCGGTCATCATGTGATTGGAATTGGCGGGATCGATCCACATGGCGTGGAAGTCGCCGTGAATCCCGCGGACGCGCTGCGTCAAAAACGTCTTTCCGCCGTCCTCGGAGTAATACATCTGCGCGCCCAATTCCCAGATGCGCAAGTCATTGTTGGGATCCACGCGAATCTGGCTGTAATACGAGGGACGCGGATCGGTTTCGCCCATTCTCTTCCACGTTTCGCCTTTGTCTTCGCTGCGGAATGTGCCGCCTCTTTCATGCTGAATCTCGGCGTAAACAATGTTTGGA
>Ga0307475_10002801_pt1 | contig 10539 bp, 8 predicted proteins | sample atmos_gasesECM1C_FD_203317 | JGI IMG/M metagenome (GOLD analysis project Ga0307475, IMG submission 203317) | Hardwood forest soil microbial communities from Morgan-Monroe State Forest, Indiana, United States - atmos_gasesECM1C_515 | ecosystem: Environmental > Terrestrial > Soil > Temperate...
AGAGAACGCGCACGAGGCGCTGGGCGAGAATGCCGATGACCGTCGAACGAAGCAAAAACGGCTCGGCGCCCATGTCGATCGTACGCGTAATGGCTCCCGCCGCGTCGTTGGTGTGAATCGTCGAGAGCACCAGGTGGCCGGTCAACGACGCGTTGATCGCAATTTCGAGCGTTTCGTGATCTCGGATTTCGCCGACCATCACGATGTCAGGGTCCTGCCGCAGGAAGGAACGCAGTGCGTTGGCAAACGTGAGCCCGATCTTCGGCTGCACGTGAACCTGGTGGATCCCTTGGATCTCGTACTCGACCGGATCTTCCGCAGTCAGGATGTTCAGGTTCGGCCGGTTGATTCGATTGATGCACGCATACAGAGTGGTCGTCTTCCCGCTGCCGGTCGGGCCGGTCACCAGAATGATCCCATCGGGCCTGCGAATGAGCGCGTCCATCAGGGCGTACTCGGTCGGGCTGAAGCCAAGATCGGGCAGGTCCAGCAGCACGCTCGACTTGTTGAGCAAACGCATCACGATTCGCTCGTAGCCGCGGCTGGTCGGTATCGTGCTGACGCGAATGTCGAATCCTTTGCCGGCAATTCGCTTTGTGATGCGGCCGTCTTGCGGGAGACGTTTTTCTGCGATGTTGAGGGCGCTTTCGATCTTGATTCGGCTGATGATGCTGTTCATGAATGCGCGCGGCGCTCGGCGAGCCACGTAGAGCTCACCGTCGATCCGATAGCGCACGATGACCTCCTTCTCTTCCGGCTCGATGTGAATGTCGCTCGCACGTTCCTTCATCGCCTGAAGGAACAGCGAATTGACCCACCGAATGACGGGCGCGTCGTCGTCCGAATCGAGAATGTCGCTCGCCGCCTCCTCGTCCACGCTCGATCCATCGCCCTCAAGCTGCTCCTCGCCCGCCTGCCGCTCGTACACCCGGTTGATCGCGTCTTCGATGCGATCGCGGCCCGAGATCGATACTTCCACCGGCTTGCCGAAGATGACCCGCAAGTCGTCGAGCGCCTGGGTATCGAATGGATCGCCGCAAATGACGTGAACGGCGGCTTCGTCCTCACTAACGACGAGCAGCCGATGCGACTTGGCGAAAGCAATCGGCACGCGGGTCGCGAGCAACGTCGGAATCTGTGCCACGTCGATCCGTTCGACGATCGGAAGCTGCGCCTCGTCGGCCAGCGCGCGCGCGAGCGCCATTTCGTCGGCCACACTCGTGTTGACGACCAAATCGAGCAGGTCGGTGCCCCTCTCGCGCTGCACCGCCCAGAGCGATTCCAGCTTGTCGGCCGCGACGATGCCCCGACGCACCAAGAGCTCGCCTAGAAAACGCTGCTCGGCGGCCACCGACTACCTCTCAATCTTCTCGACGCTGCGCGCTGCGGGCGCAACGTTCAAAGCGGGCGGCGGGGGTGGCGGAAGAGCCGGCGGGGGCGGCGAAACGGGTACAGCCGCCCCAGGCACGCCCGGCGAGCCAGGAACCGGTGTGCCAGGGGCCGGCGTCGGCGCGGGCGCGGTCCTGGGTGCCGGTGCTAAGGGCGGGACGGCAGCAGGGTTTACCGGAGCCGCCAGCTCCAGCGGATGTCCCGGAAAGTGCGTCTTAATCTCGCTCGGCGCCTTGAGCTCTTCGAGCCGCCTCTTCTCGTCGATTTCGGCAATCGACTTGCGGATTTCTTCGAGCAAACCGTTGGTGCGCGAATAGTCCTTCGGCGGTTGGTAGTCGGTTTGATCGCTGAAAACGAAGTAATGATCCAAAAACTCTTGGCGCTCTTGCATCTTGCGCTCAAACACGGTGCGCAGATCGGACTGCTCGCGGATGATGTAAGGGGTGAGCACCAGGATGAGGTTGGTCTTCTGAAGCGATGTGCTGCGCGAGCGGAAGAGGGCGCCGAGCACGGGGATATCGCCGAGCAGTGGAATCTTGGTGTCCGTGCGGGCGATGCGGTTGCGCATCAGACCGCCGATGACCACCGTCTGCTGATCCTTGACGACGAGCTGTGTCTGGGCCGTGCGCTTGGCGAAGGGGATGGCCCCGAGGTTGCCGGTGGGCTGGCCGTTCACGTCGCTGATCTCTTCCGAAACCTCGAGACGCACTTCGTCGGAGTCGTTGAGGTGCGGCACGATCTTGACCTTCGTCCCGATGTCTTGGCGAGGGGCCGTCCCGAAACCCAATCCCAGGCCCCCCAGCGCACCGAGAGCGCCCAAACCGCCGGCGGCACCCGCCGCCCCTGCAGCGCCCGGCAACCCACCGAAGCCGCCGGTGTTGACCTGCAGTGGGATATTCTGGCCGACGTTGATCTCCGCAGGAATGTTGTCGGTCGCCAAGATGTGCGGCGTCGACAGGATGTCGGCATCATTCGTCAGCGCCATCGCGTTGAGAAGAACCCCAAACGCTGGAATCGTGATGCCGGTTCCCAAGAAGTTTGCCGACCCCGGCAGGGCTGGACCGCGTACGCCCAGCGCCAGGGCGTTGAGCGTCGGGTCACCAGGCGAAGGCAAACCGATCGATTTGAACGGATTGAGACCACCGTACAAGAGAGTCTGACCGGCCGCAGTCGGACCATTTTCGACATCGCCCCCATGAAAAACGACGCCGAGCTGGTTTTCGCGGTCAATCGTCAGGTCCATGATGGCCGCGTCGATGAACACTTGCCGGCGCGGCTGATCGAGCTGATCGATAATCGTGCGTAGGTTGGCAAAATCCCGAAGGCTCGACGTCACCACAACCGAGTTGGTCGCCTTGTCCGCGCTGACTTTGACTCCGGACTCGAAGATCGTCAGCGGCGTTGCGCCCGGCCGCGGCGCGCCACCCGCCGCGGCCCCCGCGGCCGCCGCCCCGGTCACGATCTCGGTAAGAGTCTTTGCGAGCTCCACAGCGTCCGCGTGCTGCAGGGCGAGTACGTGAATCTCGCCTTCGCCCGAGTGCGGAACATCCAGTCGTCGGATGAACTCGAGAATCCGCAGATACGCCCGTTCGGTCCCAATGATGACGATGGAATTGCTTCGGTCGTCGGCGAGAATCTTGGCGATGTGCACATCCCCACCCAGCGCCGAGAGCGTGCCGGGTTTGCCGACCGGTTGCCCGGCCTTCAGGTCAAACACCTCATTGAGCCGCGCTGCGATATCGGACGCGATGCTGTAGTGAATGGGCTCGAGCCAGATCTGGTCGCCGATGCCTCCGACATCGACATCCTCCAAGATCCGAACCATGCGCTGGATGTTCGTGCCGGTGTCGGTGATGATGAGGAGGTTGCCGGGCATGTAGACGGTGATGTCTCCGTCTTTCGACTTGAAGTGCCCGAGAACGTTTGCGATCTCGTCCGCGGCCGCGTGCCGCACGCGGTGGATGCGGGTGATGTAGCGTTCCTCGGTGGTGGCCGCTTGCCCCGCGACGTAAACGGGAGCGCCCATCCTGGCGTCCGGCGAATCGACAATCTTGTAGAAACGGCCGTGCGGCACGACCGTGAGCCCGTTGGCTTCCAGGATCGAAAGAAATGCCTGATATGCCTCGGCTACCGTGACTTTTTGCGGTGAATAGACGGTGGCCTTGATGTTTTTCACCTTGCCGCCAAAAATGAAGCGCTTGCCCGTCAGCTGGCCGATGACCCGGACGAGCTCGGGCAGGTCGGCGTCTTCGAGCGAAAACGAAACGCGGTCGACGCCGGGGCGAGGCTCGTACTCAATCCCCTTCTCGAACTGCTGCAGGTTCTGCGTATCGCCCACCAGCTTGCCCGCCGGCCCCGCTGGGCTCGAGGCTGGGGCCGTTCCCGCATCGGAGCCGGGGGCTGCGGGCGCAGCAGCGGCGGCCGGAGTTTGCCTGTTGCGCAGCGGCTGCGCGTAGACGTCTGCCTCGAGCGTCGCTGCAGCGACGTTGCCGACGACACACATTGCAAGAAAAGTCGCTCTCATCGGTATCTCGTCATCCGAGCTCGTTCGCTCTACCTCGTCATCGAGGGCTGTTGGGGGGCGGGGGGGGAAGTCTTCGCGGTAGGAATTGCCAAGCGCGCGTTCGTCGGAGCATTCTCGGCGGTCTGATCCGAATCTGGCCCCGCCACCGCGCCGCCTACGAGGGCCGAAACCAGGAGCGTGAGGGTCCCTACGAGAAGAGCGCACGCGCCCACCATGACGCCCGTGGTCAGAAGCGTCTTTCGAAGAAGCAGGCGATTGTCGATGGTGATGTCGGGCATAGGAAACTACTTGATGTGAAAGTCGAGGTTCATTGGTTGGCCGCGTCGGTTGACCGAAACGGTGAGGCGATCCGCAGTACGAAGGCGCGCGTACGCTTCGAGAGCGCTCTCGGGGCTGGTCATGTCGAAGCCGTTGATCTTCTCGAGACGATCCCCATTCTCCATGCCCAGCGTTCCAAGCAGAGTGTCGGGCCTTACGCCGAACAGGCGAATGCCGACCACCTTTCCGTTTTCCTGTTCGGGCACGATACGCGCCTGACGCATCAGCTCGGCCTGGTTCTCCAAAATCTTGTCGACGACTCCGCGATCGACGTTGAACTCGGTCGCACTGACCTTTTTGATTCCGTTCTGGATAGCGGGGTCGATGCCCGATGCACCGCCGGCAACGGCCGGCGCTGCAGCCACCGGCGCCGGCGTCGGCCCAGGCGCGTTCGCGGACGGGGCCGGCTTGAACATCATGCTTTGGCAGAGCTGGGTACCGTTGTTCATCCAAACTCGGTCCCAACCGACGAACTCCACCGTCTTGCCGCCCACCTCGCCGCCACGGCGACGCAGAAAGCTCTTGCCCTTCTCTTGCTGTGTTTCGAGCGCAGCGAACGACCACTCTGGATCGGCCGAGGCGACGATGACCAGCACGCGCACCCCATCGCAATCCGGGGCGCTCAGCGGATCGGTCATCTCGGGAGGCTTGTCGGCAAGCTCGGGAAAGGGGATTGGAACCCCATGGAGCGGACCCGTGATCGAGTCGAACGCGTTTCGGTCGAGGATGGGATCGGCACTCGTCGCGTGCGGGCTGGCCGCGGTGGGCGCCATCGGCAAGCGTGCGGCAAGGGGCGGCGCGGCGAGCTGCTTCTCATCCGGCCCCAAGATTGTGCCCGCGATCTGGGTGATTCCTTGAGCGTCCAGGAACGCAGCCATCGCCACAAGCACGAGGATCACCGCCCAGAAATGACGTTTGAGCAGCTTGTCGAGGGCCATGGCTACTTGGGACGGGGGGGAGTGCCCATCGGGCGACTCGCTCGTGCGACGGCGTCGTCTTTCGGGAGGCTTGCGAGGCACGTGCCACGACGGAAAACCCTGCAGTTACCAATTGTTTGCGCCGGGCCAAAAGCCAGGCTTCGACAGGTTGGCGGGTGGCTGGGAGGAAGCCTCCGGGTCGAGACAAACTGTCAATCACTGCTTCCGCGTTCGTCGGGCACCCCGTCGAGCTTGCGATAAATCGTGCGTGTCGAAATGCCCAAGAGCTGAGCCGCCACGGACTTGTCCCCTTTGGTACGCCGCAGCGTCTCGCGAATGACTCGAAGTTCAATCTCGTCGAGCGGAGTGCCGATCTCGAAAGTCAGCTGTGCGGCGGCGGTCGGCGCTGCATTCGCGATGTGATCGGGCAAGTCACCTTCCGCCAAGGCGTCGCTCCGAGACAAGACAACTGCACGCTCGATGACGTTCTCGAGCTCGCGAACGTTGCCCGGCCAAGCGTAGTCCATGAGCTTTTCGAGGGCTGCGCGTGTAGGATGCAAACGCGGTCTGCCGTTCTTCGCGCAGTACAGCCCGAGGAAGTGGTCTACCAGAAGCGGCACGTCCTCTCGGCGGGCGCGGAGCGGCGGGGCGGTGATCGCAATGACGTTGAGCCGATAGTAAAGGTCTTCGCGAAACCCTCCGGAGGCGACCTCGGCCACCAAGTCGCGATTGGTCGCCGCCACGATGCGGACGTGAGCCTTGGTCGTATTGCCTCCAAGCGGTTCATACTCCCCCTCCTGCAAGACGCGCAGGAGCTTGACCTGCACGCTGGGCGAAAGCTCGCCAATCTCGTCGAGAAAGAGAGTCCCTCCCGCGGCTTTCGCAAAGCGGCCGTCCTTCCTCGACGTGGCTCCGGTGAATGCGCCCCGCTCGTGCCCAAAGAGCTCGCTCTCGAGAATCGTTTCCGGAATCGCCGCGCAATTGACGGCGACGAAGGGGCCCCGTGCGCGAGCCGAACGCTCATGAATGTACCGCGCGAGGAGTTCCTTGCCCGTCCCACTCTCGCCGAGTACGAGCACGGTAGCTTGACTGGGCGCCGCTTGGGTCGCGACATCGATGACCCGGCGGAGCACCAGGGAGCTGCCGATGATTTCGCGGTGAGCCAGGCGCTTGATTTCGTCTTTCAAGGACTGGTTTTCCGCTACGAGGCGTTGCCTCTCGGCCGCCTTACGCACGCTTTTGACGATCGCCACGCGCTTGAGCGGCTTTTCGACGAAGTCGTAAGCTCCGTCGCGCATCGCGTTGACCGCGACTTCGACCGAGCCATACGCGGTCATCAAGACGACCTCGATGTCCGGTGCGACCTGTTTGACCGCTCGAAGCAGCTCGAGTCCCGTCGTACCGGGCATCATCAAGTCGGTGAGCACCACATGCACGCGATGAGTGCGCAGCAATTCGAGCGCGCGCTTGGCATCGGACGCAGAGAGGACGCGCATACCCTCCCGGAGAAAGATCTTCTCGAGCGACTCGATGTTGGAGCGCTCGTCGTCGACGACGAGAACGGTAATGGCATCCGGCGGCGGATCAGGAATGGCCACCTCGGGCGGCAGGTTGGGCGCGAACGCGGCCGGCGAGCCGCCAGCGGGTGAAGTAGTGGCGGAGGGGAAACTGGGGAGCTTTGTGACCACTCGGACAAGATGTCAGAGCTTCGACAGGTCGTCAAAATCAGGGCGACGAGCGTCCGGTTAGCCTCCAGCCCGCGAGCCATCGAGCCCAATCTGCGCGCAGATCCCACCGAAGAGTCGCCCGAGCGAACTCTTCTCCTCTTTCGTCGTAAAGGCTCGCTCTGAGCAGCGTGATCGATTCGATCGGAGCAAGGCCATTCCACTCCTTCTGACCGCTGAATTCATAGCGGCGCCCATCGTCCCCCTGAAACGTGAATCGATACGGAAGCCGGCGCTCATCGAGCAACTTGAAGTCGAGCGTGCCCTGAAGCGGGCGCCCAACCGCCAATCGTTCGGCGTCTATCGTGCCCGAAAGGCGCCAAGTCTTGGGAGGGGCAAGCACGCGAAGATCGCGAGCGTGCGCACTGAGATTGACCGCGATGGCTCGCTCGTCGGTCGGTTGTTCAAGCCGCCAGTAGTTGCCCGTAAGCGCTTCACGGAAAGAAACACCAGGCAAGAGCATGGCGGACTATTTCCCTCGGTGGACGACGAGCCGCTCCACTACCGCGCCGCGTGCCGCGCACTCGGCGATCTCTTCGACGTCGGCCATCGTCACGTGTCCGTACGCGACGTGCTCAGGCTCTTGCAACACCGTGATCCCGGTTTCGCACATGTCGAGGCAACTGGACCCACAGGCTCGGACGACGTCCTTGGCGACGCCTCTCCGAGCGAGCGCTTCTTTGAGCGCCGGAACCACGTCTTCTGATCCCTTTTGGGCGCACGACCCCTTTGCGTGCCCCTCAGGCCGTCGATTGGTGCACACGAAAAGGTAGCGTTGGCGAAAAGGCATGCGGCCGGGACGGTGCCGCGGGCCATGGGCGTGGTCAAGGCCTCTTGCGCTTCGGCCGCACTCGGAGGATGCTCGCGCCCCCATGAGCCCCAAAAATGCCCTGCTCTTCTCCTTCCCCGTGCTCCCGGCCGTCCTCGCGATCGCTTGCGGCGGAGGCAATGAGAACCTGCCGCCTCCCCCTCCCCCTCCGGCGCCGCCCCCCATGGCCGCCGCGGAGCCTCCGCCTGCGGCCTCGTCCGCGGCACCCGCTGCCAGCGAGGCGCCACCGGCTCCCCCAGCGCCTGTGCAGCTCACCGAGGGCACTGCCAGCCCCAATCCACCGCCTCCGCTGCCGACCGTCGCGCTCCTGACGCCCGCCAAAGGGCAAGTCGTGGCGGCCCAAAAGGTGGCCGATTTCGAGATCAAGCTGGACGTGAAGAATTGGAAGACTGCGCCGGGCGACGCGCACGTCCATTTGATTTTGGACAACAAGCCCTACAAGCCGATTTACGATCCCAAGACTCCCGTCAAGCTCTCCGATCTCGCTGGAGGCGATACGCTCGACGAGGGGCAACACATTCTGGTCGCCTTTCCGAGTCGCGCGAACCACGAGAGCGTCAAGGCCAAGGGGGCCCTTTCGATCGTCGAGTTTTGGGTCGGAAAGAAGGGCGAAAAAAAGCAGGACCCCACAAAGTCCATGCTCATCTACAGCCGCCCCAAAGGGGAGTACAAGGGCGAGATGGCCAACCATGTTCTCATCGATTTCCAGCTGGCCAATGCCACGCTCGCTCCCGACAAGAACAAGGTGCACATCTCGGTGACCGGACCGGGAATCGACGGCGAAAAGAGCGCCGATGCGACCAAGTTCGGCAATCCGTACTATCTCGACAACCTGCAAGACGGGTCGTACTCGCTCAAGCTCGAGCTCCTCGGCGCCGACGGCAAAGTGCTCCCCGGCTCGTGGAATTCGACGTCAAGGTCGATTACGATCGCGCATTAGAGGCCGGCCAGGGTCTTGTGTTGAGAGATCGCCAAGACGCCAAGACGCCAGGAAAGATGGGGCTTCCACGCGCGGGAGGTGCGACTGCCCGCGGAACCAAGGAGTCTCAAGCTCCTCCCCTCTTCTGGCGTCTTGGCAGTCTTGGCGTCTTGGCGATCTCTCCTCAATAGTTTGCGTCGCCCATGTCGAGAACGGGCGTACGGCTCCGACTACGGGGTGAAAGCGCTATCCAATTGAGGGCGCTGAACGAAAGGAGCCGACGATGAAGTACATGCTAATGATGAACACCCCGGGCGGGGGCCCGTACAAGATTACGAGCTGGCCGCAGCAGGATTTCAGGGCGCACATCGCGTTCATGAGGAGCTTCGCCACCAAGCTCACGGAAGCGGGCGAGCTCGTTGCGGCCGAGGGCCTGAGCGGCCCCGACCAGGCCAAGCGCGTGCGCGCCGGAAGCGATGGCAAGCCGGTTACCGACGGCGTCTTCCCGGAGACAAAGGAGTTTCTTGCGGGGTACTGGATTGTGGACGTCGAGAGCCCCGAGCGAGCCTATCGGATCGCCGCCGAGGCCTCGGCCGCGCCGGGTCCGGGCGGCAAGCCGCTCAACATGCCGATCGAGGTCCGGCAGGTGCTGAGCGAGCCGCCCAAAGACCTCCCCTGATGCCTTCGCCGCCCGACACCCGCATCCAGCACCTGCTTCGCGACCTTGCGCCGCAGGTGCTGGGTGCCGTTGCCCGGCGGTTTTGCGACTTCACCGCCTCGGAAGACGCGGTGCAAGAGGCCTTGCTCGCGGCGGCGACCGACTGGCCGCGTGACGGACTGCCCGAGAACCCGCGCGCCTGGCTCATCCAAGTCGCGGCGCGACGCCTCGTCGATCACGTCCGCGCCGAGGCGGCCCGCCGCCAACGCGAGCAGATCGTCGTCAGCCTAGTGCCTCCCGAGGAGCAGATCGCACTCGCCGCCGACGCCGAGGGAGCCACCGCGGAGCGGGATGACACGCTCGATCTGCTTTTCATGTGCTGCCACCCGGCGCTCTCGCCGGCGTCGGCGATCGCCCTCACGCTGCGCGCCGTCGGTGGCCTGACAACCCTCGAGATTGCTCGAGCCTTCATGGTGCCCGAGGCGACGATGGGCCAGCGGATCAGCCGCGCGAAGCAGAGCATCAAGGCCTCGGGCATAGCCTTCGCGACTCCTGCGGCCCAGGAGGGCGCCGCCCGCCTCGGGGCCGGGATGCACGTCCTGTATCTCATCTTCAGCGAGGGCTATGCGTCAAGCTCGGGTCCGGAGCTCATTCGAAGCGATCTATCGAGCGAGGCGCTTCGGCTCACGCGCATGCTCCATCGACTCGTCCCCGACGACGCAGAGGTCGCCGGGCTGCTCGCGCTCATGCTGCTCACCGACGCGCGCCGCGCCGCACGAACCGACCCGTCGGGCGAGCTCGTACCGCTCGACAAGCAAGACCGGACCTTGTGGGACCGCCAGGCGATCGCCGAGGGACTTGCGCTCGTCAACGCGACGCTGCCGCGGGGCACTGTCGGCCCGTACCAGGTGCAGGCGGCAATCGCGGCGGTCCACGACGAAGCGGCGAGCGCGCCGGACACCGACTGGGCGCAGATCCTGGCCCTTTACGGCCTACTGGAGCGCATGTCCGACAACCCGATGGTGTCTCTCAACCTGGCGGTCGCCGCCACGATGGTGCTCGGTCCGGCGGCCGGGCTCGAGAGGCTAGATGCGGTCGCGGCCGACCCGCGCCTCCAGAATCACCATCGCGTCGACGCCGTACGTGCGCATCTGCTGGAGCGAGCAGGCGACCGCGAAGAGGCGATCGAGTGCTATCGGCGCGCGGCGGAGCGCACGGCAAGCCCATCGGAGCGAAATTACCGACTATTGCAGGCGGCGCG
>Ga0307475_10002802_pt1 | contig 10532 bp, 7 predicted proteins | sample atmos_gasesECM1C_FD_203317 | JGI IMG/M metagenome (GOLD analysis project Ga0307475, IMG submission 203317) | Hardwood forest soil microbial communities from Morgan-Monroe State Forest, Indiana, United States - atmos_gasesECM1C_515 | ecosystem: Environmental > Terrestrial > Soil > Temperate...
AGTACGGAAGGGATCAACAATGTTCAGACCAATAATCGTGATATGGCTTGTGGTACTCGTCCTAACTCTAAACGCGGTCGCCTTCGTAACCCGCTTCTTTGAAAAATGGAGGCTGGCCAATCGCTTCTCAAAATCCTCAGAAAGAACAATTTCTATCCTACGGAACAGTGAACCGGCGATTTTGAAGCATCAACAGACCCGGCCGACACACCGGTAGGGTTTGCCTGCTTTACCTGTGCCCGATATTGGGGCATTCACGATCCGGAAACTGTGGGAGCGAACGTGTGGGGGAATAGCTGTCGGAGACGGAGACAAAGGAGCCAGGAGAATGGAGAAACAGGCCAGCAAGAGTCGCAACAACTGGGTGATTACGGTCGAAAGCAGAAACGAACAACACCAGGAGATCATCCTCGCGGCAATCGCCAAACGTGCTTACCAGCTTTTCGAACAGCGTGGTTTCGCACATGGCTTTGACTTGGAGGACTGGATCATCGCCGAGAAGGAATTTTTGCAGAACGACTTTAATGGGAATACCTCGCAGTTTGATTTCTTTATTGAATCTCCGCGAGATCCAGAGGTGACCACCATTCTTAGCATGACACCTCATAGCATGATTGTTTTTCGCAGCCATGCCCGAAACAACGGAGAGATCGATCGTGGGCCAGACGTAGTATCTGTGCATGTCTTTCCGGAAGCAATCGACACAACGCAGGCCGATGTGAATCGCGTGGATGGGCTCTTGCACGTGCATGTCCCAAAGAAGAACCTTAGAAATGCAATCTGACCTCACACAGGATCAAGCGGCGTTCTTGCTCATTTGCCGAGAAGGCCCTCGGAATTAGGATTCTTTATGAAAAGTTCTCAAAGAAGAGTCTGTAGGCAGATCAGTTTGATCAGCTCAGTAGTCTTTTGCCTGGGAGTACTTATTGCACCTTCGCCGTCAGGGGCGCAGTCCAGCAAGGCATCCACCTCGGTGCAGAGCAAACTCCCGGTCTTAGAAAACGGTCTTGATCCGCTTCATCAGGTAAGCGCATCTCTCGAGGCGGTGTCGAAACGAGTGAGCCCCAGTGTTGTGCAGATCTTTAGCACAGGTTACAAAGCAGATGGTGACCGCGAGCATAGGAACACAGATCTGTTGTCGCGTGGCCTGACCTCCGGATCGGGCATCATACTTGCCTCCGACGGGTGGATCGTAACAAACGCGCATGTCGTGCAAGGAGGACGTCGGATCCGCGTTCAGCTTAACCACGAAGCGTCATTATCAGCGACAAAGAATGGAGGATCACGCCACGCTTTATTCGATGCAAAGCTGGTAGTGGCTGATCGTGACACGGACCTTGCGCTGCTCAAAATCGACGCAACCGATCTACCAACTCTGGAGTTGTCTGATTCGAGCGATCTAAAACAAGGGCAATTAGTATTGGCGTTTGGCAGCCCCTTGGGTCTCGATAATTCGGTGAGTATGGGGATTGTGAGCTCCGTCGCGAGACAACCGGATCCAGACAGTCCGACGATCTACGTGCAGACAGACGCGGCCATTAATCCGGGCAATAGTGGTGGGCCGCTGGTAGATACCAGTGGTCGCGTGGTCGGGATTAATACGCTTATTCTCACCCAGTCAGGCGGCAATGAAGGGATCGGTCTGGCAATCCCCAGCAATGTGGTGCGTAGCGTTTACAACCAGGTTCGGCATGAAGGCCATGTGCACCATCACCAGATCGGTGTTTCCGCGCGCAATATCACACCCGCATTAGCATCGGGATTGGGTCTCGAGCGCGACGACGGTATCGTAATTGAAGATGTAATTCCAGACGGTTCAGCAGCAAGCGCCGGTTTGATGCCCGGTGACATCGTGCTATCGGTGAATGAAAAGCTAGTTCAAAATATCCGTCAATTCGCGCTGTCTCTCTATCCTTTTGCCGTGGGCGAGAAGGTCACACTCCAAATCCAGCGCGGCAAACAGACTATCTCCTATCAGGTACCTATGAGCGAAAAACAGGACGTGCAGGAACGCCTTGCCGACCTGGTTACAATGGAGCAGGCCAAAATTCCGCAACTCGGAATTTTGGCCCTCACTCTCGATGACAAGCTTATGCCGATGCTTCCTCCGCTGCGCAATCGCTTCGGAGTTGTCGTTGCAGGTAAAGAGGCCTACGGAGCTTACGAGGGCGAGGGGCCGCTACCGGGAGATGTCATCTATTCCGTGAACGGAACGCCTGTGGACAGCATTGACTCACTGCGCTCCGCGCTCGACGCTCTCAAAACCGCCGATGCAATAGCGTTGCAGGTTGAACGGCTCGGCAGTCTCCATTACCTCGTTCTCGAAACCGATAGGTGATCTAAATCATATATTTCTCCTAACTCGGCGAGGAACTCTTCATGCTCGATAGCCTTCTGAAAGACATTCGCTACGGAGTCCGCAACCTGAAAAGAACACCGGGCTTTACCGCCGTTGCCGTGCTCACACTGGCGCTGGGGATTGGAGCGAACACGGCGATTTTCAGCGTGGTCGAAAATGTTCTGCTTCGGCCCCTTCCCTACCCCCACCCGGAGAATTTAGTCGAAATCCGGAACACCTATCCGCCACAGATCCCCCGGGCCGGATTGTCTCCAGGCGATTACGTCGATTGGCATCAGCAAGCCACCAGGTTTTCGGAGATGGGAGCCTATGGGGAAATCTCAAAAGGCTTCAACCTGACCGGTGATGGAGAGCCGCAGCGCGTCCTGGTCGGGTACGCAAGTTCTGACCTCTTCCCCATGCTGGGAGCACCTGTCGTTGCGGGTCGCTCCTTCGTCCGCGAAGAGAACCGAGCCGGCAGCGCACCGGTAGTGATCCTGGGCCATCGTCTCTGGCAAAGCCGGTTTGGCCGCGATCCCCACGTTATCGGCCGCACGGTTACTCTCGATAACAAGCGCTACATCGTCGTGGGTATTCTCCCCACTGGTTTTGAACTTTTGCGCTGGGCCGATTTGTGGATGCCACTCGGGCAGTTTGACGACGACTTAACCGAGCACGTCCATCACGCATTCGTGGCCATCGCCCGACTCAAGCCAGGCATCAGCCTTTTGCAAGCGCGGGACGAAATCGGACGGCTCAACCAGCAAGAAGCAATCGCCTATCCCGATGCCCATAAGGGATTTGGTGTCCTGGTGCAGAAACTTCAGGATCCCTCCGCGGCCAGCATGCGCAGCACCCTGCTCGTCTTGTTCGGCGCCGTTGGACTGGTCCTCCTGATCGCCTGCGCCAACATCGTCAACTTGCTCCTGGTGCGCAACGCCGCCCGGGAACGAGAAGTTGCCATACGCACTGCCCTCGGGGCGAGCCCCTGGCGGTTGATCCGCCAGTTGCTCATCGAAAGCACTTTGCTTTCCCTGTTCGGCGGCGTGCTGGGAGTGTTTTTCGCAATTGCCGGGCTGAAAGCTTTGATAACGTTGGTTCCTGGCGATCTCGCCAGCTTGAACGGGACAGGCCTAAACAGCAGGGTCTTGGGATTCACAATTGCAATTTGCCTCGCGACGGGTCTTGGCTGCGGTCTGCTACCAGCCGCGCGAACGCTAAAGACAAATCTTGCTGGCGGGCTGAAGCAAGGGAGCAAGGGCGGCAGTTCACCCAGCCACCACAAGACGCATAACTTGCTTGTGATCTCGGAAATCGCAATGGCTCTCATTCCTCTCATAGGCGCGGGCCTCCTGCTTAGGAGTTTTCAGCATCTGCTCAACGTCGACCCCGGCTTCCGCGCCGAGCACATCCTCACGATGGAAATCCAGCAGCCCGCGCTTTCCTTTGCGCAAATCAACCAGCTCTCCCAGGAGCAGCAGCTCAAGCTGGGCGAGAAGCAGTCTCTGCAGTTTGAACAAATTGCCGAGCAAATCCGCGGTTTGCCCGGTGTCAAGGAAGTAGGTGGGATCGACGATTTGCCGCTCGGCAACGAATTGCGTCAGGCGTCGAGATTCGTGATTGAAGGCCAGCCCGTTCTTTCCGCCGGGGCCCGACCAATTGCACAAGTTCGCACCGTGAGTCTCGGCTATTTCGCTTCTCTGGCAATTCCTTTGCGCGCAGGCCGCTTCTTTAACCAGGACGATTGGAAGGTCCTAAACATCGTCATCAATGAGAACATGGCGCGGCGCTACTGGCCGCAAGGAGACTCGCTCGGAAAGCGCGTGAATTTCTGCTCGCTCGACCCCAAACCGTGTTGGTTTTCGATCATCGGCATTGTAGGCAACGTGCACCAGTTTGGACTCGACGCCGGGCCGACCTATGACTCGTATTTCGTCGGCGGATGGACGCCCTACCTTGTGGTGCGCACCGCTTCCGATCCCGCCAGGGTTGCGGCCGCCATAACGAACGTCGTCCACAGAGTGGATCCCAATCTGCCGATCACCCATATGACGACCATGGATGGACTGATCTCGGATTCCGTTTCGCCACGCCGGTTTTCCGCGGTCCTCGTGGGAATCTTCGCGGCGCTCGCGCTTTTGCTTGCGGCCATCGGAATCTACGGGGTTATGAGCTATGCCGTCAGCCAGCGCACCCAAGAAATCGGGCTCCGCATGGCGCTTGGCGCGCAGCTCAAGAGTGTGTGCGGAATGATTCTCGGTGAAACTCTCAAATTGACCCTCATCGGCGTTGGACTTGGCCTGGCGGGCGCTTTCGTTCTTGCCCGTTTCCTGGCCAGTCTCCTCTTCGGTATTGGGATCTACGATCCGGTGACGTTCTTCGGCGTCGCGTTTTTGCAAATCGCTGTCGCGCTCGCCGCTTCCTACATTCCCGCGCGCCGCGCTATGCGCGTGGATCCCATGGTGGCGCTGCGGTACGAGTAGAGCCAAAACGGCGCCATTTCATTCCACAAGGGCGGAAAATCCGGTTTTCTTTCCTTCTTTAGTTGAGGGGAGACTCCAAGCGGCGGAGCAGCCTTGATCGAGATGACTCGTCCTGGTCCTCAGTTCCAGACTGTGGTCACTGTGTTGTTTCCTTTCTTCCTGATTGTTGCGCTTCTTCTGCCAGGGCGCAGCACGCTACCTGCAACGTAGAGGCATGTACGGAGCAACTTACGTCGTCCGGATTTTTGTCTTCGCGAGAGGAATAAAAAGGACGGGAGCTCAGTCGTTATCGTCGGAGTGCAGCGATGTTTTTTACCAGCTGCTAGCTATCATCCGTGCCACCGGTGCGGGTCAGCTTGATGCCACCGGAGCTATCTTTGCGTGGTTGGTCTTGGATGGAGACGTTGGTTAGACGCGACCACTGCCTAGGCATTCAAGGGATCAGGAGGCTTGATGAAAGGAATTGCGATCCGTGCTGTGGTGCCTACTCTATCGGCGTTTTCCGTGGCCCTCGCTTTTTGTCTTCCGCCCAGTCCGGTAGCGGCGCAGGAGCAAAACGCCCAGATCATTGAAGTTTCAGCAAAGAAGTACGAGTATTCACCGTCGCCGGTTCACGTGAAGGCCGGGAGCATGGTTCAGCTCAAAATCACCGCCGTCGACCACGATCATGGCTTCAAAATCGGGGCCGAGCCCGACGGCGCTAAACCCGGGGGTAAGGCTGGTTTGGTTTTTTCTTCACCGCAAGACTGCTGGCAGCTTAAGAAGGGAGAGACAACCACGATTGAATTTCTGGCGCAAGCGTCTGGCACGTACACCTTTAAGTGTTGCCACACTTGCGGACTGGGCCACAGAGGTATGAAGAGCGAGATTGTCGTAGATTAAGTTGTGCAGCGAGCAACGGCTCATCGCCAACCGCCCACCGCACCAAATCGCTTGGGAACATCAAGCAAACTGTCGATCCGAACTCGCGCCGTACAGAAAATTCCACGTTAGGAATAACAAGATCTTACCTTGCTCCTCAAACTTCGAGTTCAAGGATTGAGACCAATGCGCCGCACAAGATTTTGGAACCGCGGATCCGAGCGCAATGGATCGAAGCCCGGTCGCAGGAGAACACCCGGATTAAATCGCTCTTCATAGCCTTTTTCAAGCCAAGTCATTGCTTGATTCTTATCGCCGAGAGCTGCATAGATCACCGCAATCTCTGAGGCATGCGAATAGCCAGGGTTCGAGCGCCTTTTCAAATCGCTTAGCAGCTTTGCCGCTTCGCTTCTTTTGCCGGATGCGGCGTAGGCCCGAGCAAGATTAGCCATACATGTCGGGCTGCCCTCAGAAAGCTGCACCGCTTTCTGCAGCTCCGCAATTGCTTCCCCGTGCATCTGTTTTTGGAGGTATGCCTGGCCCAGTTGATTATGTGCGAGAGCAAAATTAGGATCCATTTCGATCGTCTTGTGGCTCTGGCGTATCGCTTCATCATAGGAATGCGAAAGGACCAGAAGCTCTGCCAAGTCGGCGTTAATGATGATAGATAGCGGATCCAGGCTTTCCGCTTTTCTCATTTCCACGATAGCTTCGTCATAGCGACCCAAGAGACTCAAATGCCAGGCATACCAATGGTGAGCGGTTGCGTAGCCTGGGTTCAGTTCAATGGCCCGACGGAACTCCTTGCCGGCAGAGTCAAAATCCCAGTCGAAGCCATCCAGACAGAATGCAAGCGAGTTGTGTGCTTCGCCGAGCGCGCTGTCCAATTCCAGAGCCTTGATCGCTGCGGCCTTTGCTTTGGGGAGCGCCTCCTTGGGCGTCATCGCCGCGTACTGCCAGTCTCCCAACAACGCATAGGTGTCCGCTAAGCCAGAATATGATTGGGCATACTTTGGGTCTTCGTCGATGGCCTGATTGAAATAAGCTAGGGCAACCTTTAAACCATCCGCCGTTCGCTTATTCCAGAAGTAGCGCCCTTTGAGAAAGGACTCGTAAGCTTGCGGATTCACAACCCGCACGTTTTTCAGCGCAGCCTGTTCCTGTGAATTCACATTAATCCGAATTTGATCTGCAATAGCTCTTGCCACCTTGCTCTGGAGCGCCAAGGTGTCCCGCAGTTCACCCTCATAACTCTGGGACCATAAGTGCTTGTCCGAGGAGGCTTCGATCAACTGCGCCGTGATGCGGACCTGGTCACCCGAACGGAGCACGGTGCCCTCCACCACGGCGTCCACGTTCAGTTCACGAGCGATCTGCGGCAGAGGCTTGCGCGCACGCTTATAGGCCATCACGGAGGTACGCGAGATCACACGCAACGCGCTGATCTGGCCGAGGTCCGAAATCAACTCGTCGGTCATGCCATCGGCGAAGTAATCCTGAGACGCATCGCTTGAGAGGCTTTCGAGCGGAAGAACCGCCAGGGACCGGATTAGAGGAGACGGGCGTTTCCAGGAATAAAGTTTCCAAGTTACAAGAGATGCCATCACCAGAAGTATCGCGAACACGGATACCTTCCACGCCAGAGAACGCGCGAAAGTTTTGGGCATTACCTGCTCGCGCACGAGATCCGGGCGTTCACGACCTTCTGTGCTGGGATGAGGTTGAGTGGCAGGTTCCGGGCTGTGAACTGGAGCCGTATCGGCAACTTTGACCTCCGCAAGGAAGCGGTAGCCGCGACGAGCGACGGTTTCCACAAAGCGGGGACTCTCGGCGGAGTCGCCCAGGGCTTCACGTATTTTGCTGATTGCTTTGTTGAGGCCGTGGTCGAAGTCCACGAAAGTGTCCGCCGGCCAGAGTTTTTTCTGAAGTTCCTCGCGAGTTGTGACCTCGCCGGGGTGTGCAAGCAACATCGCCAGGATTTGGAAGGGCTGTTCCTGAAGGCGGACTCGCAGGCCGTGCTTGCGCAATTCGCCGGCACGAAGATCCAGCTCGAAAGTCCCAAAACGAAGCCGCCCGCGAACCTTTTGTTCTTCTTCCATTGGGGGTACTGCATTCGAATCGGAGTGTACCACCTTCCAGCTTCGAGGGAACTGAAGGGATAACTCTAGGTAAGTCTATTGCTGAGACTTAGTTATCAGAGGACCTCGATTCTAGTGCGAGAGAACTGCCCGTCCATTGCATTGACTCTTAAGTGCGAACCATAGTTAGGCCTCAAGCGCACGGTAGCAGGCGGAGCCGCTCGCAAGGAGGTCTTCATGCCCGAGCAAAATCCTACCCTGAGTTTTGACCAGGCGGTCTTGCCGTATCTTGACGCCGCCTACAACCTCGCGCGCTGGCTGATGCGCAATGAACAGGACGCCCAGGACGTAGCCCAGGAAGCCTACTTACGGGCTTTCCGATTCTTTCCCGGCTTCCGCGGCGGTGATGCCCGCGCCTGGCTCCTGAAAATCGTCCGCAATACTTGCTATACCTGGTTGCACGCAAACCGGCCACTGCAAGAGGCCGCGGAATTTGACGAAAGCCTTTTCCAACCCGATTCTTGCCCTCCCAACCCAGAGGAAGCTGTGCTCCAAAACGACGGCGACACTCTGGTGCGAAAAGCGCTGGAGAACCTTCCGCCGAATTTTCGGGAGGTGCTCATTCTTCGCGAACTCGAGGGAATGTCTTACCGAGAAATCGCAGATATCACCGGCATGCCGGCGGGCACAGTGATGTCGAGCTTATCGCGTGCGCGGGGCCGCCTTCGTCAGGTTCTGACAACTCTTATGAACGGAGATGCGGTGCCAACTTCACCGCGAATAGCAGCTGTGAACGCGTGAAGATGTGGGACCGATCATCCGAGCCGCTTAGAAAAAACGGTCATGAGTTGGCGACTGAGATACTCACAATTTTATTCCCGCCACACAAAGCTCGTAGGGTTGGGGAATTATTGAAGAGCCTGCGTGGTCTTATACGGTGAAGACAATAAAACATATCGCAATTTAGAGCCGAATCGACCGCTAAGGAAAGAAGTCATGCCAGTCACTGCAAATGGCCGATGCACAAAGATAGTAGTTGGATACGCGGCACGGTCCACTGTAGGGAAGCGGCGTAGCCTAGTTTGGGATACGCGGCCTGGCGCGGAATCCATCTCGAAGAAGGCTGTGACGCCAGTCTCTTCTGTGGCCAGCGATAGACTGAGCGAAGCGGGAGTCATTCAGCGAGCGCGCGAGGGCGATCGGACCGCGTTTGAACACCTTTATCGGTTGCATAGCCGACGTGTGTATGCGGTATGCCTGCGCATGGTGCAAGACCCGACCGAAGCAGAAGATTTGACTCAAGAGGCTTTCTTGCTCTTGTTCCGCAAAATTCACACGTTTCGCGGCGAATCGGCCTTCTCGACTTGGCTGCACAGGCTGGCGGTTAACCTCGTGCTGATGCGGCTGCGCAAGAAGTCCTTGCCAACGGTTTCGATCGAAGCAGCTCCCGATCCAAACGATGAGAACGGCTGGCCGAACATCGATATCGGGTCGTCCGACTTGCTCCTTGAGGGATCGATTGACCGAATAAACCTCGCCCGCTGTATCGCGCAGTTGCCGGTGGGCTACCGTACAATGTTTGTCTTGCACGACATCCAAGGTTACGAACACCACGAAATCGCAAAGATATTGGGACGCTCGGCAGGTGATTCGAAGTCGCAATTACACAAGGCCCGCACGCGCCTGCGTGAACTGCTCCACGAAGTTCAGCGAGAAAAGGCGCGCGACGAGCGCCTGGCAGCAGGTAAGCTGCGCTAACGATCCAGCTCGGCTTTGCCCCCTGTAACGTCTTAGGTACCAAACTCTATGTGCTGGCTCTTGAATTGGGCCCTGCATGCTAAATGGGGCGTGCAGGCGCAGTACGCGGCGTTGCACGCCGCAGCCGCTTAGCGGCACGTGTGACGCGGGGCTTCGCGATGCCTCCATCGAAGATCAGTAGGGCGTTGAGTTACATTGCAGCGAATTGAATTCAAAACTGTGCCAAAACGCTATCTGTTCTGACCATTGGAGATAGCTTTGAGCGAAAAGCAGATTCCCCAAGTCATTAGAAACATTAGGAAGTTAAGTAAAGGGTTGGAGTCGCCGGAACGGGGGCTCGTGCTTGCGAAGCAGGTGCTCTCCAATTTCTTCGGTGTCATGTAGGTGTCATGCGAATGGTGATGAATGGCGGCAAATGGTAACGAAAACTGAAAAGAGAAGGTGAATCTGAGTTAGCCCCATTTGATCAGAACTTGCTGATTCCCCTCGATTTGTCTCGGCTCCGGCAAATTGTGATTAAGTTGGTCTCAAGGCTGTTAACCGAAGGGTTGCTAGTTCGAATCTAGCCCGGGGAGCCAAATCTCCCACATTTGCTACTGATTACGCCGCTTTCGCGGATTGAGTTTTGGCCTCAGAAAGTCGGCCAAGTTGGCCAATTCCCAGCGGCAGGCTCGGCAGCTTACGTTCAAGCCCAACCTTTTCAGCCCATTCTTTACGAGCGAGCCGAGCAGGGGCCGCTCTTCCTTGCTCAAGAGATCCTTGCGCTAACGAAGATGAACTGGAACAACACGCAATTCGACAACTTCGAACCGATCACGCTCAAAGCGGCACGCAAGGTCGGCAGCATCTTCAAATACATGAAGCCAACAGATCCGTTTCAGTCGCGGTATAGCTTTTACATGTAAGGAGGACAAGCCCAATTCCACTTTCGCGGTCGTCACGATCAAAACTCCAACGTCAACTAAGCTAGTCGTGATAAAAAGCCATTTCACCGTGAGCAAAGCGAGCATCGTC
>Ga0307475_10002805_pt1 | contig 10528 bp, 6 predicted proteins | sample atmos_gasesECM1C_FD_203317 | JGI IMG/M metagenome (GOLD analysis project Ga0307475, IMG submission 203317) | Hardwood forest soil microbial communities from Morgan-Monroe State Forest, Indiana, United States - atmos_gasesECM1C_515 | ecosystem: Environmental > Terrestrial > Soil > Temperate...
GGGAAAATGCTCTGGGAAAGGCTCTCTATTATTCGCAACTAAGCGATGGGATTGTATTCGCGGATGATTCAGGTTTGGTGGTGCCAGCGCTGGGTGGAGCACCGGGCGTACATTCGGCGCGCTATGCAGGACCGGACGCGACTAGCGCGGACCGTATAAACAAGTTGCTGCAAGAACTTGCAGGTAAGCCGCGCCAGGAGCGTGCCGCGTATTTTTGCTGTGTAATCGCCGTGGTCAGACAAGGCCTGCCGATCGCGGTGATCAGCAATCGTGCAGATGGTGAGATTCTGGAAGCCCCGCGTGGAACAAGCGGCTTCGGCTACGACCCGATATTTTATTTGCCCGCACAGGACAAAACGTTTGCCGAGCTGACGCCACAAGAAAAAAACCTGTACAGCCACCGTGGCAAGGCTTTCCGTCGCGTGCTCTCCTTTTTGAACACTCGATAGTTAAGAATCAATTTTAGGCGCATGTTTTCTTGCCACGCGAACATCTTTGAACGCCGCATTTGCGCGTATGTTATTCTGGCGCGTCATGCCGAGCGGCAAACCACTAAAGAAAAGTTCAGCGCGAAAAAAGAAGGCGCTGGGACTGCCGAAGGGCGGTCAGTCGCCTTGGAAAACGCGCAAGATCGGCAAAAAAGAATGCGTACTGGGTACCGATCCACGCAGAGTTGCCGCCATTCTCGCGGGCCTTGACGAAGCGTACCCCAATGCGACCTGCGAGCTAAAACACGCAAACCCATTCCAGTTGCTGGTCTCTACGATTCTCTCCGCGCAGTGCACCGACGTGCGTGTGAATCAGGTGACCGAATCGCTTTACAAAAAATACCCTAAGCCGGAGGCGTTCGCATATGCCACGCCAAGCGAACTGGAGCAGGAAATTCGACCGACGGGATTTTTCAGGAATAAGACAAAATCCGTGATGGGCGCGAGCAAGGCGATCGTGGAAAAATTCGGCGGACAAGTGCCTCGAACCATGGAAGAAATCCTGACGCTACCAGGCGTTGCACGCAAAACCGCCAATGTGGTCCTGGGCACAGCCTACGGTATCGCTGCGGGGGTCGTAGTCGATACGCATGTGATCAGATTGTCGCGACGTCTGGACTTATCCCGAAAGGGCGAGCCGCCAAAAATCGAGCAGGATCTGATGGCGGCAATTCCCAAAAACAAGTGGATTCAGTTTTCGCATCAATTGATCTGGCATGGCCGGCGAGTGTGTGTGGCCCGTAAACCGCGATGCGTTGATTGCAATCTGGAGCCCGTTTGTTATTCCGTGGATAAAACGATGTCCACTCATCCTGATTCGCCGTGCCTGCCGGAATCCTATTTAAAGTAACCAATCCTCATAACCGTTACCTCCCTTTCTTGCACGCTCGTTTGCGTGCCTCTTCGACACACGCGGTTTGTCGTATCGCTATGGCAGCAAAAGTCCGGTCCCGCAAAACAAAAAAACAAGTGTATCCACCCGGCTGTTTAAGCCATCTATTCAGGTATGAGCATGAAAAAAGTAAAACTTGGTTCACAAGGCGCAGTTGTTTCCCGCATGGGACTCGGTTGCATGGGGATGAGTGAGTTCTACGGCGAGCGGAATGACGCAGAATCCGCCGCGACCATTCTGCGAGCGCTTGATCTCGGCATCAACTTCCTGGATACCGCGGACACATACGGAATCGGTGACAATGAGGAATTGGTTGGTAAGACAATTCGCTCACGCCGCAACGAGGTCTTTCTCGCAACCAAGTTCGCTAACGTACGCACGAAAGAAAATCCTAATCAATGGTTTATCAGCGGCAAACCGGAATATGTGCGGGCCGCGTGCGACGCTTCGCTAAAAAGGTTAGGCTTGGATCATATCGACCTCTATTACCAACATCGTGTTGACCCCAATACGCCGATCGAAGACACCGTGGGTGCGATGGCCGAGTTGGTTAAAGCCGGCAAGGTGAAGTATCTAGGACTGTCGGAGGCATCACCCGCGACAATTCGCCGTGCACACAAGGTGCATCCGATCACGGCGTTGCAAACGGAATACTCCTTGTGGGAACGTCACCCGGAAAAAGAAATCCTTCCGACGATTCGCGAACTGGGCATTGGTTTTGTGCCGTACAGTCCGCTGGGGCGCGGGTTCCTAACTGGCACGATTACAAAACCAAGCGATCTGGCTGAAAGCGATGCGCGCGCGCAACGTATGCCGAGGTTTGCCGGCGAAAACTTTGACAGGAATCAGGCATTGCTCCAGTGCGTGAAAGCCATCGCGGAACGCAAAGGCGTAAAGCCCTCGCAGTTAGCGCTGGCGTGGGTTCTGGCCAAGGGCGAGGACCTAATACCCATACCCGGAACTAAGCGCAGAAAATACCTCGAGGAAAATGCGGCCGCAGTTGACATCCGATTGACTTCCGCGGACGTCGCGGAACTGGAAGCCGCATTCCCCCAAAATGAAATCGCTGGCGAGCGCTACGCCGCAGCCGCGATGAAGGCCATCGATCAGTAGCTGCGGTCTGGCACGTCGCGGATAAACCCTGCTCTGCCCTAACCACTATCTATACGTAACCCTTATGCAATACGCGCACGGCTTGATTGTCTCACTCCAGGAGTTCAGTCCACGGGTCCAAAAAAAGCGGTGGTACGAATTAGGAGCAGAGTTGAAAAGTGCTTTAGAATGAACAAAGCACTTACTGTCGGGGCGTAGCGCAGCCTGGTAGCGCGCCTGCCTTGGGCGCAGGAGGTCCCGAGTTCGAATCTCGGCGCCCCGACCACTAACTTACTGAACTACCTGACGTTCTTTTTCCGCGATATTTCCCCACCTTTCCAACTTGGGGACATTTGGGAACAATTGCTCTTCGAGTTAGGTTCACAGCGTCTCTTTGCGCACTCCCACTGGCGTGTGTATAGATCTGCAAAGTTGTCGCCATGTGTGAACGCCCAAGCTGAGCCTGTGCAACCTTCAAAGGAGTTCCTTGCGAATGCAGTAATGTGCCGTGCGTGTGACGGAGAGTATGCCAATCGATTCGTTGCAGAGCAGCTCTCTTGCACGCAGTTCGTAGTGTCTTTTTTCTGAGATTATCCGACGCGCGCGGAACGCCTTGGCTTTTGGCAAATACCAATGCGTCTGGAGGGTGTTCTGAACAAGATTTGTCTCGGATGATCAGACGCTAATTGGCATTGCGATAAAGCGCCACTTAGTTAGAAAACTGGCATCGAGTGCATTTTCCTAAGCGGGACGCCCCGAGATTGCTTAAATATTTCGGGCAGGAGTAGGCAGCGATGTTTGTTTCCAGCAAAGCGGACTCAAGGACTGATATAGACTTGCTCGAGTGATGCCGGATGGTTGCCGACCTAGGCGCAAACTTTCGGTGTGCTGCCACAACTTCTTGCGGGGAAGATCGCGGGACGGTGTGTGCAGCGCTGGCATCGCTGCATGATTCCGCGCACAGCACTATAACTACGGAGCAGAAAAGATGAGAGTGATTCTGGGAATTTTTGTGGTGATGTTCGCGTCGTTGTGTTCAATTGGCGTCAGTGCGGAGAGCGTGCACCCTTTGTTGCAGCGGCCGACATTTAATGGGAATTCGATTGTGTTTTCTTATGCTGGGGATCTTTGGAGTGTGGGCCGCAAGGGCGGGCATTGCTCGCGGCTGACGACTGGCACGGGGATTGAGACGGACCCGGTGTTTTCGCCCGATGGCAGCATGATCGCGTTCACGGGGGAATACGACGGGAATACGGATGTATTTGTGATTCCGGCGATTGGAGGAGTTCCGAAGCGACTCACTTATCATCCAGCGGCGGATGTTGCGGTGGGATGGACACCGGATGGTAAGTCGGTGATCTTCCGGTCGAACCGCGAAAGCAGCAGCCCACGATATACGAAGCTGTTCAAGGTGTCGCTGAACGGCGGCTTGCCTGTTGCGTTGCCCCTGCCGATGGGAGCTGCGGGAAAGTTTTCGGCCGATGGAAAATACTTCGCGTATTCACCGGTGAGCGGAGCCTCGCCCTTTAATTATTCCACGTATGTGGCATGGAGAAACTATCGCGGAGGATTGGCCAGTTCGGTATGGATTGTGGACATGGAAACGCTCGAAGTTGTAAAGGTGCCGCGGGAACGGTCGAATGACTTCAACCCTGTCTGGGTTGAGAAGGAAGTGTACTTTCTGTCCGACCGCAACGGGCCGATATCGCTGTTTCGCTTTGATCCGGCCACGAAAGCTGTAACCGAAGTGCTGAAGAATGACGGCGCGGATATTCGCTCGGCGGGCGCAGGTCCGGGCGGCATTGTCTATGACCGGTTCGGAGAACTTTTTCTGTACGACACGAGCAGCGGGCAGACACATCAGATCAACGTAGATGTGAGCGCGGACTTGCCGGAGGTGCGCCCGCGTCTTTCGCCAGCAGATCGCGATATTCAGAACTACCGAATCTCGCCTACCGGCGTGCGTGCTGTGTTTGAGGCGCATGGCGACATTCTCACGGTCCCCGCAAAAGAAAGTACGACGCGGGATATCACCAACACTCCAAGTGCGATGGAGCGCGAGCCGGCGTGGTCGCCCGATGGTCAAAGTATTGCGTATTTCTCCGACGTGTCGGGGCAGTATGCATTGCACATCAGCAGCCAGACCGGAGCGGGAGAAGAAAAAAAATATCCCCTGGCGAACGAAGCTACCTATTATTTCAGTCCGAGATGGTCGCCTGATTCAAAGCTGATCGCTTTCCACGACAACAAGATGGAAATTTGGCTACTGGACACGGTCACGCGCAAAGCTACGGTCATCGATAAGGCTGAGGTTAATGACGGAGACGACGATGCGGCGTGGTCACCCGATTCAAAGTGGCTGGCGTACACGCAAAGCGTTTCGAATCGATTCCATGCGCTGTTCCTGTATTCGGTTGCGTCGGGTAAGAGCGCGCGTATCACGGATGGGATGAGCGATGTGCGCTTCCCAGCGTTTGACCGAGGGGGAAAGTACCTTTACTTCGCGGAAAGCACGAATTATGGTCCGTCTACGAGCGGGCTGGACATGAGCAGTGATGAGTTTGAGGTGACGCGCAACGTATACGGGCTGGCGCTGGCGGCCGATACGGTTTCTCCGGTTGCGCCGTTGGCCGAGGATGAGAAGACGCCTGAAGAGAAAGAGAAGGACGCGAAGGAGAAAAAGGACCACGACGACGAGGCCGACAAGGACAAAGATAAAGACAAAGACGCCGACAAGGGCGACAAAAATAAATCCGACACGACCAAGAAATCGAATGTTGAAGATAAGCAGGAGAAAAAAGAAAAGGCTGAGAAGCCGAAAGCAGTGAAGATCGATCTCGCACATCTGGAGGATCGCGCCGTCGCGCTTCCGCTGCCTGCGAAAGCCTACACCGATCTAACGGCGGGCAAGGAAGGCACGCTTTATCTGCTCGAAGGCGGGGGAAGATTCCAGACCGAGCGCGGGCAGACGTTGAGTCGTTTCGTGCTGAAGACGAAGAAATCGCAGACGCTCGCCGAGCACGTCGCGGGATTTGATCTTTCCTTTGACGGGCAAAAGATGTTGCTGGAGATGGCACATGACCAGCCGCAAGGCCCGCCCACGGCCGCCGGTCCGGTACCAACATTCGTTATTGTTGCCGCTGATGCACCGGTGAAACCCAACGAAGCCGAGGAAGGCAAATTGGACCTGTCGCGGATGGAAGTCCGGGTGGACCCGCGCGCCGAGTGGCGACAGATGTTTCATGAGATTTGGCAGATCGAGCGGGCCTTTTTTTACGACCCGCACTATCACGGTGTGGACCTGAGCGCGGAAGAAGCGAAGTACAAGCCCTATCTGGATGAGGTGGGCTCTCGCAGCGATTTGAACTATTTGTTTCAGGAGATGTTGGGTGACTTCTCGATTGGCCATCTGCGGGGCTCGGGAGGCACGATTCCCCACCCCAATCAAGTACGCGGAGGCTTGCTGGGCGCAGACTACGAGATCGTCGATGGGCGCTACCGCATAGCGCGCATTTACACCGGGGAGCATTGGAACCCGAAGACGCCGGCGCCGCTCACGGAACCGGGAGTGAAGGTCGCGGAAGGAAATTTCATTCTTGCAATTGGTGGAAAGGATCTCAGCGGCTCCGATGACATTCAGCGTCTGCTTGAGGGCACAGCCGGGACGCAGGTGGTGCTCAAGGTCGCGGCGGACGCCGATGGCAAAGGTACGCATGATGTGACTGTGACACCGATCGCAGATGATCTCGGCCTGCGCAACCTGGCGTGGATCGAAGCGAACCGGCGCAAGGTACAGGAGCTGAGTGGTGGAAAGCTCGCTTATGTGTATTTGCCGGATACGGCCATGGGAGGTCTAACAAACTTCAATCGTTACTACTTCGCACAAATCGACAAACAGGGGGCGGTGATTGACGAGCGATTTAATAGTGGCGGGCAGGCAGCGGACTACATTATTCACGCGATGCAGCGCACGCTGATGAGCTGGTGGGCTCCGCGCTACGGAGCGATCTACCGAACTCCGCAGGCCTCGATCCTGGGACCAAAAGTGATGATCACCAACGAATTTGCTGGATCAGGCGGCGATGCGATGCCGTGGTACTTCCGCCAGGCACAACTGGGTCCGCTGGTCGGCAAGCGAACCTGGGGCGGACTGGTTGGAATCGGCGGCATCCCGGTGTTGATGGATGGAGGCCGGGTCACCTCGCCGAGTTTTGGATTTTTTAATCCGCAAGGAGAGTGGGATGTGGAAAACCACGGAGTACAGCCAGATTACGAAGTGGATATGGAGCCGAAACCGGTTAGCGAGGGTCACGATCCGCAGCTTGAAAAAGCTGTGAGTCTGGCGCTGGACGAATTGGCGAAGCATCCTGTGCCGGAACCGCATAAGCCGGGGTATCCGAACTACAGTCGGCACGGTGCGCAATAGTTCGAGAGTATGGTTACTAGATGAATGGCCGCCGGAGCGTTGTTTCACCGTGGTGGCACCCACCTCAAGTAGGGCGCCAGGCATGCGCGACGAATTTAGGTCTCTTTGCACTGCGGTTCGATTTTTGCACTGCAGCCGCCCGGTGGCAATGGGTCGTTTATACTCTCGCGAGAAACACCTGTAGCAGGCAGGAAGTTGGCCTCGCATAACCACCTTGAGTTGTACCCAGAAAGTTCAGATCAAGGGAGCCAAATCCGGAAGCGTTAAAGGAGCTTCCGCTGCATCGCTTGAGTGACCGCCTCTAGGTGGTAAGGGTACGTGATGCGATGATCCTGTACGCGTGCAAACGGAATGAGTGAATGAACCTGGAAACGTTTCATGCTCATAATGTCGTCAACCTGAATCCCGCGCACCGTCAGCGCATCGGCGATGAGCGAACGGTGGCAACGCCATGGAACCGCTTCCGCACACATAATCGCGCTACGCTTCTGCCCGGCCAATTTAATCAGTCTCTGCAACCCGGCGTCGAAGTCGGAGGTCTGCATATAATCAGCAAAGCCACGGAATGAGGCATTGCGCCAGCCCATGTTCGGCGAATCGCGACGTGCATGCCGCAAGCCCCCGAGCTTTCGCAAATGAACGTAGCCGATCCTCGCGGCCCGTAACTTTTTCGACAAGGTCGCCCGGTTGAACTGAGGATTATGTCTCGATCGGGGGATGCTGCGTACGTCGATGATGCGCTTGACGCGGTGCGCCCGCAGAAGTTCTAGGAAGTCTTTCCATGAGCGATTCGAATGGCCAATCGTCAAGACACAGGGGTCTTCGATCTTGACCTTTCGCACGATGATTACCGTTCTCCTATTGATCCGTGACAGGCAAGGAACACAATATCCTCCCTCATTTTATTGATGCCGATGTTCCCTAATCTCGGATCTTGCGAGGAGTCCCGATACTGGCCAGCGGAGCAGTGGATCTTGCTTTGGATAAACTGGCGCCCTGCTCCAATGCACCTGCCAGGGTGACGATGCCGCGACGGATCTCACGCTCGTCGAACGCGGCGAAGCCAAGCAGCAAACCCTCCACATTCCTGCGTTTCAGAGTGAAGCGATCAAGCCCTAGCACCTCAATCCCATGGTTTGCCGCAACCGCCTCGGCTTGCTGCGAAACCATACCATTGCGGAGGAACCCCGCCGTGTTCAGACCCGCCTTTATAGGCGAAACGTCGAGTATCCCTGCCAGATATCTCTTCGCTTCGTGCTGCAAAGCAGCCAATCTATTTGCGTACATTTCGCGCATCCGCCGAATGTGTCGTCCAAGATGGCCTTCCGTCATAAAGTCGCAGAGAATCGCTTGGTCGAGGCTCGGAGGATAAAAGTCGACGCCCAGGCGCAATGCCAACAGCGGATCAAGGAGCGTTGGGGGCGAAACCAGATAGCCCAATCGCAATGACGGAAAAAGAACCTTGTTGAAGCTCCCTAGAAAGATAACAGATCCACCTTTGTCCAAACCCTGGAGTGCGGGAACCGGCCGACTTTCGAAACGATACTCGCCGTCGTAGTCATCTTCAATAAGGAAGGCTCCAGTCTCCCGGGCCCACTTCAGAACCGCTATCCGACGCTCAATGGGCATCGTCATCCCCAACGGAAACTGATGTGCCGGTGTCAGATAGGCCGCTTTTGCCTGTCTGCACAGCCGTTCTCCTTGTGATACCGCAAGACCACATTCGTCCACCGGGACGGGAATAATCCTAGCGCCAACCTGGCGAAAGGCAGTAATCGCGCCGAAATAGCCTGGATCCTCCATCCAGACAGCTTCCCCGGGTTTGATCAGCAGACGAGCGATCAGGTCCAAACCCTGCTGCACCCCGGACACAATCACCACCGAGTCGGCCGAGCAGTTCACGCCACGCGACGAACCTAGGTACGCAGCAATGGCTTCACGCAATGGGGCGTACCCTCGGGGGTCCCCACCGGCCAGAAGCGAAGCAGCCGCCCGGCGCAATCGGCGGCCGGCAACACGTGCCCAAATCTCTACTGGAAACTCGGTCAGCGCAGGCTCGTAAGGCCGAAAGGGATGCGCCGGCCGCGAAGTAGACAACCCTCGAATCGGTCCCGGCAGCTTCCTCACGCGCGGTTGTGGCGCTTGTTTCTTGAAGACATCTTGCGACAGCCGCTCATTGATTCGGGTACCTGCCCCCACCTGTCCAATCAAATAGCCTTCGGCCTGCAATTGCTCAAACACGGTCACCACCGTTCCACGTGAGACGCCATATTGGACTGCGAAGTCCCGGGACGCTGGCAGGCGCATTCCGGGCGCCAGGCGCCGGTCAAGAATGGCGCGTCGCAGTTCTTGGTAGAGCCAGCGGGTCAGCGTAGTGTGAGGGGGCCGTTCATTGAGGGCGACCTGGAGAGAGCTGACGTCTTTAGGCATCGATATGAGACCCTTCCGATTGGTCTAAAGAATTGCCGCAATATGGCTCTATTCATCATACCAAGACAGCATCTATCCTGACCCATGAAAGATCGCCGAGAATTTCTCCAGGCCCGTCTGGTGAGCTTGACTCTGATCGGGGGACACGTCTTCGAGGTGACGGCATCATCGAAGCGTGAAGACAAAATATGCGCGAGACTTGCCGCCGGTTAATCTGGACGGCTGGCAGGTTACCGTTGAGCTAACTTTCCCTCCGGGCATGACTTCACCCAAACACACACACCCTGGATTTGTTCTGGGATACGTACTCGAAGGCGAATTTCGATTCCACATCGACGGTCAGCGAGAGACCGTGCTCTCGGCGGGAGACATCTTTTACGAACCACCTGGTTGCATCCATCTGCCTTCCGGCAGCGCCAGCACCACCAGGCCAGCGAGAATTCTCGCCCTGGTATTTGGAAAGAAAGGAAAGGAGATAACGAAACGACTATGAGTCATGAACGTGTTCTGCAAATTGCTAAAGTATTCTTGCGCCTGGCTCTGGGCATCACCTTTCTTGTTGCGATCGGTGATCGCTTCGGCTGGTTGGGTCCGTACGGCAGTAAGAATGTGTCGTGGGGAGATTGGACCCACTTCGTACAATACGTCGCCGTACTTAACTGGTTTGTTCCGAAAAGCCTGGTTCCTGCGCTCGCCGTCTTGGAGACGATCATTGAGCTTGGGCTAGGTGTTGCGCTTCTGTTGGGAATCTATCAGCGCATAGTCGCTTGGACCAGCGCTGCGTTACTGATGTCGTTTGCCCTGACCATGTCCATTGCTCTTGGGATCACCGCACCTTTGAGCTATTCGGTGTTCACGGCACTCGGCGCCGCACTTCTGCTGGGTGCGGTTGCGGTGCCACATGCCGCTCATAGTTCCATCGGAACGCGCTCGGGAGTCGAGTTCGTAAGCTGAGATTTGCGCGACCGCCACAACTGCCTAAGGGCATCAACCGGATCGTGGGAAGAGTAGCCCGTCACTCCGGCGAGACGATGGTAGCGATAAGGCGATCTAGTAAGTCTTGCTGGTCGTCTTACGCGCGTTGATATTCGCGACCAGCGGCACCACTTGTGCCGCACCTCGCCCCGAGAGGAACGGCAAAGACACTGTAAATGTTAACCGACGAAGCAGATCAGTCATGAATGGGTTTCATCCAGCAGA
>Ga0307475_10002806_pt1 | contig 10527 bp, 13 predicted proteins | sample atmos_gasesECM1C_FD_203317 | JGI IMG/M metagenome (GOLD analysis project Ga0307475, IMG submission 203317) | Hardwood forest soil microbial communities from Morgan-Monroe State Forest, Indiana, United States - atmos_gasesECM1C_515 | ecosystem: Environmental > Terrestrial > Soil > Temperate...
CTCGCGCCGGGCGGGCTGCACATACTTCATCGCCGAATGCATCGACGGAGCGAACAGGAATGCGATGCCGACTTCCTTCAGACACTCGGCGATACGTGATGGCGGCAGGCTGATATTCACACCCAGCACTTCCATCACATCGGCCGAACCGCACTTGGAGGTCACACTCCGGTTGCCGTGTTTGGCGACCCGGACCCCGGCCCCGGCCGCTACCAGTGCCGTTGCCGTTGAGATGTTGAATGTCCCTCTGGCATCCCCACCAGTTCCGCAAGTGTCTACTAGGGCGTCGCGCTCCGTGCCGCTCACATCGATGGTCGAATCACCGGACACGGCGAGGGGTGCTGCTGCCGCTCGAATCGCCTCGGCGAAGCCGACGATCTCTTCCACCGTTTCGCCCTTCATGTGCAGGGCCACCAGCAACGCAGCGATTTGGGCGTCAGTGCACTGGCCGGTGAGTACCTCGCTCATTGCCGCTCTGGCCTCTTCGCGCGAGAGGGATTGGCGGTGATTGGCGATCCGATGCAGGACGTCAGTGATCATTTCGGCTATAGGGTAGCAAAGTTTTCTCTGGAGGGAGCGACCACAACGCGATGTGACGGCTTCCGTAAACAGGGTGCGCGACTTTAAAGTGAGGGTTAGGCCCGCCTGGCCTCCCAGTAATCCTCGAATCTGCCGCTGAGCTTACAGCAGCGGAGGGCAATGATGGCGTTGGCTCCACGGACGGTCCAAAACATACCTGATCGTTTGAGCCTGCCCAACACCGTTTTGCACCCAGCTTCAATCACTCCGGAGCCCACGAAAAATCCCTGCTTCCGAAACTTGGGGTAGCGCATGCGTTCTTGATTGTCTTCGAAGTAGTTGGCTTCGGTGCGGAGGTCCTCCGCCAGTTCGGGACGAGAAGCTGCCTGAGAGCGCAACAAAGCGATTAAACGTTCGATTTTCCCCTCGTCCAGCTTATCTTTCCTCACCATCACCCAGCGTTTCTGGGCTGGCGAATCGTTGGGATAGAGTTTGGCGCTTAAGCTCCACAGGTGCTCGCGGGCGTGATAGAGATCGACGATTGGGATGGCGTCGGGAAAATGTAGACTCGCCTGATTCCAAATCCACTCGGCACCATCTCCCAACACTACTTTTTTCTCCGCTCGCGCCCCACCCCGCTGCCAGGCTTCGGCATACAGTCGACGGCCAAATTCCTCACAGCTCTCGATCGCTCCTACCTAGCTGGTGGAAGCTTCATCCCGTACGGGATAACCTTCTTCATCGACCGTGGTCTGGGTGAATACGCAGCCCAGCTTGGCCTCGCGCGTGTGTGCCGGTTGGCCGTCCTGCTTGCCGGCTCGGCCTTCACTCTCCTTGCGCACTACCGGAATGCCGGTGCCATCCATCTCGACGTACAGAATGGGAATGCGTGGTCCCATTGGGATCGGCAACTCCAATTGGAGTGCGCGCTCGAGCTCGCGCTGCTGGCCAACTTCGATATCTTCTCCGATGGCTTCGGCCGTCCGCTCCACGGCTTTGGTGGTAACCGACAAACCCGCCAACAGTTCCATCTGCTCCCGGCCGTGGTCGAAAGCAGCTTCATGGCCGACCGCCGCCAACATGCGGCGCACGCCGGGCGAAAGTTCCGTGTTCTCTACGTCGAGTTCGACATCCACCGGAAACTGACCTCCATGGCAATGCTCACACAAGTAGTAAGGGCGTACACACTCGGCTTTGCCCACGGCCGTCAGCAGGGGTTTGGAGCGCAGTTCCAAATACTTAGCAGTATGGCCGCAGGAACAAGGTAGTTGCCGCTGTTGCCGGCCAGGCGGATCAAACTGGAGCAGCTGGCTCAAAGCAGCTGCTCCGGCCTGGTGCATGGCGCAACGAATCGCCATCTCCACCGCTTCTAAATCCAGGCCACCCCGCTTGCCAGGTTCCGAAAAAAGGAGCCGCAGCAGGTGCTCTACTTCCCGGCTGATTTCCTGCTGGATGATTTCTGCAGTTTTTTTTTCGCTGGAGTCAGCTCTTGCTCTTGGGTCGGCCGTAGGCGACACAGGCTGGCGTTCACTTCCACAAATTCCCGGCTCAACTGCTGCCATCGGCGATATTCCTGAATCTCGTGCTCGGTTTTGCGGCGTGCGGCGGAAGAGGCAAAGGACTCGGTCACCGTCTTGCCCTTCTCTTTGTACGTCAGGCGAAAATTGGGTCCGTGCCCGGGATCCTGCGGGCGGTGGCAATGGCAACCGGGGTTGCCACAGCGCCCCGTGGTCGTGGTGACGGAACCGGCTCGGAAGTCTCCCAGCTGGGAGATCTTCCGCAGTACGGCAGCTTTCTGGCTCTCCAAAGCGGCCAAAGAATCGGGGGCATCAGGCATATGGGACATGATAGATCCCTCCTCGATGCCTAGCGTACTATATACGCTCGGTTCACATGGCCAAAAAAAGCAAATCCCCGATCTCTCCCTTTAAAGTCGCGCACCCCCTTATACAGCTCAACTTGCCATTCCCCCTAACTTCCGCGATAATGATGGTTTGTCTTACCCCTCCCGGAAGGACTAGGAAAGGAAACCAAGTTCCGTGTTAATGATTCGTCTGGCGCGCACGGGTGCGCGCAAACAACCGCAGTACCGCGTCGTGGTCATCGAGAAAGAACGCGCGCGCAATGGACGCTCAGTCGAGGTCGTTGGGACATACAATCCCCGGGGCGCGGCTGCCCACATCGACCTCAAGCGCGAGCGCATCGACTACTGGGTATCGAAGGGCGCCAAGCTGTCCGATCGCGTGAGCAAGCTGCTGGCGAAGCCGGTGCCGGCCCCGATCGCTGCCGGGCCCGCCGCCTAGAGCCGTGCGCCTCAAAGCGCAGTTCACCCCACAAGACAGGAGCCGCACATGAGCGAGCAGGGTGGGGACGTCAAGGTTCTCCTCGAGCACGTCGCCAAGGCGCTGGTCGACGCCCCGGACCAGGTCTCGGTGAATTCGGTGGATGAGGGCGGCGAAACTGTCCTCGAGCTGACCGTCGCCGAAGGCGATCTGGGCAAGGTGATTGGCAAGTCGGGACGCACTGCCCGCGCGTTGCGCACGCTGTTGAGCGCGGCCGGCATCAAGGCGCACAAGCGCTACACGCTCGAGATCCTCGAATAGGGCCTCGAACCCCGAACCTGCACCAGGATTCCGAACAGGGACCGCAATGGGCGACGAGTACATCACCCTGGCTCGCGTCCTTAAAACGCAGGGCCGGCGCGGGGAAGTCGCGGTGGAGTTGCACTCGGACGTTCCCGATCGCTTCGTCGAAGGCATGCGGTTGTTCGCGCTCGATGAGGCTGGCCAGCGCCGGCAGTTGCAAGTGGAAGAATTGTGGCCGCATAAAGGTCACCTGGTTTTGAAGTTCGAAGGAATCGATTCGATATCCGACGCCGAAGCGTTGCTGCGTTGTGAACTACAAGTGCCGCATGCCGAACGGGCCGAACTGGAACCAGGCTGGACGTACATCAGCGATCTGACCGGCTGTACCGTGTTCGACGGCGATCGCGAAATTGGCACGGTGGTAGATGTGCAGTTCGGCGCCGGCGAAGCGCCCCTGCTGATTGTGCGGAACAAGGCGCGAGGTAAGCAGAGCGCGCCCTACGAGATTCCGTTCGCAGAGGCATATCTGGTAGGCGTGGATTTGGCCGCCCGCCAAGTTCGGATGCGCTTGCCCGAAGGCATGCTGGAGATCAACGCCCCGCTGACAGAGGAAGAAAAGCGGGAGCAGCGAAAGATTGAGTAATTGGGAAATTTGGTAATTGAGAAACTGAAAAGCTCGCGGCCGAGACGCTTCAGGTTTTCAATTACACAATTACCAAATTTCCCAATTACTCAATGATCCGATGCGGATTGATCTGGTTACGATTTTCCCGGACTTTTTTCGCGGGCCGCTGGATTACGGAATTCTGCGCCGGGCCCGGGAAGCGGGACTGGTTGAGATCAACGTCCACGACTTGCGCGAATTTACCCGCGACAAGCATCGCACCGTGGATGACCGCCCATTTGGCGGCGGCGAAGGCATGGTCCTGAAGCCGGAACCGATCTTTGAATGTATGGAGAAGCTGAACCTGGCGTCGCGGGCAGACCGCCTCACCGCACAGGCCGGGGGGCACTCGAAAGAGTCAGTCATCTTGCTTTCTGCTCAGGGCTGGCGGTTCGATCAGGCGCTGGCGGAGGAACTGGCCGCGCTCGACCGCATCGTCCTGATCTGCGGCCGCTACGAGGGCGTGGACGAGCGGGTCAGCGACTACCTCGCCGACCGCGAGATTTCGATCGGCGACTACGTCCTGAGCGGCGGCGAATTGGGCGCAGCCGTGATCGTGGACGCGGTTACGCGCCTGATCCCGGGAGCGGTCGGCAACGACGCTTCCACAAGGCAGGAGTCGTTCACGGCGCACGCCCCGGCAGAAAAAGCGCCAGGCGACCCGCCGAGTTCGACATGCGTATCCGGCGGGCTGCTAGACTACCCGCACTACACGCGTCCTGCAGAGTTTCGTGGAATGTCGGTGCCGGAAGTGCTTGTAAACGGAAATCACGACGAGATCCGCCGCTGGCGCCGGCGAACGGCGTTGGAGAAAACGCTGCGCAACCGCCCGGACCTGATTGATCCGGCGACGCTCAGCAAGGAAGACAAGAAGTTGCTGGCTGAGGTTAAGAAACGCTGAGCCTCGCAGCAGCGCAGAGATTAGCCCGGTACGCGAGTGCCGGGAAATAGCGCACCGCATGTGATCCGAGTCTCTTTCAAGGGACGACAACTAACGAAGGAACGAGCTTATGACGAACCTCATCATCGAAAAACTGCTGGCCAAAACCAAACGCACCGATTTGCCCGAATTCACCGCCGGCGACACCATCCGGGTTCACGTCAAGATCCGCGAAGGCGACAAGGAACGCGTGCAGGCCTTCGAAGGCGTGGTCATCTCGCAGGCCAAAGGGCCTCAAGCCAGCTTCACGGTGCGCAAGATCAGCTTCGGCCACGGCGTCGAGCGCATTTTCCCGGTGAACTCCAAGGTCATCGATAAAGTGGAGTTGCTGCGCTCGTCGAAGGTCCGCCGCGCCAAGCTGTACTACCTGCGCGCCCTCAAAGGCAAGGCTGCCCGTCTGAAAGATGTCGACCGCGAGCACGCTACCGCCGAACCGGTAGCGACGAAGTAGCCGAGTCCGACCTGTTTGATTTCACGGCAGACTGGGGGGGAGCGTGCCCCGAAGCTTCGCCCGACACACTAACCGGCGCTCTTAAGAATCCTTGCCTTCAACTGTATGTTGGTCCGGTCTGAGGGGCCCCATCCCTACCGCAGCGCCCCAGCAGAGATTGCACTCTGCTTTTCGGCCACGACCTCGCCCTAGTTTCCATTCTCTTTTTCAGCCAGCTTCCGCAGCAGGTGCTGCAGGACAGCCCGGTCGCCCTTCCGAATCTCCCGGAACTCAATCCCCAGGCCGACTTCCTCCACTGCGTGCCGCACCTGTCCCTTGAAACTCAAATCGTAATTCGACACCGTCAGGACCAGTTTCAGGTCGGTTCCTGGCAAAATCTGGGTTTTGGTCGCAACCATGCATCCGACCTCGGAAACGTCCTTCAGCCCACCCTCCAGGTACCCGCTCGCGGTCCCTTTCTGCAACAGGTTCGCTGACCCCTCCGCGGGAAAACGTTGGTAGCGACGCCGGTTTCCTTTGGCGCTCCCGCCCGTTTCCAGGCGGTAGAGTGCACAGTCGCGCGTCAAAGGGTCATACATCTCTTCCATGTCGCGCAGTTCGGCCGTCCACAGCGTCTTCTGCGCTTCCACGCACTGAATCCCCACCTGCCCCTGCAGACTTGAATTCGCCTGTCCGATCCACACCACGCGGCAGTACGCCTTGCCGCGGCCGCGCTCCACCACCACAATCTCCCCCGCCTCTTTCACGCACCGCAGCCCGGTCACCCGCGCTCCGTGCGCGGAAATATCGTAGGTGCAGGCCATCTCCAGCCGGGGCTTGGAGTCGTTTTCGAAGTAGGTCACGCGAACCGGAAACGCCACATGAATGCGTTTCTCCGTTCGATCGGACAAGGTCGTAAGTAGTTCTTCGCTCACTGCATGAATCCTGGATTCCTGGGTATTAAGCGGGTCACAGACCCTCCGGGGGAGGCATGACCACAGTACCAAACGAAGGGTGACGCCTCAATTTACCCAAGTACCCAAGCAGGCCATTACGGAGTGACCATTACGGGTGTGTGGCGCGCACACTCCTGTGCGCGCAGCTTTCTAAATACGCGGATTCCACCCGTCAGCCCGATCACTCGAACCTTCCGCCAGCAACTTCAGCAAACTTCCCTTGCCTTTCCACAGCCCTCTCGGCGACTATGACCGTATCCTGACTCGTGCCAGCAAAATCCAACCCCGTTGCTGAGAAAGAAATCTCTGCCTCCGCCGCGAAACTGCGCTTGCTGAAACGCCTGCGCTGCACGCTGCGCTATGAGAAGAAAGCCTGGGATTCGGGCGCGCGGCTGATCGCTGGCGTGGATGAAGTTGGTCGTGGGTCTTTGTTCGGCCCCGTCGTAGCCGCAGCCGTCATTCTCGATCGTGCCTACCGCATCCGCGGGCTGCGCGACTCCAAGCTCTTGCCCGCCGAGCGCCGCGAAGTTCTCGCCGAGCGCATTCGTCAGCACGCCGTCGCCTGGGCGATCGCCGCCGTGGACGCCGCGCGCATCGATCAGATCAACATCTATCAGGCCTCGCGTGTCGCCATGCGCGATGCCGTTCTCCAGCTCGCGCCGGCCGCGGATTATTTGCTGGTTGACGCGGTCCGCCTCGACTGCAACCTTCCCCAGCGCCCCATCATTCACGGCGACGCTCTCTCCGCATCCATTGCCGCCGCCTCCATCCTCGCCAAAGTCGAGCGCGACCGCATGCTCCGCGACTGGGATCCCGTCTACCCTGCCTACGGTCTCGCCTCCAACAAGGGGTACAGCACTCCCCACCACCTCGCCGCCCTGCGCGAGCACGGCCCCTGCCCGCTGCACCGCCAGTCGTTCGCGCCCGTATGGAATGCTTCGGCTTCGCAGGAAGTGCTGAACTTCATGCTGGAAGAAGCCGCAGCTGGCAATGACGATCTTGTTGAGGGAACTGCAAGCTCTCAGCTGTAAGCGTCGAGCCACCGGGATTCGCCCCGTGCCAACATCCTCGATCTCCCGCTACAATACCTCCCATGTCCCTGAACGAATATGGGCGCAAGCGCCGTTTTGACGCGACACCCGAACCCCCGCCCAAGATCGAACCCAAGTCCGGCCACCGCTTCGTTGTCCAGATGCACCGCGCCTCACGCCTGCACTACGACTTCCGCCTCGAAATGGATGGCGTCCTGAAATCCTGGGCCGTGCCCAAGGGCCCGTCGCTCGATCCCGCTGACAAACGCCTCGCCATGCAGGTCGAAGATCACCCCGTCTCCTACTTCGATTTCGAAGGCAACATTCCCGCCGACAACTACGGTGCCGGATCGGTCATGGTCTGGGACGTCGGCACCTGGCAACCGCTCTCGCCAGTCCCCGTCGACGGCAAGTACGTTCCCGCGACCGAAGGCGAAGCGAAAGCCACGCTCGCCAAGGGCGACCTGAAGTTCCGCCTGAACGGCCGGCGGCTCAAAGGAGACTTCGCACTCGTGCACATCCGCGCCCGCCGCTCCGGCAGTAAGGGCAACGAGTGGCTTCTTATCAAAAAGCACGACCAGTACGAAGTCGAAGACTACGACATCGACCAGTACGATAGCTCGGTCCTGACCAAGCGCAGCATGGACGATATCGCCGGCGATGAAGGCTCCGCCGAATGGCAAAGCCGCCCCGCCGGACGCGGCAAGCTGAAAGCCGCCTGGCTTGCCAGCGCGGTCGCCAAGCTCGATCAGAGAAAAGCCTCCGAAAAGAAAGCTACGCAAAAAGCTCAACCACAGAGGACACAGAGCTCCACGGAGGAAAAAAAAACGAAGAATCCGCACATGAAGTCCGCCTAGCCGGACGACCCGCTCTCGATACTCGGCACTCGCACCTCGAGGCTCGGAACTCCGTACTCGAAACTCGAAACTCGAAACCTGAAACTCCCTCCGTGTCCTCTGTGCCCCCTGTGGTGAAAGCGTTTCCCGCCGATCTCACCGGAGCCATCCGCTCCCCCATGCCCACCGCCATCCATCCCATGCTGGCCACATCGGGGGATGAACCGTTCGACAGTCCCGACTGGGTCTTCGAAATCAAGTGGGACGGCTACCGCGCCATCGCCTTCCTCGAAAACGCCCGCCTGCGTCTCGTGTCCCGCAACCAGAACGACCTTACCGCGCAGTACCCCGACCTGCACGACTTGCCCAGCTTGCTGCGCGCCAAGACCGCGATCCTCGACGGCGAAATCGTCGCTCTCGACAAACACGGCCGCTCCTCCTTCAGCCTGATGCAGCAACGCACCGGCTTCCGCGAGCGTGGCCGCCGCGTCGCCGCCAAACCCGACATCACCGTCCTCTACTATGCCTTCGACCTGCTCTATCTCGACGGCTATGATCTCCGCCGCGTTCCGCTCGAACAGCGCAAGACCGCGCTCGCCTCCGTCGTCATTATTCCGAACGACACCCTGCGCCTTTCGGACCATTTCGTCGGCAACGGAAAAGCCCTGTTCGACGCCGCCCGCCAGCAAGGTCTTGAAGGCATCCTTGCGAAGAAGCGCGCCAGCCTTTACGAGCAACGGCGGAGCTCCGAGTGGCTCAAAATCAAAATCAAGCACCGTCTCGAAGCCGTGATCGGCGGCTACACCGAGCCCGAAGGCAGCCGCGAACATTTCGGTTCGGTTGTGCTGGGTCTCTATGACAAGAAAGGCGACTTGATCCATGTAGGCCAGGCCGGTAGCGGCTTCGATCAGCGCACCCTGGCCGCGGTCTGGAAACTTCTCAAGCCGATCGAGGCGAAAACGAATCCCTTCCACGGCCCCGTCGAAGCCCTGAAGAAGGTCCACTGGGTCAAACCAAAGCTCGTGGCGGAAATCGAATTCACCGAGTGGACCCACCCCACCGAAGAAGGCGGCCCTAAGTTAAGGGCACCGGTGTTTCTGGGATTGCGCGACGATAAGGAGCCGAAGGAATGTGTGCTGGAAGATTAGTTCTCAGTTCTCGGTCCTCACTTCTCAGAAAAACACTCGATCTGCTCTGCCAATTGAGAACTGAGAACCGGCAATCGAGAACTGCTACTTAATCTCCTTCATTTCGACCATCGTCCCGTAATCCTTCCCCGAGGGCTCGACCGCGCGCGCGATGATCGCCGCGAACCCGTCCCGCAGCTCCGGATATTTCGCCACCAGCGCGTGAATCAACGCCACATTTTCCTGAAACGTCTGGTTCGAGTTGGAAATGTCGGCGGCAGCGTACTTCACCACCAGGTCCAGGTCATTTCCGACGCCGACGGGAAACGCGCTTGTCAGCTTGCAGGTCTTGCCGCTGGCAGCTAAATCGACCGTGTTCCCCGCCGCCGGCAAGTCCGTCGGTTGCACCGACTGCATCTCGTCGTAGATCTTGTCGGTCGCCATCGTGCTCATCACCGGCACCGGCGCCATCAGATCCCGCGCCTCGAGATAGTAGAGCCACGCATTGCGCGCCTGCCCCTTCGCTTTGAACTCGCGCGCCCGATCCCAGAACCACTTCCCATCGTGGCCCGCGATTTGCGCTGGCCGGGCGTAAAACCCCGCCAGCTTCCAGTCATTGCCAACTTTTTGCAACACAAACGACAGCGTCGAAGGCACCTTGCTGCCCACATCCAGAATCACCGCTCCGTAGGTGCCGGGCGGCAGATTCGGGATCACGAACACGGCGCTGTTCGCCGTCTGCCCTGACTTGCCGAAAACACCGCACAGGAACTCGGCACGTTCCAGCGGTTCCTTCCCCTCGGCCTCCAGCAGGAACGGAGGCCGCGCCGTGGCTGTTGCCCCGGAAAAGCTTTCCTGGTGTTCCTTTACCGCTGCCTCGATACCGCCGAAATTCGCCGCCAGGCTCGGAATGCCGTTCTGCCGCAGCGACGCCACATCTCCCTTGGCTGCCAGATCGAAATACTGCCGCGCCGCCGATTCCAGTGCTGTTCGGCTCGCTCGGTCCATGTCCTCGGCCGACAGGCACGTCTGCCCCTTCGCGCGCCCCGCCGCCAGCAACACCACCGCCAGCGCCGTCGCCCCCCAACTTCTTAGCACGCAAGAGGCCAACCTTCGAGCGATCTCCATATGAGGCATTTCTGGCTTCGCCGCCGTTCCCGGCCGTTCGAGAAAGGCAAGACGGGAAGGGCACGAGTTTACTCGTGCCACCAAGTTCCCGCAGTGCACCGCGCTTCAGCGCCCGAGGTGAGGCTCTTGCTCGTTACTCCCAAGCACCTTTCCGCAGCGTTTTCAGCTCCGCTCTGCCGGTCATCCCACTGTCTCCGCAAGCCCTTCCCGAAACTCGCGGATACGGGCAACTTAGTCGCTCTGGGCCGTGTGCGTCAAGGACGGCAGTACATGGTCCAATCGGTCCAGGCCTCCCGCGAATGCGATGCTAT
>Ga0307475_10002807_pt1 | contig 10526 bp, 11 predicted proteins | sample atmos_gasesECM1C_FD_203317 | JGI IMG/M metagenome (GOLD analysis project Ga0307475, IMG submission 203317) | Hardwood forest soil microbial communities from Morgan-Monroe State Forest, Indiana, United States - atmos_gasesECM1C_515 | ecosystem: Environmental > Terrestrial > Soil > Temperate...
GACTTCTGGCGCGGCGTGAGCAAGAAATCAGTGACCAGCACGGCCAGCCCAAAAAAGACGAGCATCGCCTCCGGAAGGATGAGAGAAAAATCGCCGGAAAGCTGGTCCATCTACTTAACCTCCGCGGCGACGGCATGCGCGGGAGCAGAGGCTACAGCCGATGCGACCGGCGGCGGGGCGTAGTAGCCGGGATTGACGCGCGCGACGATCTGGTCAACGGGCGTCTTCACGGCGTTAAAGAACGGCTTCGGGTAGATGCCGATCCAGAACGCAAACGCGACGAGCGGCAGGAGCGTAGCATATTCGCGCCAATTCAAGTCGGGGAGGTGCTCGTTGGAAGGGTTCGTTACGTTGCCGAACATCACGCGCTGGTAGAGCCACAGCAAGTACGCAGCGCCCAAGACGACGCCCAGCGTGCCCCAGGCCGCCCATTGCCAGCGGACCTCGAAAATTCCGCGCAGAATGGTGAACTCGCCGACGAACCCATTGAGCAGCGGCATGCCAAGCGAACTCAGCGTGACGATCAGGTACACGGCGGCAAAATTCGGCATGGGCGTCGAGAGGCCGCCGAATTCGGAAATCAAGCGCGTGTGGCGCCGCTCGTAGAGCACGCCGACGATCAAGAAGAGCGCGCCCGTCGAAATGCCGTGGTTGACTTGCTGGAGGATGCTGCCGTAAAGCCCCAGCGGCGTGAGCGCGAATATCCCGAGCGTGCAGAAGCCCATATGGCTCACCGACGAGTACGCGATGAGCTTCTTCATATCCTTCTGCATCATGCAGACGAGAGCGCCGTAAACGATTCCGACCAGCGAGAGCACGATCATGAACCAGCGGTACTTGTTCGTCGCGTCCGGGAACATGGGGACGGAGAAGCGCAGAAAACCGTACGTTCCCATCTTCAAAAGCACGCCCGCCAGGATAACGGAGCCTGCCGTGGGCGCTTCGGTGTGCGCATCGGGCAGCCAGGTGTGAAATGGAAACATCGGCACTTTGATCGCGAAGGCGAAGAAGAAGCCCCAGAAGAGCCACTTCTGCAGTTGCACCGAGAAAAGCGTGGTGGGTGATTCGAGAATCGCCTTGATGCTGAACGTGTTCGCGTTGTGATAAATGGCCAGAATCGCGAGAAGCATTACTACCGAGCCCGCCAGCGTATAAAGGAAGAACTTGATTGCCGCGTAGAGGCGCCGCTCGCTGCCCCACACGCCGATGAGAAAGTACATGGGCACGAGCATCACTTCCCAGAAGACGTAGAAAAGCACGAAATCGAGCGCCATGAACACGCCGAGCATGCCTGTCTGAAGGAGAAGGAAAAGGATGTAATATTCCTTCTCGCGCTTCTGAATCGCCGACCACGACGACAAAATCGAAATCATGCCGAGGATGGTGGTCAACAGAACCATCAGGAAGCTCAGGCCGTCGATGCCGACCGTGTAGCGCGCGCCGATCGAGGGAATCCAGGAGAGATCCTGCACGAATTGAAACCGCGGGCCGTTGGGATCGAATCGCCAAATCAGCGGCAGCGAGACGAGGAGGCCGAGAAGCGCGAAGATGTTGCCCATCCAGCGGTGCAAGTCGGCGCGCTCGCGCGGGATGAACAGCATCAGGATGGCTCCCACGAGCGGCGTGAATAAGATCGTGCTTAAGATGTGGCTATCGGAGAAAAGCATCCGTTCCCTCGCCTTCTGTCGCTACCGAATCGCGCTATACAGATGGAAGTAGTACGCCAGAAAACCAATCAGGCCGATAACGATCAGCAACATGTAGCTTTGCACCAAGCCGTCCTGAATCATGCGCACGGGATAACTGAAGAGCCAGACGATCCTCGAGCCAAGGCGAACCGAACCGTCAACGATCCAAGTGTCCCACCACATGGAGAGCCGCGAAATCGCGCGCGTGAGCCAGCCCGCGCCGTTCACGCCGAGCCCGTCGATTATGTTCGTGTCGAAAGCGCCGAGCGCGAGGCCCAGATCCTTCGCGCGATTCACGAACATCGCGTCGTAAATTTCGTCCACGTAGTATTTGTGGTAAACGGCGCGATAGAAACCGCCGAGGCTCGCGGCGATCTTCTGCGGCAAATCGGTGCGCCTAAGATACAGGAACCAGGCGAGCCCGATCCCGGCAAGGCCGATTGTCACGGACGCGAACATCAGCGCGTACTCTTCGCTCGGCGCGAGCGCCGCATGAGTTTCGAGCTCCTGCTTGAGAGGCTCGCGCCCAACCTCAGCGGCAAGCCCGGCATGGCCGAGAATCGGCTGGAAAGTTTCGTGATGGAGAGTCACGACCGGCGCGAGGAAATGCTCGAAGCGGCCCCCGATGCCGATCCATCCGCCGACCACGGAGAGAACCGCGAGAATCACCAGCGGAATCAACATCGAGTTCGGCGACTCGTGAATGTGATGCTCCGCTTCATGGTCCACACGCGACTGCCCGTGAAACGTGAGAAACAGCAGCCGAAACATGTAGAACGCCGTCATTCCAGCGGTGATCCAGCCGATGAACCATAGAACGTGGCTGCGTTCGAACGCATGGCCGAGGATTTCGTCTTTGCTGAAAAAGCCGGCCAGCGGCGGGACGCCCGCGATCGCAAGAGTGGCTACGAGCATGGTGCGATAGGTCGTTTTGATCTTCCCAGAGAGCGCGCCCATTTTCTGCATGTCCTGCTCGCCGCTCATCGCGTGAATCACGCTGCCGGCGGCAAGGAAGAGCAGGCCCTTGAAGAACGCGTGCGTCATCAAGTGGAAGATGCCGGCCGCAAACGCACCCACGCCGCAGGCAAGGAACATGTAACCGAGCTGTGAGATGGTCGAATAGGCGAGCACTTTTTTGATGTCGTTCTGCACCACGCCCATCGACGCCGCAAAGATTGCGGTGACCGCTCCGATGATGGCAACCACGGCCATGGCAGCGGGCGCCAGTTGGTAGATCGCATTCGTGCGCGTAACCATATACACGCCGGCGGTGACCATGGTCGCCGCGTGAATCAGCGCGCTGACCGGCGTGGGGCCTTCCATCGCGTCCGGCAGCCAAACGTACAACGGAATCTGCGCGGATTTTCCGGTGGCGCCCACGAAGAACAGCAGCGCAATCGCAGTGATGCGCGGATCGCCCGAGGCGAAATGTCCCGCGGCAAGCGCCGGGCGAATTTCAGCGAAACGAACGGTGCCCAGGAGCGCGGAGGTCAGAAGAATGCCGAGCAGAAAGCCGGCGTCGCCGATGCGGTTGACGATGAACGCTTTCTTCCCCGCGTCCGAAGCGGACTTCTTATGAAAATAGAATCCGATGAGCAAATAGCTGCACGTCCCCACCCCTTCCCAGCCGACGAACAGCAGCAGCAGATTGTTCGCGAGCACAAGCATCAGCATCGAAAACATGAAAAGGTTCAGGTAGCCGAAGAAGCGGTAGTAGCCGCCCTCGTGCGCCATGTATCCGGTGGAATAGACGTGAATCAGGAAGCCCACGCCGGTGACGACGAGAATCATTACGGCCGAAAGCGGGTCGAGCTGGAAACCCCAATCCGCGACGAAATTGGCGATGCGGCCGTCGAGCATGTGATACGGGCCCAAGGCAATCCACTCGAATAGGATTTTCGAAGCCACGCGCTCGCCCACCGGCAACGCCACCAACTGCAGAAAGGCGCCCGCCGAAAACAGGAACGAGAGAAAAACGCTGCCGACGCACAGCGCGTCGATGGCGGTCTTCTTCAACCGCCGCCCGAAGAACAGCATCACCGCCGCGGTCGCCAGAGGAAACAGCGGGATCAGCCAGATATGATCCAGAAAGAATGGCAACGGAAGGTTCATTCGGCGCCCTTCACCATTTCAGCATGTCCATTTCGTCTGCGAGCACTGTCTCGCGGTTCCGGAAAAAAGCAAGAATGATTCCGAGGCCCACGGCGGCTTCGGCGGCTGCGTCGGTGATCACGAAAATGGCGAACACTTGCCCGTCCACCGTGCCGTAGTAACGCGAAAAAGCCATGAGATTGATGTTCACGGCGTTCAAGATCAGCTCGATGGACATCAGCATGATGATGACGTTCCGCCGCGTGAGCACGCCGATCACGCCGATCGTGAACAGCGCCAGGCTCAGCAACAAATAATAGTCCGGCGCGATCATGGCATTGCCCGGCATCAAACCCTCCGTTTCGCCATTACGACGGCGCCAATCATCGCCACCAGCAGCAGCACGGAAGCGATCTCGAACGGCAATATGTATTGCGAGAATAGCGCCTGGCCAACGGCTTCGGTGTTGCGCGCCGGCATCACCGCGAGGTGCCTGGGAGGCAATCGCAATGTCCCGCTCCCCAGCCACACAGCGAAAACCACTTGTGCGCCCAGGACCAGCGCAAGCACCCCGGCAACCCATTTCTGCCGGTTGAATTGCACGGAGCGCAATGAAATATCGAGATTCACGAGCATGATCACGAAAACAAACAGCACCATGATTCCGCCGACATACAAAATGATCTGTACAACGAACAGGAATTCACCGCGCAATTGCAGGAAAATTCCGGCGGTCGCAAGCAGCGTGGTGATTAAAGAAACGGCGCTGTGCACGATGTTTCGGCGAGTCACCATCAGAATGGCGGAAACCACCGCCACAGTGGCGAAAAACGCAAACAGGATATAGCTCAGGGCCATCTACTCACCGTCCGCCGTTCGAATCGCCGTCTCGTGCTTTTCGTCGCTCGACGCGAGCCACACGGCCACGCTGAGCGTCGCGAGCGTCGCAAGAATCGTCGTTACCCGCGGGTGCCATCCCCACTCCTGCGAGACAACCAGAGCAACCGCTACAGCGATCAGGTTCACGAGCGCCAGCGGAATCAGGAATCGCCATCCGAGCCGCATCAACTGGTCGAAGCGATATCGCGGAAACGTAAATCGTATCCACAAGAAGGCGTACAAATACGCCATCACCTTCGCCATGAACCAGAAACCGCCGTGAACTCCCAGCCTCACCGCGTCCGGCGCAAATAGCGAACCGGCCAGCGCGGCGGCGAGAGCCACGCACAGCCCGCCCACGAGCCCCATCACAAGCTTTTGAATCTTTACCGGCTGCTTCGGCGCAAGCCAGAAGCAATAGGCAGCGACGCCAAGAAACACGAGCGACGGAAGCGCGTCCAGGATCTCCACGGAGGTTCCGGGGAGGCGATCGTTGAATCGCGGAAACGGCCGCAGCCAGCCTCCGAGGAACAGCGTGGTCGCAATCCCCGCGACGATGATCATGTTGGCGTATTCAGCCAGGAAATAGAGCGACCACCGGAAGCCGCTGTACTCCGTCATGTAGCCGGCGACCAGTTCCGATTCCGCTTCCGGAAGGTCGAACGGCGCGCGGTTTGTTTCCGCGATCGAACCCACCAGATAGATAAAGAAGCCGATAGGCACGGAGAAAACGAACCATTCTCCCTGGTCGTACTGCGCCTGCACAATCTCCCTCATCGAAAGCGAACCCGCCAGCAACAACGCGGACACCAAGCCCAGCCCCGCCGCGGTTTCATAGCTCACAAGCTGCGCCGCGCTGCGCAGCGCACCGAGCAGCGAATAGTGGCTGTTTGAAGCCCACCCCCCGAGCACGATTCCGTATATGCCAAGCGAGCTGATCGCCAGAATGAACAGCAAGCCGACATTCAAATCGGCGATCTGAAACGCAGGGCCGAACGGCATCGCCGCGTAGGCCAGCAAGGCCATCGTCACGCTGATGAGCGGCGCCACCCAGAACATCAAACGGTCGGCATCATGCGGGATGATGTCTTCTTTCAGCAAAAGTTTGACGGCGTCCGCGATCGGTTGCAGTAATCCGTGCGGCCCCACGCGCATCGGCCCGAGCCGCGCTTGCATGTCCGCCATCACTTTGCGCTCGAGCAGCACGATGTATCCGGCGAGCAGGGGCAGCACTGCAACGATCACCACTCCCCACAACACGGGGAGCACGTAGGGCTGAATCGATGTTGGGATCAAATGGGGCATCGTCAAATGGCTCATCGTCAGCGGTCCACTTCTCCGAGCACGATATCAATTGTGCCGATGATCGCGACAACATCCGCAACCAGCGACCCGCGCGCCATTCTGTCGAACGCTTGCAGGTTGATGAACGACGGCGGCCTCACGCGCAGGCGATACGGCTGCGTGGTGCCGTCGCTCACGATGTAGTAGCCCAGCTCGCCCTTGGGGGCCTCGATCGCGTGATACACCTCGCCCGGAGGTGGCTTCAGCACTTTTCCCACTTTCGCCATGATGGGGCCCGAAGGAATGTTCTCGACGGCCTGCAGGCAGATACGTCTCGACTGCCGCATTTCCTCCATGCGCACCACGTACCGGTCATAGGTATCGCCCGTGGGCCGCGTTGGGATTTCAAATTCATATTGGTCGTACGCCGCGTACGGCATCGCTTTGCGGATGTCCCATTTCACGCCGCTTGCGCGCAATACGGGGCCGGTCACGCCCAGCGCAATCGCGTCCTCGGCTGAGAGCTTGCCGACGCCCTTTGTGCGCCCTACCCAGATGCGGTTTTCGGTGAGCAGCGTTTCGTACTCGTCGATCTTCGTGGCAAAGTCTTCACAGAAGCGCTTCACGTCGGCTTCAAAACCATCGTATGTCTCGTATTGCAATCCGCCGATGCGAAACGCGTGCGTGGTCAATCGCGCGCCGCAATATTTCTCGAAGATCTTCAGGATCTCTTCGCGCTCGCGGAAGCAGTAGAAAACAGGCGTGAGCGCGCCAATATCCAGCGCATGCGTGCCCAGCCACAGCAGGTGGCTAGCGATGCGCTGGAGCTCCGTGAGGATCGTGCGCACCACGCGCGCCCGCGGCGGCGCTTCCGCGCCAAGCAACTTTTCCACCGCCTCGCAATAGCCGAGGCCGTTCGAAACCGCCGCGACGTAATCCATGCGGTCCACGTAGGGCGCGAACTGCTGGTAGCTGCGATGCTCGGCGATTTTCTCGACGCCGCGATGCAGGTACCCGATGATGCATTCGGAATCCACCACGCGCTCGCCATCGAGTTTCAGTTTCACGCGCAGCACTCCGTGCGTGGAGGGATGCTGCGGGCCCATGTTGAGAATGATTTCGTCGGCGCCGAGCACCGTCGTCTCAACGTTTGAAGCGCCCGACCAGGTCCCGCCGTTATTTCGCGTGTCTGCCATTTTCGCGCTACTGGCCGCTCTCGATTCCCAGGTTTTCGCGCACCCAGGCCGTGTCCTGTTTCAAAATGTCGTAATCCTTGCGCAGAGGATGCCCTTGCCACTCGTCGGGCAGCAGAATGCGCTTCAGATCCGGATGACCCTCGAACACGATGCCGAACATGTCGAAGCATTCGCGCTCGAGCCAGTTGGCCACCGGCCAGACAGCGCAAACGCTCGGCACAGCCTCGCTTTCGGCCGCGTGAGCCTTCAACCGCAGCCGCTCGTTCTTCGGAAACGAATACAAATTCAGGATCACATCGAACCGCTTCTCGCGCTTCGGCCAGTCAACAGCGGTGAGATCCGTGAGCATGTCGAATTTCTCTTCGTCGCGGCAGTATCCTGAAATCTCGCGCAGCTTGCCAACCGCCACGAGCACGATCGCCTGCTTCCGGTCGAGCGTCGCTTCGCGAATCGCCTCGCCAAAACGCGCCTTCAGCCGCTGGACGAGCTCGTTATCGAGCGGAACCGGAGCCATGGGATTTGGCTTCGGCGGCGGTGCGGCAGGTTTAGGTGGTGCTGCAGCAGCCGGCGCGGGAGGCTTCGCAGCCGCAGGCGCGCCTTCTCCCGCAGGTTTCGACGGAGTAGGCGATGATTCCGCCGCGCCTTCCGGCGGTTTCGAGGGTGGAACCTTTTCCGAGGGGTCGTTGGCCATCGCTTCGATCGGCTGCTGTCGCCGGAGACTGCGCGCTAGGTCGCGCAAACCCTCGCGAGCAGCCCGCCTTTTTAACACACCCCAAAAAACAGCGTCAACTGATTAGGGCTGAATCAGAACGGTCGAACCGGCTGGGCTGCCCGCGATCCCCGCGCGTCAGACCCAGTCGAGGGCGCCCTTCTTGTATAGCCAGACATATCCAACCAGCAAGATCCCCAAGAACACGATCATCGTCGCCAGGCCGTATGCCCCTAACTGGTTGTACTTGATCGCCCAGGGAAACAGGAAAATCGTCTCGACGTCGAATATCACGAAAAGAATGGCGACAATGTAGAACCGCACCGAGTATCGCCCGCGAGACGAACCCTCGGGCGGCACGCCGCACTCGTACGGCTCGAGCCGCGCGCCCGTGGTCTTCATGTCAGGGCGAATGAACTTGGCAGCAATGAGCGTTACGGCGGGAAACGCCGCAACGAGCGCCGCGTAAATCAGGATCGGAATGTATTCGCTCGGCATCGCCGTTTTGAACGGAACATCGTAGCACACAGGTCAATCGCGGCCAATGCCGTCCGAAGAGATCGTCGCGGGGCAGTTTCCGATGGTGACGAACCAGGAGTTGCCCGTCGCCGCCGGCTGTGGCAGAGAAAACGAACATCACGGTTGACTTGCCAAGCGAAGACTCCTAGCATGGCGTCAGTTTCCTCACAATCAGTTCCTCGGGAGGAATTTTCCTGGGACTTAGTTCACGTCTTCAAACCGAGAGGAGAACGCAACGCCATGCGACGATCAAAGAATTCCTTCTTTAGCTGTGGGACGTTTGCTGCCGCGGCATTGGCTGGCTTTCTCATGTTCGTAGGCGCGCCGCACCTGCGCGCCGATGACGACTGCCAGCGGCGCATCGCAAGAGCCGATCACAGGCTCCACGAAGCTATCGAGCGTCACGGTTACCAGAGCGAGCAGGCTGAGCGTCGGCGTCACGAGCTGCACGATGCGCGTGAGCGTTGCTGGAATGTCAACCACCGATGGTGGGATGAACATGAACATCGCTGGCATACGGATCATGATTGGGATGACCATGATCATGATCACGACCGCGATCACCGCTGAGTCGTATTGCAAAACAGATGCCCGAGGGCCACTACGTCGCAGGCTTCGTTGACGGAAAGGCGGCTATTTAGAGCACGCGAATCTGGCTTCGTTAGCCGCCCGTGACCATGACGGTCCGCACACCAGAATCAGGTTAGGAGTTGTTGAGACCCCCCTCCATCCGTCCAGCTAGCGGAGCTACGTGTGGCCGGCGCCGTGGAGGATGGCGACGGCGTGCGGGAGAAGTTCGGCGATGGCGTTGAGCGATTCGACGGCACCTGTCGGGCTGCCCGGAAGATTGATGATGATGGTCATGCCGCGAATGGCGGCCGCCGCGCGTGAAAGCAGCGCGCGTTCCGTTTTCTTCTGTCCTTCCGCGCGCATATGCTCGGCAAATCCGGGGATGAGCCGTTCGGCTACGGCGATCGTCGCTTCGGGCGTCACATCGCGCGGCCCGAGCCCAGTTCCTCCAGTAGTGAGAATCAAGTCGGACTCGCGCGCGTCCGCCAGCTTTGCGAGGATCGATTCGATTGCACCGCGATCATCTTTCAGTATGGCGGTGCAGGCGATTTCCCATCCGAGTTCCTTGCAACGCTCGCGCACAGCGGGCCCCGACTTGTCCTTGTATTTTCCGGCCGCCACGGAATCGCTGATTGTAAGGATGGAGACGCGCATGAGGGGTCGAGCGATCAGCCTTCTGTAACTTTGGCGTCTTCGCCGGAGGAGTCGCGCTGCTCCTCGTCCATCAGGCGGAGCGCCTCCATCAGAAGACCGGTGGTGGTGCGGGATATCGTGTCGCGCGACGCCGAGCCGTTGAAGTCAATCTCGAATTCGCCATCGGCCCAGCTTACGGCTTTATACACCGCGGCCTCGCCCTCCAGAGAGCCAACGCGCGCGTCTTTGCACTGGCCGGAACAAAAGAAAAGTTGAGCTGTTTCACCGGCTCGCCGCACGGTCAACTGGCACGACTTTTGCCCCATCTCGAGCGACTGCATCAAGTCCATGATGCTCATTTCCTCGAGGCGCCCTTGAATCACGCCGGGGCGAACGGCGCGATTCTGAAGTTTTTCGAGGTGCAGGCGGTCCACCACTTTCTTGGCGCGCCGCACGAGGTCCTTCAGGAAAAATGGCTTGGGGATAAATTCTTCGACGCCTTCCACAAGGGGCCGGAGCTTTTCTTCGATGTCGCTGCGGCTGGCGAGAAAGATAAACGGGATGGCCTTCGTCTGCTGGCGGCCGCGCAATTTTTCATAGAGCTGGCGCCCGTCGAGCCCTGGCATGCGGTAGTCGCAGACAACCAGGTCGGGCGGATCATCCACAATCTTCAACAGCGCATCGGCGCCATCGGCGGCGGCTCGCGTGTCGCAATACGGCATCAGCCCCTTCATCAACAGGTCGAGGATCAGAGCGTTGTCGTCCACCACGAGGACTTTGACATCCTTGTTGGGCGTCATTTGCGCACACGCTTTCCCGCGCGCGCATACACGCCGCTTCGTCCACCGCTCTTTGTTACGAGGTGCAACTCCGAAATCTCCATGCCGCGCTCGAGCGCCTTGCACATGTCGTAGATTGTAAGCGCTGCAATCGCGGCGGCGACGAGGGCTTCCATCT
>Ga0307475_10002809_pt1 | contig 10517 bp, 11 predicted proteins | sample atmos_gasesECM1C_FD_203317 | JGI IMG/M metagenome (GOLD analysis project Ga0307475, IMG submission 203317) | Hardwood forest soil microbial communities from Morgan-Monroe State Forest, Indiana, United States - atmos_gasesECM1C_515 | ecosystem: Environmental > Terrestrial > Soil > Temperate...
TCGGGGTCGATGGCAGTCATGTTGTCCCCCAACCACACTCGGGCACGGGCGCCGAACGCACCGACCGACTCAGGGACGGATTCGGTGGGTGACATCTGTTCTGCTGTCATCTCGCCGAGCGACCCGCCCTCTCCGCCTGGTAAACCCTTAGGTTGTGTTCCTCTGGAGTGCCAAACATGGAGCGGTACAACGCAACGCGTCTCAAGTACAGGTGCAAGTCATGCTCCCAGGTGACACCGATGCCACCGTGCATCTGCACGCAACCCTGAACGATGCGTCCGCCCATCTCTCCCACGTAGGACTTGGCGATGCTGGCTGACAGGCCAGCCGCGGGTGACCGCGCGCCAACGTCGGCAACCGCCGCGGCCGTGGTGGCACGGCACGCTTCCAGCCACAGCTTCATGTCGGCGAATCCGTGTTTGAGCGCCTGGTACGACGCCAGCGGGCGGCCGAATGTGTGCCGGTCCAGCGCCCACTTGACGGTGAAGTCGAACACCGTTTGCAGGATGCCGACCACCTCGGCGCACTGCAGCACCTGAGCGATCTGGCTCTGCCGCTCGATCAGCGCGGGGGTCTCCGCGGCGCTGCCCACCGCCGCGGCCCGCCCCACGACCACACCGTCGAACTGCACCCGCGCGTATTGCTTGACCAGGTCGACTGACTGCTGGGGCACAATCTGTACGCCCGGTGCATCCGTCGGCACCAGAAACTGGCGAATCTCATCGCCGCGTCTCGCCGCCACCAGCAGCAGCGCGCTCTGGGCGGCGGCCTCGACACGGTCTTTGGCGCCGTCGATGCGGTAGCCGGAGTCGGTCGTGGCGGCCGTCACCGACGGATCCAACGGCGCCCAGCCCCGTCCCGGCTCAGAAACCGCCCATGAGGCCACGGTCTCACCCGACATCAGCGATTCGATAGTGGCCGTGTGGGCTTGCCGCTCCGCGCATTCGGCGAGTGCCGCGAGCACGATGCTGACCGGGTACAGCGGTCCGGGTGTCACCGTCTTGCCAAGTTGTTCAGCGACCATCGCTAAGTCCGCAACCCCGCTGTCCGATACGCTGCCGCCGCCTAAATCCTCGGGAACCAGCAGACCCGTCCACCCGAGTTCGGCGGCCCGCTGCCACCATGCAGGATCAAAGGACACACCCGCGGCGTGCAGCTCCCGGACGTGGCGCAGCGGCACTTCTTTTTGCAGAAAGGCTTGGGTTGTTGAGGCGAAGAGTATCTTTTCGGGAGAGTCGACGGCGGTCATGGTGTCGACGGGGCCTTCCTGGGCATTCGATCGCCGCTGCCAAGGATGCAGGGTGGAAAGTTTGGGTGGATGATCGTCCGCCTCATCGGTCCTCTTCGGAGTTCGCTGGCGACTCTGATGCTATCAATGAGCAATACCGTAAGAGATACCGGAGTCCAGTCGATAATGATGTTTACGAGCGATAAGCGCGATGGCTGACGCAAAGAAACCGCCGGAGGATTCGGCCACGTCCAAAGCCGACGCGATGGCGCTGCTCGCCGAGGCCGAGGCCGAAGCCGCCGAGGCCGAAGCACTGGCGGCCGCTGCCCGGGCCCGAGCGCGCGCCGCTCGGCTGCGCCGCGAAGCGCTGGCTAAGGCCGAGGCAGAGGCCACGACCAACACCGAGGCCACGACCGAGGCCGAGACCGAGGCCGCCGAAGAGGAAGTGCTGGACACCGGCGCGGAAGCCGAAGAAACGGCCGAATATTCCGATGAGTCCGACGAAAAAGCCCCAGAGGAGACCGCCGAAGCCGCAGAACCGGAATCCCGGTTGGCCAGATCGCGGCGCTGGTTGCCGTCACTGTCCGTGACTTGGAAAGTGGCCGCGATCATCCTGATCATTTGCTTCGCCGGGGCCAGTGGATACATGATGTGGCAACACCGTGACGCGACCGAGCGACAGCAGCGCGCCGCAAGATTCGTCGCCGGGGCCAGGCAGGGCGTCGTCAACATGACCTCCCTGGACTTCAGAAAAGCCAAGGAAGACGTCCAGCGGGTGGTCGACAGCTCAACCGGCGAATTCAAGGACGACTTCCAGCAGCGCGCAAAAGATTTCACGACGGTGGTCGAGCAGTCCCAAGTTGTCACCGAAGGAACGGTGAACGCAGCGGCCCTCGAATCCATGGACAAGCATTCCGCATCGGTACTGGTCTCTGCGACCTCACGCATCACCAATTCCGCAGGCGCCAAGGACGAACCACGCGCGTGGCGGCTGCGAGTGACCGTGACCGAAGAAGGCGGACAGTACAAGATGTCGAAAGTTGACTTCGTACCGTGACCGATGACACCCGCGATAGCGAAACCACCGAGACCGCTGAGGCCGTCGAGGACGATCCAGAGCCAACTGAAATTGCGCACTCCCCCACGCGGACCCAGCGCCCACGACGTGACCGGTTACGCCTACCGGGCAACATCAAACTCGTTCCGGTGATTTTGGTCGCGCTGCTGCTGATCTCCGGCGGTGCGGCGACATGGCTGTACGTCAAGCAGTACAAACCCGATCAACAGACCAGCCCGGACGTCGCCCGGGCGGTGGTCAGTGCGGCTTCCGACGGAACGGTTGCGTTGCTGTCCTACTCACCCGAGTCGCTCGACAAGGACTTCGCCGCCGCCAAGTCGCACCTCGCCGGGGACTTCCTGTCTTACTACAACCAGTTCACCGAGCAGATCGTGGCTCCGGCGGCCAAACAGAAGTCACTGAAAACCACGGCTCACGTGATGGGGGCCGCGGTGTCGGAGTTGCATCCGGATTCGGCCGTGGTTCTGGTGTTCGTCGACCAGAGCACCACAAGCAAGGACAAGCCCGACCCGTCGATGGCGGCCAGCAACGTGTTGGTGAGCCTGACCCGGGTCAACAGCAACTGGCTGATCACCAAGTTCGACCCGATCTGAGAAATCACCGCTCAGCCGCTACATAGCGAACACACGGCGCAGCGTCTGCGCGTGCAGGGCCCGGTTCTCTTGGGAGACAACCCAATCCGGAACCATCGAGTCGAAGCCATTGAAAGTCGCTGCGATAACGTGCAACTCGGTGTGAACGTAGGCGTGTAACAGCCTGTTGGCATAGTCGATCGCTTCGTCGCGGCACGGATCGATCTCGGAGCAGCTGACGAACGTGGGAGGCAGCCCCTCCAGGTTCGCCCGGTGCGCCGGAACGCGTTGACCGTTCGCGGTGGCGTGACCAAGGTAGTGGCTCCACGCCCGGCTCACCGCGGGACCGTTGAGGCCCGGAGTGCGCTGGAACTCGCGTCGCGACTGGGTGGCATCGGAATCGAGCATCGGCTGGTGCAGGATCTGCACCAGGATCTGTGGACCTTCGTCGTCGAACATGCGCTGGGTCAGGCCCGCTACCAGCGCGGCACCGGCATCGCGACCCATCACCGCGATGCGACTGACATCCACTTTCAGTTCGGCGCAGTTGCGGATCGCGTAGTAGAAACCCGCCTCGACATCGTCTAATGCCGCCGGACACGGATTTTCCGGCGCCAGCCGGTAGTCGACCGATACCAGCAGGCAGCCGGCGTCCCTGGCCAGCTCCACGCATTGCCCGTGATCGGTGTCGAGGTTCCCGGTCACGAAGCCACCGCCATGGGCATACAAAACAAGAGGTGAACCCGATGTGCCGTCGGAGGGGCCCCGGTAGAAACGAAGGTTGAGCTGCTGGCCGCCCGGGCCGGCGATGGATCGCGACTCAATCGCCACACTGTCGGTGTTGACTGCCGCAGCGCGCTCGGCGGCCAGCCGGTTGGCGTGTTCCCGCTCGGCGGAAAGCGTCTCGGAACGGAATTCGACAACGCCTAGCTCGATCGCGGCCTCCCGCAGCACCGGGTCGATGCGGTTAAGACCTTGCGGCCGCGTCAGATCCGTTTGCGTCATACCCTCTCAACTTCCGCGCTCATCCTGCGGGCCCGGCACGGGGCCGTCTCGGAAACCCTCTTCAAGGTAGACCTGCGATTCCATGTGATGAAAGATGCGGTACTCGTCACCGCGAGGCGTCAGCAGCCAGGTGATCCAGCTGGCGCCGGTGTGCGCGAAGTCGGATTCTTCCCCGGTGAAGCTCCATCGGCTCAGCAGAACACAGCGAGCAAGGCCGCCGGCAAGTGCATCGGCGGACCACAGTTGCGATGACACCGACGCCCGTTTCAGGCGGCCCGCTAACCGGGCCCAGTGCCGGTCGAGTTCGTCGGCGCCGACCAGCGGAATCGCGTACTCGTCGCCGATGTATATCGGTTGCGGGCTGTCACGCTCCCAGAGGTCGGCGACGCCGGCGACGTCCAGGGCCGCCCATTTCGCGTCGTATTCGCTGATCAGAGCGCTCAACCGGGCGGCCAGACCGGCCACCGCCTCACCGTTCTCCGGGAAGGGCCTTGACGGTCGCGGGCAATCCGTAGAGCGCTGTCGCGTTGCCACGCATGATCCGCTCGCGCTGCTCGGCGGGGAACCGGTTGATCGCGTAGGTCGGCGAGTCGTAGCTCCAGTGCGGGTAGTCCGTCGAGAACATGAGATTGTCTCCCAGGTCCATCATCTCCAGGTACTCGCGGAATCCCACGGTGTCGGTGTCTTCCAGCGGCTGGGTGGTGAACCGGACGTGTTCGCGCACATACTCCGACGGGCGGCGACGCACGTGTGGCAGGTCACCGCGGCGGGCTTCCCAAATCCTGTCCATCCGCGACATCACCGGCATCGCCCAGGTGAAGCCGCCTTCGACGAAGACCACCCGGAGGTCGGGGTGGCGATCGAACGCGCCGTCAAACACCAGGCTCATCAGGTGCGAGACGTACAGCAGCGGCCAGGACGCGAAGAAGTCATGCCAGTGTGCGGGGTTGCCGACCGGGTACAGCGGGATCAACTCGAAGGGCGTCTGTCCCATCAGGTGCGTGGCCACCGGGAACCCGTTGCGCGCCGCGGCCTCGTAGAGCGGGTCGAAATGCGGGTTGCCGAAAGGGATTCCACGAGTCTGCGGGGTCATCAGCACCTGCGCCATATAGGGATGTCCCGCCCACCGTTCGACTTCGCGCGCCGCCTGTTCGGGTGTCTGCGCGCTGACGCTGATCGACCCGCGCCAGCGGCCGTGCCAGTTGTACTTGTCGAGCCAGACGTCGGCAAGCCAGTCGTTGTAAGTCGACTTCAGAACATGCTCGGCCTGCGGCAGGTGCGCGTCACACATCGGCTCCAGCGTCGCGATGCTGACACCGGCATCGAGCAGCAACTGCTTGGCGGCGAAATCCGGGTCGCTGCCGGCGATTCCGCCGTTGGGCGGTGCGGCGTCCAGGCGCAGCGACATCGTCTTGTACGAATCCGGGGTGTCGTAGAAGTGCGGCACCGGGGCGACCGCATTTCCGGTCGGCCAGATCTTGTCGACCCATTCGGCCGGCGCGTAAGACATGAGCACGTCGGCAGAGACGGGCAGCGGGTGGACATCGGTGTCGACGATGGTGACCGCTATTTCGTCTTCTTGCCCTGTCGACGACTCGACCCGTTCGATCGTGGTCATAGCGCACTCTCCCTAACCGCAAGCCCGTAGAGCTCGCTGGCATTTCGCCACAACACCTTGTCGCGTTGCGGACCGTCGAGACCCTCGGCCATCACGCCGGGCGTGGACGTCGACCAGTGAGGGTAGCTCGATCCGTACATCAATAGGTCGGACTTGCCGGTGAAGTCCATCCAGCGCTGCATCTTGCCGGCGTCGACCGGGCCGTCGAATGCCGACGAGCAAAATCGGACATGGCCGGGCAGGTACTCGCTGGGATAGCGGTCCACCCACGGCGTCTGGTCACGCATCGACAACCAGAAGGTGTCCAGCCGCCACATCAGCGGGGTGAGGATGTCGTAGCCGCCGTCGGCGAACACAAATTTCAGGCGTGGGTGTCGACCGAACACGCCCTCGACGATGAGGGTGGCCAGGTGCACGAAGTAGTTCAGCGGCATGAACGCCGCATATCCCGGGTACGTGTGCGCGTGCCCGGCGAACGTGGGTGGATGGTCGACACCGTTTCCGCCGTTGATGTGCACCGCGACCGGCAACCCATGCGCTGCGGCGGCCTCCCAGATGGGCTCGAACATCGGTTTGCCGTACGGCTCGCGTGACTGCATCGGAACACCGACCTGCACCAGCTTGGGGTGAGTGGCAAGGCGCTCGATCTCGGCAACCGCACCCTTCGGGTCTTCGGGATTGACGCGCATCGTGCCGCGGAAGCGGTTGGTGCTGTCGGGTTCCAGCCACCGGTCGAGCAGCCAGTCGTTGACCGCGGCACAAATTCTGCTGTTGAGCAGATAATCAGCGATGTTTCCGCGGGTCAGCGGGTTCAGGATGGCGTAATCCACCCCCTGTGAGAACAGGTGCCGGCTGACGGTCTCGGGATCCGAACCCGGATAGTTCTCTCCGTAAAGGTCTTGACGGTAATCACCGCCCGGCGCCTGGTACCACTGCTGCTCGACGTCGGGGATCGACCGCAGCTTGTGGGCATCGGGGAGATAGCGCCGGATCTCGGCGTTGTAGCGGAAGTGCGGTTGCACGTTGGCATCGATGATCGGGGTCATGCGGTCAGGTACACCTCCCCGTCGCTGACATCGACTTGGTAGGTTCGGACGCGACGTCGCGGATCGGCGACGTTTTGACCGGTGGTGACGTCGTATTCCCAATTGTGCCAAGGGCATCGAACGATCTGCCCGTCCCGCACCCGACGCATGCGGTCGGGTGATTGGGGAGCTGATTCATTGGTGCCGCCGATCAAACCCAGACACAGCGGCGCGCCCTCGTGCGAGCAGTAATTGACGATCGCGTACAGCGCACCGTGCACGTTGTACACGCCCACGCCGAACTTCCCGACGTCGACCAGTTTCATCCCGCCGGGCGGCAGCTCGTCGAGGGAGCACACGAATCGCCGAGTGGGCACTTGCTGAACCACCGCCTCCCTGGCCTACCAGGATCAATACTGTGCCCGTTACGGTAACCACTACAAGCCGTTGGGCTTCGTTGCTATTTATACTATGATAGCGACATTCCCCTCGGAAAGATCCGCCATACCGGCTGCCCAGGAGGAGCGCTGATGATGCTCAGCACCGACCGCCCCGATTCCGGGGGCCAGCCCGTCACACTCGATATGACTGGTGAAACCAGTCCGTATCCGTTCTTCGAATACATGAGGCGCACCGATGCGGTCTGGCATGGTTCCCTGGCGCACCACTCACAGATGCCGGAGGAACTGCGCCCGAACGACGACTGGGTCTTGTTCGGTTACGACGCGCTGTTCCAGGCGTTCCGCGACGACCGCATGTTCAGCTCGCACAAGTACGACGAGACCATCGGCTTGGTCATGGGTCACACCATCCTGGCGATGGGCGGCAAGGAACACCACGACCACCGCAACCTGGTGGCCAAGGCTTTTCGCGCCACCGCGCTGGAGCGCTGGGAGCCGTCGGTCATCGGGCCGGTCTGCGATCAGCTGGTCGACGAAATCAAAAACGATGGCCAGGCCGACCTGGTGAAGGCGGTGACGTTCGAGTTTCCGACCCGGATCATCTCCACGCTGCTCGGTCTGCCCCGTGAGGATCTCGACCTTTTCCGGCGATTGTCCCTCGACCTCATCTCGATCCCCACCGACATTGCGGCTGGGCTCAACGCGGCAACCGAGTTGCACGGTTACTTTCTCAACCAGGTCGAGCAGCGGCGCCGCCAACTCACCAATGACATCATTGGCGACCTGGTTGCCGCCGAGATCGAGGGCGAGCAGCTCAGCGACGAGGCGATCATCGCGTTCTTGCGCCTGCTGCTGCCGGCCGGACTGGAGACCACCTATCGCTCGTCGGGCAACCTGCTGTACTTGCTGCTGACCCACCCCGAGCAGTTGGCGATGGTCTACCAGGACCGGTCATTGATAGCGGCGGCGATCGAAGAGGGCCTGCGGTTCGAAACCCCGCTCACCACGGTCATGCGGACGACCACTCATGAAGTCGAAATAGGCGGTAAGACAATCCCGCCCGAAGCGCAGATCGGCATGTGCATGGGCTCGGCCAACCGCGACGGCAGCCGCTGGACCGACCCCAACACGTTCGACATTTGTCGGCCCCGGCAAGCCCACATCGCGTTCGCCGGTGGGATTCACATGTGCCTCGGCATGCATCTGGCACGGCTGGAAACGCGGGTCATGTTGAACAGCCTGTTCGACCGCGTCAAACACCTGGCTTTTGTACCCGACGACGGAACCGGTGAGGACTCCAAGATCGTCGGGCTCACCTTCCGGTCGCCCAACAAGCTTCCGGTCACGTTCAGCCCGGCCGCATGAGGAGCCGCTTGAAAAGTCGGGGAGCCATCCTGCACGACGTCGGAGGGCCCTGGTCTGTCGAGGAATTCGAGCTGGATCCGCCGAAAGCGGGCGAAGTCCTCGTCGAGATGGCCGCCGCAGGGTTGTGTCACTCCGACGACCACATCCTCACCGGGGACATGTCCGCGCCCAACGAGGTGATGCGATCCCTCGGGCTGCCAACGATGTTCCCGACGATCGGCGGTCACGAAGGCTCTGGGACGGTCCGTGAAGTCGGGGAAGGTGTCACCGATCTCGCCGTCGGCGACCATGTGGTGATGTCCTTCGTCGCGGTGTGCGGACAGTGCCGCTGGTGTGCGAGCGGAATGGAATACATCTGTGATGTCGGCGCCTTCACCCTGACTCCGGGAATGCCCACCGACGGCACGTTCCGTCATCACACCCGCGATGGCCGGCCCCTCGGGCATCTGGCGAAAGTGGGGGCCTTCGCCGAACACACTGTGGTAGCGGAAAGTTCGCTGGTGAAGATCGAGCCGCACCTGCCGCTGGCGCCGAGCGCGTTGCTGTCGTGCGCGATTCCGACCGGCTTCGGCTCGGTCGCGAACCGGTCCAACATGCGCCCGGGCGATACCGTCGTGGTGATCGGCGTCGGCGGAATCGGAACGGGCGCGATCCAGGGCGCGCGGATCGGCGGCGCCGCGCAGATCGTCGCCGTCGATCCGGTGGAGTTCAAACAGAAATCGGCCTTGCAGTTCGGCGCAACCCACAGCGCCACAACGGTCGCCGAGGCGCTGGACCTGGTGCGGGGTTTGACCTACGGCGTCATGGCCGACGCGGTGGTGGTCTCGCCCTCCTTGATCACCGCCGACGACGTCCGCGATGCGGTGCAGCTCACCCGCAAGGGCGGGACCTGTGTGCTCACCGGCATGACCTCGCAGTTGACTCGGTCAGTCAAGATCGATCTGCAGGATTTCATCCTGATGAACAAGACGCTGGCGGGCACCATATTCGGCTCCTGCAACCCGAAGTCGGACATCTTCCGGCTGGCCAGGCTCTACCAGACCGGGCAGCTCCAGCTCGACGAGATGATCACCAGGCGCTATCGTCTCGACGACATCAACGACGCTTACGACGATCTCCGGAACGGCAAGATCATCAGGGGCATCATCGATTTCGGGATCGACTGAATCCGCGAACCCGCCGTCTTACTGTCAGTCACCGTTGTTCATCCCTTTTCTGCGCCATCACCCGCCGGAGTTGGCCGTACGCGTCGATCGGACTGTGCAGCGCCAGGCCGCCGTCAGCGTGCACGATCTGGCCGGTCACCCAGGGCAACTCGAGAACACCCACGATGGCCCCGGCCACGTCACCAGCCTCACCCAAGCCGCCGAGCGCGGTCCGCTCGGACATGCCTTCCACCCAGCCGGGGAGCGCTTCTGGATTCGGCAGCATCGGTGTTCGGGTGACACCGGGTCCAACGGCGTTCACCCGGATGCCGTAATCGCCCCACTCCACGGCGGCGACCTTCACCAGCATGTCCACCCCCGCCTTCGACACGCAGTAGGCGCCCATATCCCGGTCGGCGACCGTGCCGCTGATGCTGGAGACGGCAACGATCGAACCACCCACCCCGGCATCGACCATGGCGTGTGCTCCGGCGCGCAGCGTCAGCCAGGTGCCGGTCAGGTTCACCGCCAACACCCGTTCCCATTCCGCGGGTGACTGTGTCAGCAGCATGCCAGAGGCACCGATTCCGGCGCAGGTCACCACCCGGGTCGGCGCGCCGTGCTCGCGCACGGTTCGTTGCATCGCAGCCGACACCGCATCGGGATCGCTGACATCGCAAGCGATATCACCACCGGACAGGTCCCACACCACAACGTCGTGGCCCGCGTCGCGCAGCCGTCCGGCGACTTCACGCCCGATTCCGGACGCGCCACCGGTCACCAGGGCACTCATCGCGCGGGTCCGATCAACTCGACGAGTACGCCGTCCGGCGCGGTGATGACGGCCATCGCTACGGTCTTTCCGGCCGGGGCCGCCACGGTGATGCGACGAACACCGTCGGTGAAACCCAATGCCCCCAGCGCCGACAGTGTCTCGTCGACATCGCGTCGCAGGGAGAGCAGGAAGAATCCGTGCCGGGGTGTCCCCGATGTAGACGTTGGGGGCAGCGCCTCATCGGCACCTGAAGCTCCACCAATTCAATGATGCCGCAGTCGGGCATGTGCGGATCGCCCAAAAAG
>Ga0307475_10002810_pt1 | contig 10514 bp, 15 predicted proteins | sample atmos_gasesECM1C_FD_203317 | JGI IMG/M metagenome (GOLD analysis project Ga0307475, IMG submission 203317) | Hardwood forest soil microbial communities from Morgan-Monroe State Forest, Indiana, United States - atmos_gasesECM1C_515 | ecosystem: Environmental > Terrestrial > Soil > Temperate...
ACCTGTATCTCAGACCAATTGCCTGCCCAATTGTGGCCTGGTATCGTCTTGGCGATTTGTTAAGCTAGCCTAGATACCGCATCTGAGCTGCATAAACGCTGGTGCGCGATACTGGGATTGAAGCAGGTCAATGCACTGGTGTGGTGAGCCTCTTCGCGGTTTATGTCTTCTGTCCAGCGCCGCGTCGGTTCGTTCCCGCATAGTGACCTTGCTTCACGAGTTGCCGTCGCAAAGCTCCGACTTGGGCGGCACGCCAACCCCACGCTCGTGGGTGGCTCGGATGACGAACCGGCCAGCTCCTACCGGTGTCGGCAGGAACGCCTCCGAGCGGTCTTCGACTTCGACACCTACCTGAGCGAGAACTTGCTGGTCGGCACCATCACGACGCTGGATGACGAGCGCGACTGACATGACCCTCTACAACAACGGCGAGACCGTCTGGACCTACGAGCAGATGCGCGACGTGGTGTTCCCCGCCGAGATCGAGGGTCTGGACACCGAGCAGTTCATCGGCGGCAGTTCAACTTCGACGATTGGCTGTCCGAATCTCTGCTGACCGGCCCCATCGACCGGCACCTGCATCCTCAGCGCCCCTGCTGGGTACCATCCGCGCAGGTGGCGGTGCCGTCGGTGAAGGCCACCGTGGTGAAGGCGGTCACGTCGGTGGCCGTGCCCCTCACCCTGTCCGTGTCCGGGTTGTCGGCGGGCACCTGACGGATCACGTCGAGCATCAGCGGCTCGATGGTGTCGGCGTGGGCCACACCGGACGAGGAGGTTTGCTCAGTGGACACAGCGCGGAGCGGTATGCAGGCCCCTCCTTGTCGGCGAAGGCGATGGCCACGGCGGTGATGGGGCTCCGACTTGCGAATGCCAGGTCACTTCGCCGTGGCCCCGCACGAGGTTTCGGCGTCTCACTGTGCCGAATCCTTGTCGCTTCTGTCATACCGTTTCAGGGTAGCGGCAGGGTCCGACAGAGTTTGCCCTGTGGCGCATGAGGTTAGCTCTCGGCCTGCACCCTGGCATGCTCAGGGAGATCGCAGATGTCATCGCTGGTTGCGTTGACGGGCTCAGCGAGTAACGGCACGTGCCATCGGGCGTGGCTGAGTCAGCCAGTTCTGACGAGTCGGGCCTGATTATCCCTCGTTCGGTCGCAACGCCAGAGAGCGATGTCCGAACGCCTGTCGACAGCCTCGATCAGACCGCGTGTGCAAGAGTTGCCCCAGACAATGTGGCCCCGCCAGTCGCCACCACGGTCGAGCTTGAGTCCATCGAGATACCGGTCGAGCTGGACGAGAGTCGCGCTGGTGGCCACCAGCTTGAACTCGGCCACAGCTCGGTCCGGCTCGCTGAACAGGTCGTATCGATTCTCAGTGCCCCATCCAACCTCAGCCCGTGGTTTCTGGCGGAACAGGGCTCGCCAGGCTTCTTCGGTATTCAGCACCATGTCCCGCATGGGGCCTTCCAGACCCCATGTCTGGTTGGCTCGATTCCAGATCAGTCCCTCGTCGGTGAAGCTGACTTCCGGCATGAGGATGGCGGGAGGAAGTGGATCGCTGATGAGCGAGGCGATGGCTTCCGCTTGGCTTGACCGATAGTTTCTGTGTGCTTCGTGGCACGCCTGGCTTGCCGAACAACGTCTCAAGGTTGGTGAGTGTAGATAGTTCGGACCGAGGCACGGGACAATGCAAGGAGCGGAATACGCATGGTGCGGCGTAGCCAAAATTCTCGGTGCGGACGGTCGGCCCCTGAAAGTCCACCAGTGCAGTGATCCCGTCGCCGCTTTCGTAGACGAAGCCCCGGTCACCACGGACGGTTCTCTTCAAGCAGGACCCGATTCCCAAGGAGTCTTCCCATGACTTGGTGGGGAAGAAATCCCAGTCTGTGTTCTCTGGCCGCCAAACCAGAAGCTGATCAGGCAGCGTTCCGAAGGTCCCCTGCGTCAATCCGCCTTGGGCGAGCAGGGCCTGCTCGAACTCTTGAATCTCTGCTCGGCTTGGCACTGGGCACCTCATCCATCTATCCGCACGGCCTTGTTGGTCAACTCCGGATCGGCAGACTACATGGCGGCCAAACTGGCGGTTCACCATCGGCAATCAGGTGTGTTCTCGCTTGAGGCCAACCCGCTGGCAGCTCCCCGACAGGGACATCGCTTCGAGTTCGTCCGCAACGCGGCTTGTGTGCATAGTCCAGCGCACCGGCCAGGGTCTCGTAAACGATGGGTTGATGCGACTGCGACGTCACTTCCGTCGGCACAAGCGCTTCCAGGCCCAACGAGTCGATCGGCTGTCTTGAAAACCCGTCTCATAACCGGTAGTATCAAAACCTAGATTGCGACGGGATTATGAGACAGGAGCAGCGGTTGGCCATCATCGGATACGCAAGGGTCAGCACGACCGACCAGAACCCTCAGCTTCAGCTCGACGCGCTTGAGGAAGCCGGGGCGACGCGCATCTTCACCGACCATGGCGTGAGCGGTTCGGCCGCGTCCCGACCCCATCTCGATGCGTGCCTCGACCACCTCCGCGAAGGCGACGTCCTCACCGTCTGGAAGCTCGATCGCCTCGGGCGCAATACCCAGAACGTCCTCGCCGTGGTCGACGATCTGACGTCTCGCGGGATCGGATTCCGCAGCCTCACCGAGGGTCTGCACACCGACGGGCCGATGGGGACGGCGATGCTCACCATCATGGCCGCCTTCGCCCAGCTTGAACGCGACACGATGATCGAGAGGACCCGCGCCGGGCTTGCCGCTGCGGCGGCGAATGGGCGTAAGGGCGGACGCCCGCGCAAGGTCGACGACGCCGATGCCGCCAAGGCGCGTCAGCTCCGGGAGAAGGGCATCACGGCCACCGACATCGCGAAGATGCTGGGAGTCTCCCGCGCCACCGTCTACCGCTATCTCGCCGACGATGCTGCCGCGTGAACGCGCCAGTCTGGCCGCGTATGTCCCTGCCGGAGAAGGAGAGGTTCTGATGGGCGACCAGGAGATTGCCTCCTTCGTCCTGAACACCCGGCGGGCTATATCAGCGCCGCGACCTATCGTCCGTCAATGACCAACGACGCCAGCGGCGACGAAGAGGAGACGACGACCTACCGCACTCCGTTCGGGGTGGAGGTCGATATGCGTGAATCTCACCTCGCCGCACTCCCCGGCAAGGTCTATAGCGAATGGCTCGACTCCGTGAATCGGGCATCGGAGGTATTCGGCGGCAACAGCCGCGAACTCGAACGACACCTCACTCAATTCGTCGGTACCCCCACCCACGTGAACGATCTTCCCGAGGGCTTCGACGTGGAAGCCAACCGGTTGCTGCACAACTACCTGGCATCACTTGCGACGCTTCGAGATGTACAGCGCATGGTGCACCACAAGCTGTGGCCAGATCGCCACGCGCCGGACAACGAGAACGACAAGCGGACTGTCTGGGAAGTCAAGGTGTGGGAGCCGAAGCGTGACCGAGTCTTCGCCGACGACGCGATCAAGTTCCTGGTCGATCTGAGGAACTTCTCTGTGCACTATGCGATTCCGCCGGTGCGGATGGGTACCAGACGGCACGGGGAGGGCGGCGGTCCGGTGATGCAGGAGAACTCCGTATTGCTGGACCGCGCCGAACTGCTCAAGTGGAGCGGGTGGAAAGGGGCTTCCCGGCGACACATCGAAGCCCACGACGGCGACATCGAGTTCCTGCCCGCCATCGCCACCTACTCGACCAAGGTCCGCGAGTTCTACGGCTGGTTCTGGGAGCAGGTGACCGGTGACGAGAAGGTCCGCGTCGACCTCGCCGAGTACCACGGCAAGACGAACGAATACAGGTTCTGGCGCAAGGTCGAAAGCACCTTCAGCCACTTCGGTCCGGACGGTCCACGCATATACAAGCACCGTCTGGCTGCTGCCCGCCTGGAGCGCGCCGCATTCGGGACGAGCGGGTGGCGGGTCATCGCACCCGACGAAAGCGGCGAGTGGGTGGTCGGCACTACGGACTGGCCGTCGTTGCCGCTGGGGCCACGGTGACTGCGGATCGTCGTCGGAGCCGACATCATCGTCGAGTCGTGAACGAAGGGTCGCGCGGTCGGGGTAACTTTCCACCTGTCTCAGAATCGAACCGGGGAGTGAATCGGGAATATTGCGCAGACCAATGCCAATCTGATCTGGAAGATCGCCGACCTGCTGCGGGGGACGTATCAGCCCAATCAATACGGCGATGTGATCTTGCCGTTTACGATCCTGCGCCGCCTGGACTGCGTCGTAGCCCACCAAGGGCGAGGTGCTCGCCCGGTACAAGGTCAAGTCGATGTCCATCGTCGATATCGACCACGTCGGCAGGCGGCTAGCGGTATGGCACCCTCTCGGCGCGTATCGGCTTTCGACGTCAGCGTTGCCGGATAGATTGTGCACCGTGGTTGAGCCTGGAGGCGAAGGATGAAAGCGGAAGACCTGCGTGAGGTTCAGCGCGTCTTATGGGCTGCGGCGGACGAGATGCGTGCCAACTCGTCGCTGGCCCCTGCTGAGTATCGCGGTCCTGTTCTCGGGCTTGTCTTCCTGGCCTACGCCGAGAAGCGATTCGACGAAGTGACTCCCGAGCTGCAAAGCAAGCAGAGCAACCGTCGGGGCATTACACCCGACGACTATCGCAGTCGTGGGGTCACAGCCCAAATGCCCGATTGCTCGGGTACTCGTACAAGTGCCAGCGCTCGCAGCTGCGCTTTAAATAATTTATTCATGGAATGTAATTCGGTCTGATTGTCGCCTCAATTTGTGTACGTATTGCGCGGCTTCGGCTGCCAACTCACACAATGGAGGTCCGAATCATGTCAGCCGATAACGTCACGCAGATCGCCGGATTGGAGCCGACCTACTCGGCCCGGGAAGCTGCTGCCCTGCTTGGGCGCTCTTTCTCTTGGCTCGACCAGCATGTCCGTAATGGCGATTTCGTCCTGCCTGACGGCACCACCATCCAGCCGTTGCGCTCACCCGGCGGGTACAGATACTTCTCGATCGAGATGCTCAAAGACATAGCGAAATGTTGCTACCGACACCACTGGTTCTCATTCAAAGAACTGAAGTCTGTCTTCCGCGAGCTGGCGATGGCCGTCTCCAGCGATATTGGAGACGACGAGATTCCTGCCTGAGCGCCTTCTCCAAGGCCTGGACCGGATCCGCATTTGTCCTATGGTTAAGCGGTCATGCTGAGGCGAATCACGTTTGGATGTTTGGCATTTCGGTGCAGACCTGGTTCTCGGATGGAGAGCAACGGATAGCAACGCGGATAGCAACGATGCTCAATTTGTGGGTGTTCGGGACTGTTCGCAGAGAGAAGCAGATGCGCTTTAACCTGCGGGGACGGGACGTCCGAGAACACCCATGTATGCCAAACTTGAACCTGGGGGTCAAGTGGTGCCGCCGCTCATTTGAAAGGGCTCTGGCACAAATTTCGTGATGCTGGTGGTGCGTGTGTTGCCGATGTTACTGGTGTGCTCGGCGTGATCATGATCGGTATGTGTTTCTGACCTCCTACGGGTCCTGTTGCCGCATTTGGGCGGTTTGTCGATCGATGACGTCTGTTCCGACGATTCGGGCGGCGGGGTGATCATCGATGCCGCGGTCGCAGCGGCGGAGGGAGTGTGTCCGGGGTGCGGGACCGCGTCGGCGCGGGTGCATTCCCGGTATCGGCGGCGGCTGGCCGATGCCGCGCTGGGCGGGCGTTCGGTGATGCTGCGGCTGCGGGTGCGTCGGTTCTTCTGCGACAACATCGGTTGTGCCGCACGCACGTTCGTCGAGCAGGTGACCGGGTTGACGGTGAAGTGGGCGCGGCGGACGAGCCCGACGACCCGCGTGCTGACGGCGATCGCGCTGGCGCTGGCCGGTCGGGCGGCGGCCCGGCTGGCCGCCCAGCTGGCGGTGCCGGCGAGCCGATCGACGCTGTTGCGGCTGCTCGGCAAGATGCCAGATCCGGTTGCGACGACGCTGACCCGGATCGGGGTGGACGACTTCGCGTTTCGCCGCGGCCATACCTACGGCACGGTGATCGTCGACATCGACAATCACCGGCCCGTCGATGTGCTGGCCGACCGCACCCGCGACACGCTCGCCGACTGGCTGCGCACGCACCCTGGTGTCGAGCTGGTATGCCGGGACCGGGCCGGCGCCTACGCCGAGGCGGTGCGCACCGCCGCACCGGACGCGATCCAGGTCGCCGACCGCTGGCACTTGTGGCACAACCTCGTCGAGGCGGTGGAGAAGACCGTGATCGCCGAGCGCGCCGCGTTGCATAAGCCCGAGCCGAACGAGCTCGAACCGGCGGCGAACGACGTTGCGGCCGTGCTGGATTCGCGTCCGGCCGAGCCTGCGGTGCGGCCGGTGGAGGGGCGGCTGGCGACCCGGACCCGGCAACGCTGGACGGCGGTGCACGACCTGCTCGCGGCCGGCCGGTCGATCTCGGCGATCGCCCGCCAGCTGCGCCTGCAGCGCAAGACGGTACGCCGCTTCGCGAGGGCCGCCACCGTGGAGGAGCTGCTGGACCGGGCGCGCCCGCGCCGCGATAGCCTGCTCGACCCGTACAAGCCGTACCTGCAGGAGCGGTTCACCGCCGGCGGCGTCGACGCGGTGCAATTGACCCGCGAGATCACCGACTTCGGTTATCGCGGCAGCCTCAAGAGCGTCCGCACCTACCTGCACCCGTTGCGCGCCGGCCGAGTCGCGCCGCAGCCGGTGCCGATCGCGCCCACCGTCCGGCAGGTCACCGGCTGGCTCACCCGCCACCCCGACCGGCTCACCGAAGACGACGACGTCCAGCTGAAGCAGGTCCTCGCCCGCAGCGACACGCTCACGGTCACCCACCGGCAGGTGCGCGAATTCGCTGAAATGCTCACCCAACGCCGCGGCGAACACCTCGATGCGTGGATGCGCGATGTCGACGCCCGCGGCGCAGCACCCCTGCGCTCGTTCACCAAAGGGCTGCGCACCGACCTCTACGCCGTCGCCGCCGGGCTGACCCTCCCGTACAGTTCCGGACCGGTCGAAGGCGCCGTCACCCGCATCAAGGCGCTCAAGCGACAGATGTACGGCCGCGCCGGGTTCAGCCTGCTCCGCAAACGAATCCTTAGTCCCGCGTGAGCAACTCGCCGCGAGAACCCGATCCGCGACGGGGGCGTGTCGCTGCCCGGCAAGCACCGCCCGCGCCCGCACAATCGGCGGTGATGTCCAAAACCACCACCCGCAAGCAAGCCCGCCGCAGGGCGCGCATCGACAAGCGGACCGACCGAGACCTGCAACGAGCCTTCGAGCGCGCAGTCCGCGAGGCGATTACCCTGCTGCCGCGGTTGGCCCCCAACACCCCACCACAGGACCTTACCGACGCACTGCTCGACGACCGCACGCTCGACGCAGTTCCCTCAGCGCAGCGCGCCCGCGCCCAGCCGATGCTCGCCGAATTCGAACACCTCGACCACACCCTCACCACGCGGGGATGGCAGGCCTGCGGCCGCTGCTCCGGCCCGGACGCGCTGACCTGGCACTACCTGCCCTCCCGGCACGAGACGACCTCCGACCTGACCTACGCCACCACCACCATCACCGTCATCAACCACACCGCCGCCACCGTGCCCGGCAGCGACGTCGAACTCATCCCCGCCGGATGCGCCTGGATCGACGGCTACTGGTCGACCACCGTGGCCACACTGCTCGCCAACCTCGACCAGGTCGAACAACACCGCGCCAGCGACGACCCCAACACCCTGCCGTTCTACGCCTGCAGGCCACACGCCCACGCATAGCAAAGCACCAACCAGCCCAAAGCCCTCGACGCCGCGATCACGAAATTTGAGCCAGAGCCTTTGAAAGTGACCAGTCCTGCTCATTGAAAGTGACCACCCCTAGGCGACTCGCCGTTTGAGATCCGCTGGTTGTGGGCGGACCCCTTCCAGGCTCCCGGGTGTCAGAGTCCGGAAGTTGCTGGAAGGGGCCACGCCTCGATGCTCGCATGGGAGTTGGTTGTGGAAGCACAGGCATTACGTAGTCAGGGCTGGACGGTCAGCGCGATCGCCCGCCATCTGGGCGTCACCCGGGTGACGGTGCGCCGCTATCTGTCCGGTGAACACACCCCGGGGGTGCGGACCCGCGCGGAGCCCGACCCGTTCGCCGAGTTCGCCGAATATTGTCGGCTGCGGCTGGGCGCCGATCCGCATCTGTGGGCGACCACGTTGTTCGACGAGGTCACCGCGCTGGGCTACACGGGTTCATATCCGTCGTTCACCCGCGCGATCCGTGAGCGGGCGCTGCGCCCCGTATGTTCGGCGTGCAAGCAGAACGCGACGGTCGACCGGGCGGTGATCGAGCATCCGCCGGGCGCCGAAACCCAATGGGACTGGGTCGAATTGCCCGACCCACCCGCAGCGTGGGGCTGGGGCAAGGCGGCCTATGTGCTGATCGGGGCGCTACCGCACTCGGGGCGCTGGCGGGGGTGGTTGGCCGAGTCCACCGATCAGCCACATCTGGTGGAGGGCCTGGATGCGGTGGCTCGCCGGCTGGGCGGGCTGACCCGACGGTGGCGCTTTGATCGGATGTCCACGGTGGCCCAGCCGCAGAGCGGGCGGCTACAGGTGTCGTTCGGGCCGATCGCCCGGTATTACGCGGTCGGAATCGACGTGTGCCCGGCCTATCACGCCTGGCGTAAGGGGGCAGTGGAAAAGGCGGCCGGAGTGATCACCCAACGGTGGTGGCGCACCCTGGGCGACGAGGTGACCGCCGACCAGGCCCAGGCCGGGCTGGACCGGGTCTGTGTGCGCTTGGATGGGCGTAAACGCCGGCGCGGCGAGATCACCACCACGGTCGGGGCGTTAGCCGACGCGGAGGCCCTGCGCCCGGTGCCGTCGGCGTATCCGGCCACGCTGGAGGTGTCGCGCACGGTGAGCAATCAGGCACGGATTTCTTTCCGCGGCAACCTCTATTCGGTGCCGCCCGGCCACACCGGCCGGCGCATGCTGGTGCGCCACCGCCTCGGCGACACTGTGCTGGAGGTGGCCACCGACACCGGTGTGGTGCTGGCCCGGCATCGCCGCGCCCCCGACGGCGCTGGCGCGGTGATATGTGCGCCCGAGCATGTGGCTGCGCTGGAGAAGGTGGTGCTGGCCAACTTCGCCGATCGGCCCCCGTGTCGGCGTAAACACCGCCGCCCACCGTGCGCGGAGGCGTTGGCCGAGGCCGACCGTATCCGCGGCAAGGACCAGGCGCTGCAGGGCCAGCAGGTCATCGCCGATTTCGCCCGCTACGCCGCCGCTGCCCGGCCCATCCGGGCGACTCGTCATGACGGTGGGGAGGCCCGATGAGCACCCCAACCGGGGAGGCCGCCACCTATCAGCGGCTGCGGGCCCACCTAAGCTTCTTGAAGTTGCCGGCGGCTGCCGAGGCGTTGCCGGGCATCCTGGACGCCGCACGCGCAGACGATGCCTCCACCGTGGCGGTGCTCGAGGCGCTGCTGGCTGTCGAAGTCGAAACCACCCAGGCCCGCCGGTTGGCGTCGCGGCTGCGGTTCGCTTGCCTCCCAACTCAATCCAGTCTGGAAGGGTTCGACTTCACCGCCCAGCCCGGGGTCGATGAGAAACTCATCCGCGAACTGGCCAGCCTGCGGTTCCTCGACGACGCCGGCAATGTCCTGTTTGTCGGCCCGCCCGGCACCGGCAAGACGATGCTGGCCATCGGGTTGGCCCGCGCCGCCGCCCAGGCCGGTCACCGCGTCTACTTCACCACCGCCGACGAGTTGGCCAAACGCTGCCGCAAGGCCTCCTTGGAGGGTCGGTGGGCCACCACTATGCGGTTCTTCTGCGGTCCGAGACTGTTGGTGATCGACGAATTCGCCTACGCACGAACCCATCCCGATCCCGACGCCAACACCGCGCTGTTCGAGGTGATCTCCCGGCGCTACCTGAAATCCTCCACCATCCTGACGTCTCATACCGGCATCGCCGGGTGGGGCGAACGGCTCGGCGACCCGATGCTCGCCGCGGCGGTCTTAGACCGTCTTCTGCACACCGGGATCGTGGTCTCCATCGATGGGCCGTCGTATCGGATGCGCGCCCACCAGCAACGCAGCGACGCGCTCCGGCGCGCCCTACACCCCGAGGCCCGACCATGACCACCACCCGCAACTGTGTCACCTGCGGCACCGAGATCATCGTCACCACCCGCAACCCCAACCGCCGCTACTGCTCGCAGCGCTGCCGATCAGCCCACTGGCACGCCCGCAATCGCGGCACCATCAACGGCGTTGCCAACCACGTCGTCAACGACGTTGCCGACGCCGTTCACCCCCGCAACGACGTACCCGACGTCGTTCAGGCCGCCAACGGCGTCACCCGATGCCCGCACTGCCGCCACGAGTTAGCTGTCATCGCCGTCGTCATCCCCGCCGACGCCGCCCACGTCCAAACCCCGGAGGTGATCACATAGCGCTACCCTGAACACGCCAGGGTGGTCACTTTCGATGAGCAACACTGGTCATTTTCGATGAGCGGCAGCA
>Ga0307475_10002811_pt1 | contig 10514 bp, 8 predicted proteins | sample atmos_gasesECM1C_FD_203317 | JGI IMG/M metagenome (GOLD analysis project Ga0307475, IMG submission 203317) | Hardwood forest soil microbial communities from Morgan-Monroe State Forest, Indiana, United States - atmos_gasesECM1C_515 | ecosystem: Environmental > Terrestrial > Soil > Temperate...
CGGCGCCGGCGGTCGCGGGCACGGCGAGCTGGCGGGGCAGGAGGTAGTTTCTGGCGAAGCCGGGGCGTACGCGCACGAGCTGACCGCTCTGACCGAGCTTGTCGACGTCGCGTTGCAGAAGGACCTGAATGTTCGCCGGCATCGACCTTCTCCTAGCTCGTATGCGTGATGGTAAAGGGAAGAAGGGCGATCGTGCGAGCGCGCTTCACCGCGAGCTGCACTTTGCGCTGATGACGAGCGCAGTTGCCGCTGATGCGGCGCGGCACGATCTTGCCGCGCTCGGTGACGAAGTACTTGAGCGCCTGCGGGTCCTTGTAGTCGATCGTCACCGTCTTGTCGGCGCAGTAGCGACAGACGCGCTTCTTGCCGCCGCGGCGGCGGCCCATGTCCGCATTGAGATCCGGCCCCCGCGTAATGTCCTTGTCGTCATCCATCATGGCCATAGCTCAGGTCTCCTCATCGCGGTCTTCTTTGAGGGCGCCCTCATCAACACCCTCGTCGGCATCGAAGTACTCGGCTTCCTCAGGACGTGGTTTCGCGACCTCGGGTCCGACGTCGATGAGTCCCAGGAGCTTCTCACGAGACTCTTCCTTCTCCTCGTCGGGCGGAAGCTCCAGTTTTCCGAGCCGGGTTTCCTCCGGGTCGATCTGCAGCGTGGCGACGTCGACATCGTCTGCGGTTTGCACGGTCATGAACTTGATGACCGCCTCCTGAAGCTTGAGATTGCGCTCCACTTCGGCGACGAGGCCGCCGCCGCCCGCGTATTTCACGTAAACGTAGACGCCCCTTCGCTGCTTCCGAATGGGGTATGCGAGCTTGCGACGGCCCCAAGACTCCACTTTCACAAGCCTTCCGAGCTCGCGGTCGAGCGCCTCCGCGACGCGAGCTTGAACTCGCTCCGCCGCCTCGGCATCCACATCGGGCCGCAATATGTAGATGGTCTCGTATTCTTTGACGTGAACCGCTGCGTGCGGCGGGCGCACCGAAGCGGCCGGGGGGGTAACGTTCAATTTTCTCTCCTGGGCTCGTCCGGCCCAGGTTGCCCCGGACCGGACGCGGGCCCGCGGGACGTAATGCCCACGAGCGAGCGAGGCGCCTGGTTAGCATGGCTTCAGCGGGTTGTCGACGATTCACTTGGGCGAGGCGTAGGCCCGTTTGACTGCGCACAGGCCGTCCGCGCCGTTCCAGTGACCCTGGGTGCTCTGGTCGTACTTGGAGAAGTCGTAGTAGTCGCAAAATCCGGTGGCTGGGTCGTTGTTCATACAGTGCGACACCCCAGCGGGCGTCGGGTCGAAGCTCATTTGCCCCACGCGCGAGCCGCCGTTCGGGTTGTTGTAGTTCGGGTCGCAGATACGCCACGGCACCGGGTTCCCCTGCTTGTCCTTGAAGCCCGTGTAGTCGACGCCCTTCATGTCTTCGAGGTGAACGGTGGGGATACCTCCGTCGGAGCCAGACACTTGAGCCGCAAACTGATCGAAATGCGCCGGCGTGTCGTGCTTGGTGCTCTCCCAGAACGGGTGGTCGGTATGGAAGGTCACCTCGCCAATCGAATAGGTGTTCGATTTGAAAGCGATCCCGCGCTGGTGCGGCTCCATGTTGACCGCCGCGGCGGGGTCATTGTCTTGATTGTCGCAGTTGATGAAGCTCGTCTCCACCGCCCCGGCGGCAAGCGGAGCGCGCGGCTTGAAGCAGAACTCGAAGTTGACCACGGTCGGGATGTTCTTGAACTCCGGCTCTTGTCCGGTGCCGCCCATCACCCCGCCGTCACCCCCGTTGACATCCGTGGCGGCGTTGCACCGGCTTCCGGGCATCTGGTCCCCTCGCCAGGTGGCTTGCCCAATGTACAAGACGACGCAACCTCTCTGGACCATGTCGCCGTAGAGACTCACGGCTTCGGGCGTGAGGTTGACATTGAGCGCATTGGGCGTCGCCTCGACCTCGCTGAAGCCGACGGCAAGCCGACCCGTGGTCGGAAACGGAGCGTTGCCGGCCTTGTTCTGATTCGGTAGGACGGCGAAAGCGACGGCTCGCTCGCCGGGCTCTTTGCCGTCGATGTAGGGCCAGCCCGCATGGTTTACCGACAGGTCCACGGCCCACGGTCCATCGAGCTCCGCGACAAGGGCCCCTACTTGCGATTGATCGACCGTCGACGTCTCGGTACCCGTCCAGATCGACACCTTGTCGAAAGTGGCGATGAAGTGCTCGAAGCGCACCTCCCAGCCGTCCGCAAACACGGGGTCGGTCGGATTGACCGCGGGAAAGTTGTATCCGAGAAGCGCAAGCGTTTCCCCCGAGGCAGTGAGCAGGAGTTGATCGGGCTGGACGGAGCTTTGGACCACCGCCGGGCTGTTCTGCAGTGTAAAGGGCGGAAGCGCGTCCGCGCCGCCCTCGCTCGGCGCGTCGCTCGATGGAGCATCGCTCGATGGAGCATCGCTCGATGGAGCGTCGCTGGAAGCTGCATCGCCGTCGGTGCCTGAATCGACGGGGGGAGCGGCATCGACGTCGGGCGCCGAGTCGACGACACTCGTGGCGTCGCTGGTGTCCGGCCTGGCGTCCATACCTCCCGAATCGGGCTGAGCCATCGTCGTGTCGGCGGTTCCGCTGTCGAGAGGGGGCGCCGTGGTGTTGTCGTCGCCGCTGCAACCTACGAGGGCTAGGGCAGCGGACAAAATCACAAGCATGAAAGGTGTCCTGAGTTTCATCCCAATCTCCGTCCTTCTTGAGCGTGTTTCGGTAGTTCTGGTGACCTCGGCCAAAGTCGAAACGGTGAAGCCTTCTATCGGGCCGCAGCAGCGCCGGCAGGCCGCCATTCGAAACGGTACGGACCGTTCGAATGGAGTTGGTCATACAAGTTGCGGCTCGGTTGATCGGGACTGCTCATCCCCCTGTTGGTGAATTCGAACGCGTCCGAGTTTCGTGGCGCCTTTATCTGAGAGAAATCGGCGTTATTGAACAGAGACGTCGGATCCACATGCAGGACGAGCGTTCCGCCTTGAGCGAGAGTGATGTCAACGAAGATGGGGGTCACGATGCGCGCCGCGCAGATGGGATTCGACCCGGGCAACGCGGTGCTGGTCGGCATCGGGTTGTTGCTCTGGTCGACTGTGATGGCGCCGAAGAACGAAGCCGTAGTGCCGTCCTTGGTCGCCGTACCCTCGATATCGAGGATGTCGGTTTGCGCGGCCATCGCGTTGACGTCGGGGCCACTGAGCCACACCTGCCCCACCGCGGCGGGAATCGTCGAGCCGTTTCCCGCGACGGGGAACGCCTGTGGGCGCGGGTCGAGCATGTCGATGTCGAGTCCGCCGCGAACTTCGCCGACGTACGTACCCGGAAGCGTGCAGGATGCCTCGGCGCCCCCGGAGGTCGGCAGCGTGTCGTCGAGGTAAATCGCCCCAATGTGAATGATCGCTTTGGTGAGCGAGACCTGGTAACCGCCGCTCATGAACGTATAAGGTTGACCCGCTTGCGCGTCCGGCGGACCTTCTGCCACAGCGTAGAACGAGACAAGCGAGTAGCCTGTCGTCCCGGTGCACGACGCGACCGGCAGTGCCGCGAGCAAAAGGCCGACCGGGCGCATCTACGCGCCTCCAAAGTTGATTGTGAAGGTACCGTAGATGCCGCGGGGCGCACCCGCCGTAAAGAGACGGGCCGGCACGAGCGTCGGCGGCACCGCGCCCTCCGTTGATCGCGTGAAGTTCGCGACGTAGTTGAACTCAGTCAGGCGGTACTTCGTGTCCAACAGATTAGTGACCACCAAACCGATCTCGTAATGAGTCCAGGCAAGGGTCGCGTTCGCGTCGATTGTGAAGATGGTATTGCTCCGCGCGCTGTAGGGCAGCGCACGCCGGCCCACGTAGGTGACGCCCGCAGCAAGCGCACCGCGCAAGGGTTCTCCGCTCACCTTCCACGGGGAGTCGGCCCAGACGGCAGTGTCCGAGCGGACCACGACGTCGGGGATGTATGGAACGAGCAAGTGCGTATCGTCGTATGACGACTTGACCAACGTGACATTCGCCGATTCGTCGAACCAGCTTCCCGTCGCCCGTACAGCTCCGACCCAACCGTTGCGGGTCGTACCCACGCCGATGACGTTGCGCCCAACGGTCTGGTTGAAGATGTAGTCCTGATCGACGTGCGTCTGAAAGAACACCGACCGAGCGACAAGGTCCACTCCGCCCACGGCGCCCGCGTAGCCAGCTCCGCCTTCATAGGCCTCGATCGAGGCAAACGGCGTTTTTACGTCCTGCGTGATGTAGTTCGGGTCGATCGAGCGCACGCCCTTGCCGTAGCTCGCCGAAAAAGTCAGGTGAGCGAAAGGGCCAAGAAGGAGCGACCCCTTGGGCAGGACCGCCGCCGATACCGTGTCCGCGCGCTGGTTCGCCTCACGATGGCTGCCGCGCTGCCATTGCGTGAGGCAGCTCTCGTCGCCGGGAGGCATGGTGGTCAGCGGCTTTTCGATGCTTTGCTGCGCGCACAGATTGTTTACGTCGAACGAGAACACGTCGGCCCGCAGTCCCCCGTCGAGCGTGATCCACCGGGTGGGTCGCACGTCGGCCGAGCCGTAGAGCCCCACGTCGACGAGGTTCGACTGCAAATTCGTGTCGATGTGGTACGGAACGAAACTGTCCGGAAAGAGGCGCTGCTGCTCGCCGAGGGCTTGATCGTAGCGCGCAAAGTATCCGAGCTCGAGTTGCTGCGTCTGGCCGAGCGCCTTGCCCGCGAGCCGTGCCCAACCGCGGCCGCCGACGGTCAGCTCATCGACGCTAAGGTCGATGAGATCGCCGCGCTGCTCGTGCGGAAGCTGCAGAGGAGTCTGGACATCCAGCAAGTAGCCCGTGAAGTCTTCCCGCAGCCGCATCGTCCGCTTGATGAGAAAGACCTGCTGCGCGAGTGTGGTGTCACCGGTCTTGGTCTCGATGTCGGCCGCGATCGAGGCGCGCAGCGAGTCGCCGCCCTGGCTGGAGTCGTACGTGTCGTAGAAGCCGATTCGCCCGTGGACGTAGTCGTCTTCACGAATGACTCCGGCCGTATGGAAATTCGTCGCGTAGACCTGACCTGTGAGCCGGTAGCTTCCCGTGCCTGCCTGGCCCTCGTATTGAGCGATCGCGGTGCCCCGCTGGGCGTCGCGGTTTTGACCAAAACCGTCGGTCTTGTAGGCCTCTGCGGCGCCGAAAGTGTGAACGCTCTCCTCGCGCGGACCCCAGAGCACCAGAGCGCGCTGCGTGCCGAAGCTGCCGGTCGTGTATTTCGCGGTAAGCCCTCGCTTCTCGAGACCGAGCTCGTAGTTCGCGCTGCCAGCGACGGCATAGTTACCCTGCCGCGGATCGAAAGGACCTTCGACCACGCGCAAGCTTTCGACAACCTCGGGGATGATGAAATGGGTGTCCGCGTACCCGTTCCCGTGCAGATTGCCGCTCTCGTTGATCGGAACGCCGCCGACGGTAAACTCGATGTCCTGCCCTTCGCGCGCATCGAAGCCTCGAAGAAATACCTGCTCGGCGTGCCCCTCGCCGCCTTCGTTCGTGAGCAGGATGCCAGGGGCAAGTTTCAGAAGCTCCGTCGCGTTCTGGCGCGGGACGTTCGCCAGCGCACCCACGCGCAGATTGAAAGCGGAATTGCCAGGGGTCGGCGGCACAGAGCGTCCATAGACGTTGACGACCCCAGGTTCTTCGCGTCGCGCGTGCGCTGCCGCGTCTTCGGGCGGAGGCGCCGTTTGCTGCGGCACCGCAGTCTTCATCGGCACTTCAGGTTCTGCCGGAACGGGAGGCGACACGAGCTCGGGAGGCGGGGCGGGGGGAGCGAAGTGAAAGGACACGCGAATGCGGCTTGCGACCGGCTTGCCCTCGCGCGTCGCTGGACGGAATATCCACTGCCGCGCGGCGACGATTGCCGCCTCGTCCAAATCGGCTGCGCCGGACTCGGCGACATCCACTTTCGAGACATGACCGTCTGCATCCACCGTGACGACGAGCACGACGTCCGCATCCTTCCGCTCGGCAAGCGCCGAAGGAGGGTACACGGCGTCCACGTGTTTGACGACGACAGGTGGTCTCACGTCGAGCGTCGATGGGCCCTGCGCCGATGCGGGGCCGCTCATGCTGAAGAGACACGCAAGAAGCACAACGCCGCTCTTGACGGAGAGATGGTGCCGGGTTCTGGGGCAAGCGCCCGGTGCCCGCTTCGCGGTGGCCTGACATCGGCACAAGATTGCCCGAAATGCGGGGAAGGAACCGCCGCCGCTCATTGCTCCGCTCGGCACTGATGCAAGCAAGATGTTGTCGACATTGGATTGCAAGTACTAGCTAGATACTCCAATCTCCTGCGGTAGCAACCCATTTCTTGGCCCAGGCAAGCCGCGCCTCGCGTGTACAGCTGTGACGAAAACGCCGGCGAGCTCCCCAAGATGCGGTCATGCGAGAGCCCCGCCGTGAACAAGGACGGCCCACCGCCTGCATGTCCTTTCGTCGGAGCAATTGTCTCACGGCGCTAGCGAATCATTGCAACGAGATTGCGATATGACGCTCGCAGGGCGCCCACGAGGGGTGCCTCTCGATGTGCATCGCGTAACCACAGATCCTGCGCGCGGGGCAAAAGAAGGAGAAGGGCGGCGGTGCCCGCGAAACAAACGACGCCCAGCCTTCGGGGGCGAGGGTCTCCGGCTCGATCGCCATGGCGATGGAGGATGACGCGCAGCATGATCCCCAGACCTGCCGCCACAAGCGCCCCCAGCGCCGCCTCCGGCACGCGTTGAAGCAGCTCGCGCCCGCCCAGTGCACCCAGGACCGTCGCCACCGCGAGGAGCCCGATCCGTCGCAGCGTGGCGTGCATTCCGACCGTCCGGACGAGGGTCGACGCGATAAAGAGCCCCTCGGGCGCCCGGTGCAGAACGAGAGCACCAGCCAGGAGCACTGACTCCGTCGGGGACAACCACTTGGGACTGTCGAAAGCGACAGCCAGCCCTGCCCCGTCGGTGAACGAGTGCACTGCGAGAGCTGCCGTCACGACGTCGGTACCCACACGCGCCGAGCGGTTGTGCGTGCGCCGCTCGATCCACCCGAATCCCGAGTAGGCCGCCGCAAACAAGACGATTGCCGACGGCCCGACCTCGACGGCCAGCTGTGGGAGCAACCGAAGGAGGATGAGAGCGGGAATGAGGCCTAGCGAGAGACCTTCAAGCAACGTCTGCACCAACGCGCTTCGTCGCGCCCAGTGCGCCAAAGCGGGCCCCACCAAGAGGGCGACCAGAGACAAAACAAGCGCAAGTGCGAACACTACAGAAAACATAGTGCGACGCTTCCCTTATTGCAATCGCATTGCATCCGTCATTGCTCTGCGCGATGCGCCCACGACGACAATGCGTTTCGAGGACCTTGCGTCTCGTCCTCAACTGACGCATCTTTCCTGTGCGGCGCAGGCATCCGATGACCAAAGCAATCAAGAAGGCAAAGAATTCACTCGCAGAAGCGCCTACTATCGCCGACTTGCAGGCCGAGATTCGCCGGCACGGAATGCGTAGCACCGGACCACGCGTTGCGGTGCTCTCGTACTTGAGCGAAGCCAATGCCCCGCTCAGCCATACGGAGATTTGCGAGGCCCTCGCCGACAAGGGATACGACCGCGCCACCATTTATCGAAACCTGATGGACCTCGCCGAGGCAGGCGTGTTCGTTCGATCGGATCTGGGTGACCACGTTTGGCGCTTCGAGCGCAAGCAATCGCGGGCCGGGCATTCCGCCGGGCACCCCCACTTCGTCTGCGTCGACTGCGGCGAGGTCTCCTGCCTTCCCGCGCTCACGGTCAAAGTGGTCGCCGCTTCCGGAGCGCCGAAAGCGCTAAAGACCAAGCACGTCGAAGTCCAGGTCAAAGGCCGCTGCGACGCGTGTGCGTGACCACGGCTTCCGAATGGCGGCCGCACCGCTCACGGATTGCTCCAGCAGCCTAGCGCATCGTAGGCGGCGTATTTGTAGCACTCGGCAAGCGTCGGATAGTTGAACACCATCTCGATCAACGTATCGACCGATCCCCTCGTCAAGAGGAGCGCCTGCCCGATGTGGACGAGTTCCGTCGCGCGATCACCAATGCAGTGCGTGCCGACAAGCTGGCGCGTTCCGCGTTCGAACACGAGCTTCACCATTCCGTCCGCATCTCCAATGATCCTGCCGCGCGCGTTGTGCTTGTAGAGGGCACGCCCGACGACCACGTCGAGCCGGCGAGCCATCGCATCCTCCTGTGAAACGCCCACACAGGACACCTCAGGGATCGTGTAAATTCCGTACGGCAAGACGTCGCTGACTTGCCGCTTATAGGTGAATCCGAAAGCGTGGCAAACCGCAACGCGCGCTTGCTCCATCGAAGTCGATGCGAGGGCAGGAAAACCGATGACGTCACCGGCCGCGTAGACGGAGGGTACGCTGGTCACGTAGTCCTGATTCACTTCGATGTAGCCGCGTTTTGCCAATTTCACACCGACCGCATCGAGACCGAGAGCCGCCGTCGCACCGCTCCGCCCCGCCGCGTAAAGCAGTTTGTCCGTAGCGACTTCGTCGACAGTGGCCGAGCCTTCGGCGCCCCTTGTCGTGACTTTCGTGACGATCTTGTCTCCCACGCGGCGCACGTCGCTCGCGCTCGAGTGAAGACGTACGTCGACCCCGCTGCGGAGTAGTGCGACGCGTAAGGCCTCGCTGATCTCGGCATCGAGGAAGGACAGGAGCTCCCCACGCGGCTCGACGAGCGTCACTTTGACGCCGAGCGCCGCGAACATCGAGCTGTACTCGCACCCGATGACGCCAGCGCCGATGACCGTCATCGTGTCGGGCATTCCGTCGAGGTGGAGAATCGAATCGCTGTCGTCCACGTCTGGATCGGAGAACGGGATGTCTGCCGGATGGAACGGTACGGAGCCGGTCGCGACGAGGATGAACTCGCCGCTCACGCGCTTCGTCCGCTCCGTCGTCGCGATCTCGACCGTGTGACCGTCGACCAGCTTCGCCATGCCTTGGATGTAGGCGACCTTGTGTCGGTCGAGGTTCCAGTGGATTCTCTCGACTTCTTGATCCTCGACCGTGTCCTTGCGCGCGATGAGCTTCGGCAGCGCAAGACCCCGGTCGAGCGAGACCGAGATGCCGTAGAGCTCGCGCTGCCGGTGACCCGAGAGAAAGAGCGCAGCTTCGCGCAGCGTCTTGGACGGCAGCGTGCCGGTGTGGACCGCCGCGCCCCCCGGCCTTGCGGCCGTCTCGACCACAAGGACCCGTTTGCCGAAGTAGGCGGCCTGAGCTGCCCCTTTTTCGCCGGCAGGCCCCGAGCCAATGACTACCAGGTCGAAGTCGTGAGGCACGATTTGGGCAGAGTACGCCGGCGGGACGCGGTAGTCGAAGAAGCCGGATCGGTTCTCAACGCTTCATTGCCCAAAGCAACCCTGGAATGATGTGGTCTTCGAGAAGACGCGTATTGGAAAGCTTGGGATCCATGGGCATCGTCCAACTGGCGTCGGGATGGCCGAGCGCCACGTTGAAGACGCGCCCCGAACCCTCCTCGCGATACCAGGAGATCGGACGCACCGTCTTCGTGTCGGCGCTCGAGATGCATGTCATCACCAACTGGTTGTCCGGACGTACGTAGGAGAACGAATAAATCTCGTCGGTCACGTTGAAGGTGGTCGCAAGGTGCGCCACCGAAGGGTGCGTGCCTATCGTGTTGCACGTCGCGGGCGCCACGTTGCCGGGGTGCCCGAGGAACGTCGAGCCGATCAGCATGTGGAAGGGTATCGAAGCGGGGTGCCCGAGGATGGGACCGCTGACCGCTCCACCATAAGAATCGGGCGTGCAATGAAGCACGACCAGCGCTCCTCCATTTCGGACGTAATCGATGAGGTTTTGGATCTCCTGGATGGCCGGGTAGCCAAATGGTTCTCCATCGTTGGCGAGAAGGACGACAGCGCCGTCCTGCGCCAGCGCCCCGGCGGTGAACTTCGTGGGATCCGCCACGTTCGTCGCATCGGACGCGCCAACGACCTCGGAAGTCAGACCGACGACCGATGCGGCTCGGGCAATTGCCGCGGCTGCGACCGGAATCACGCCGTGGCGATACGTTCCCGGCGACGTGACGCCGTAGACCAAGATCTTGCTGCTGCCGGCCGCATCGGAAGGTGGTGGGCCCACGTCGACCGATCCGTCCGAGCCGACAACGTCGAGATCCGCCGGCGCATCGCTCGGAGCAATCGTCGCGTCCATCGTCAGGCCGGCGGTCGAGCCAGTTCCAGAGTCCTGCGCTCCGGGGGCGCCCGAATCCGGCCCCGAAGGCGCCTCCCCGGAAGAGCTGGCGTCAATCCCTGCATCCGTCCCTGCATCCGCGGTGGTCGAATTATTGAGCGCGCAGCCGCAGGCGGCGACGGACAGCGCCGCACCCAATGCCGACAATGGCCATTGTGCGCGGTAAAATGGCAGGCCAAGCCCCTTCCCCCGGCTCCGCGGCTCCTCAGGACTCATGCTCTGTTTGGTGGACTCACGTACCGG
>Ga0307475_10002812_pt1 | contig 10512 bp, 7 predicted proteins | sample atmos_gasesECM1C_FD_203317 | JGI IMG/M metagenome (GOLD analysis project Ga0307475, IMG submission 203317) | Hardwood forest soil microbial communities from Morgan-Monroe State Forest, Indiana, United States - atmos_gasesECM1C_515 | ecosystem: Environmental > Terrestrial > Soil > Temperate...
CGGATCGAGCGTGCCGCAGTGACCGACTTTCCGGATTTGCAAACGCCGCCGCACCAGCGCGACGACATCGTGCGATGTCATCCCTGCGGCCTTGTCCACGAGCAGAACGCCGTCAGGTGTTGCGCTTGATTGCTGCACAAGCTTGTTCCACGATTTTTTTCTCTACTTCCGGCAATGCCCCGCGAACGCGTGCTCCGGCGGCGAGGACGTGGCCGCCACCACCAAACTGGGTACAAATGGCGCAAACATCGACCGCTTCCTTTTTCGAGCGCATGCTGACGCGCACTTTTCCATCGGGCAGTTCTTCGAAGAAAATTGCCACGATCACGCCACGAGTAGCCCGCAAATGATCGATCAACCCTTCGTTGTCTTCCGGAATCACGCCGAGGGCGAGGGCAGCGGCCTGGCTCAAACTGAACCACGCCAGTTTTCCGTCGCAGCCGAATTGCATCGTGCCCAATAGTTCGCGCAGTAATTCGATGCGCCGGCGCGGAAAATTTTCGTAAAGTAACTGGCTGATTCGCCCGACCTCGACTCCGCAACGAACCAGCTCCGCCGCGATCTCGAACGTGCGCACGGTTGTATTCGGGTACTGAAACGAACCGGTGTCGGTCGAGATTGCCGCGTAAAGGTTTTCCGCGATTTCCGGCGTGATCGGGAAATTTTGGTTCGTTAGGAATTCAAAAAGAATTTGGCCGGTCGCAGGTGCAGTCGGATCGATGTAAACAAGATCACCGTAACGCGGATTACTCGGGTGATGATCGATATTGATCCAAAGTTTGGCATGACGCACCGCGGAGGTAGTGGTGCCGAGACGATTCTGCACTGCGGTATCGAGCGCGACTACGACATCAAAATCTTCCGGCTCGCTTGGTGGCTGGGTTAACAGCTCGGCCTGCGCCAGAAAATTATATTTCTCCAGCATTCCCTCTTCATTCCAGGCCCGGACTTCCTTGCCGAGTCCTTTCAGCGACAATGCGAGAGCCAGCGTGCTCCCGAGAGCGTCTCCATCCGGACGGACATGACTCAGCACCGCGAATTTATTATGCCCGCGCAAGACGCGACCAATTTCAGCAAATTTGGTGTCGCGCTCGTTCACGCCTTGTTTTCGCGGCCGGAATCGATCTCCTGCATGATTTCGATGACACGTGTGCCGCGTTCGATCGAATCATCGAGATGGAAAACAAGATGAGGCGTGTACTTCAAAACCACATGTTTCGCCAGAGCGGCTTGCAAAGCGGCGCGGTGCGCCTCGAGCTGACTGATTACGTCCGCCCCGGCCGTGCCAAGGACGCTGACGAAGACATGTGCGTTTTTCAGATCGGAGGTGATGTCCACCTGGTTGATGGTCACTAGGCCCGTTTCGAATTTCATTTCGCGTGTCACAATTCCACTGAGCTCGCGCTTGAGCACTTCATTTACGCGCAATAATCGATGTTTCATATAAACGCTGTCATCCCGACCGGAGTGGAGGGATCCCGTTGCGATACCTTTAAGTTAACTTCCATGGGATCCCTCGACTTCGCCCGGGATGACTACAATTTCTGCGCTATCTGCTCGAGCACGTAGCACTCGATAATGTCGCCCACCTGGTATTCGCTAAAATCTCCCAGCTTAATTCCGCATTCGAGTCCCGAGCGCACCTCTTTTACGTCATCCTGGAACCGGCGGAGGGTGGCAAGCCCGCCATCATAGACCGGCTGACGACGTCGCAGGACCCGTGCTCGTGCCGTTCGCGCGATGCGACCATCGGTGACGAGACATCCGGCCACGATCCCTCTGCTCAACTGGAAAATCTGTTTCACTTCGGCGTGGCCAATGACCGATTCGCGATGCTCCGGGTCGAGCAAGCCCGCCATTGCTTCTTTGATCTGATCTAGTAGCTCGTAAATGATCGAGTAAAGTTTGACCTGCACGCCTTCGTGTTTGGCCGCGGTTACGGCCATATTTTCCACTTTGACGTTGAAGCCGACGACGACGGCGTTGGACGCGCTCGCCAGGAGAATGTCGTTTTCCGAAATCGGCCCGACTCCAGCGTGGATTATTTCGAGGTCGACTTTCTTGCTCTCGATTTGATTGAGGGCACCGGTCAGTGCCTCAAGTGAACCTTGCACGTCCGTTTTCAGGACGATGCGCAACCCCTTTTTGCCATCGGCCGCTTCCAGCAATGTTTCGAGAGTGGCGCGCTGCGGTGTCGCCAATTTGCCCGCGCGCTTTGATTCCAGCCGTTCTTCACTCAACTGTTTGGCTTCGCGCTCGGAATCCATCACCAGCAGCTCGTCGCCCGCGTTGGGCAATCCGGTGAACCCAAGAACCTTTACCGGCATCGACGGTCCGGCGGCCTTGACCGGTTGACCGCTATCATCGATCAACGATTTCACTTTGCCACTGTAATCGCCGCAAATGAAGGCGTCGCCCACTCGTAAGGTACCCATCTGGACAATGACGGTTGCGGTCGGCCCGCGCCCCGCTTCCACCTGCGCTTCAATAACAGTGCCGCGCGGCTTCGCGGTCGGCGATGCCTTCAGTTCCATTACTTCGGCCTGCAAAGTCATCATCTCGAGAAGTTGATCGATGTTGGTCCCGCGTGTGGCCGAAACTGGAACCGTGATGGTTTCGCCACCCCAATCTTCCGGTGTCAGCTCACGCTCCTGAAGTTGCTTCTTCACTCGATCGATGTTGGCCGAAGCCAGGTCGATCTTGTTTATCGCGACCATGATTTTGACGTGCGGAGCCGCTTTGGCGTGATTGATTGCTTCAATCGTCTGCGGCATCAGCCCGTCATCAGCTGCAACCACCAGCACCACAATGTCGGTGACCGATGCACCTCGCGCGCGCATCGCAGTGAATGCGGCATGACCTGGAGTGTCGAGAAAAGTAATCGGCTGGCCCTTATACTCCACGCGGTAGGCGCCGATGTGCTGTGTAATCCCGCCAGCTTCGCCGGCGGCTACCCGCGTTTTCCGAATCGCATCCATCAGGGACGTTTTGCCGTGATCGACATGGCCCATGAAAGTAATGATGGGCGCGCGGGGCTTGAGTTCCTCCTGTTTCGCCGGCTCCGGAGGTGGCGGAGCAACGATAACCTTTTCTTCCTTATGAACACCGCCGCCTTTTTCCCGGCGCTCTTTTTCCAAAACAAATCCGTGCTTCTCCGCAATCTTCGTCGCCACATCGGGCTCGATCGTCTGGTTGGCGTTTACAAAAATGTTGAAATCGACCATCAGCTCCTTGATCAGCTGGAAATTTTTTACCCCGAGCTGCGCCGCCAACTCTTTCACAATGATCGGCGGCTTGATTGTGATGACGTTCTTCGGTTCTTCCTCGACTGGAGAAGCAGTTTCCGCGGCCCGTCCATCAGTTGATGGAACAGCGGCGACTTCGGCAACCGGAATGGGAGGGGCTGGTGGTGGTTCGATCGGCGCTGTCGGCGCGACTGGCCCCGGTTTCGCCATCAGTTTCGAAATCGGCGGCAAAATTGTTGTCCTGACCTTGGGAACGCCGTCGGCAGATTTCGCTTTCGGTTTATCGATCAGGGAAACCGATTCCATCTTGCTCGCTGACTTACGCTTTTCGTCAGTCTTCTCCGGCCCCGCGGCAGTGATCCGAGTGGGCTCAACTTCCTCTCTCGCCGGAGTTGTAGGACGCGCCGGTTTTTCCGCGGCCTTTGCTTTCGATTCTTTAGCCTTGGGCAGCGCTTCTTTCTGAGGAACAGACTTCGCCGGTCTGCGCGCAGTCGTTGCCGCTTTGCGCGCTGGCGATTTCGTCGTGCTTTTCGTTGCCATCTTGTTCCTCAAAATTTTTGCTCATGGCTCTGAGCTCCTCAGCGGAGAGCCATAACTATTGAGCGGGTTCGGGTTCCTTCACCGCTTCGTGGATTTCGCGAGCTTTCGCTTCGTCGATTCCCAAAATATCTACCAAATCCTGCACGTCGGCGTCACGCAATCCCTCGAGATTGGTAAATCCCGACTTCACCAACGTCGTCGCCTGTTCTTCACTAATCGGTAATGCGGCCGACAAAGCCTGGGCCGCTTGCGCCACCTTTTGTTCGACCGCCGTGGTAGCTGAAGTGTCCTTTTGAATGTTGATTTCCCAGCCGGTCAATCGCGAAGTCAAGCGCGCGTTCTGTCCCTTTTTCCCAATCGCGAGAGAAAGCTGATCTTCATCGACCGCAATCGTCACACTCTTTTTCTCCGTGTCGAAGGTCAAATTTTTCACCTTCGCCGGCTTCAAGGCCTCGAGCACAAATTCCTTCGGGTCCGAGCTCCAGCGAATGATGTCCACCTTCTCGTTATTGAGCTCGCGCACGATGTTTTTCACGCGCGATCCACGCATCCCCACGCACGCTCCCACCGGATCAACTTTTTCGTTGGCGCTCCAGACCGCGATCTTTGTTCGATAACCCGCTTCCCGCGCAATCCCACGGATCTCGACTGTGCCATCGGCAATTTCGCTCACCTCGAGTTCGAACAGACGCCGCACAAAATTCGGATGACTGCGAGACACGATAATTTCCGGCCCGCGAATTCCATTGTCCACCGCCACGACGTAAGCGCGCAATCTGTCTCCAACATTGTAATCTTCCACCACTACGCGCTCCCGTTGCGGCATAATCGCTTCGAATTTTCCCAGATCGAGAATCACATCCGAGCGATCGAAACGGCGCACCGTTCCGCTCACGATTTCGCCGGCGCGGTCCTTGAACTCCTCGTAAATCATTTCCTTCTCGACCTGGCGAATGCGCTGCATCATCGCCTGCTTGGCTGTCTGCGCGGCGATGCGTCCGAAATTTTTGGGCGTCACTTCCACTTCCACGACGTCGCCCACTTTTGCGTCTGGCTTGATTCGACGGGCTGCTGTTTCCGAAATTTCGTCCTGCGGATTCGTTACCTTGTCCGCCACGATCAAATTAGCGAGGGCGCGAATCTCACCGGTTTTCGGGTTAATATCGATGCGGAGTTCCCGCGAAGCGCTCACGCTTTTCTTGGAGGCGGACAGCAATGCGTTCGAGACCGCCTCGAGCAAAATCTCGCGCTTAATTCCGCGCTCACGCTCGAGATAATCCAGCATTGCTATAAATTCAGCGTTCATAAAAACAGCTCGAGACCGCCAGACAAAAAAGAGTGGGACACCAGCTCCCACTCCAACGTCGCGCGGTCTAGAGTCAGCTAATTTAATTTACTCTGGCTTTTCGTCAAGGTGATGGGGTTGGCGCGGAGTCCGCCCACGAACCCCGTCATCCCGAGCGTAAGTCGAGGGATCCCGTAAACTTACCTTAAAGCTTAGACAGCGGGAGCTTACACAGCGGGATCCCTGGACTTTGGTCGGGATGACGGGGTGATTGTGAAAATCCGTTGGCAACCGCCGCTTCCACCGTGAAAATCGCAGCTATGCATCAACCCAGACCCGGACGCCGGACCTGGCGAAAGATTTTTATCGCCAAATGGTGGCAACGCCGCCGGACCCATCTTGTACTTTTGGTTTGGGCGGCCATTTACCTGCCCGGTCTTGGGTCGCTCGAAATTCGTGGGGAAGAAGGCCGGCGAATTTTGCCTGCTGTTACCATGTTGCAAACCGGCAATTACCTTGTGCCGCGTGTTGGAAGCGAGCCCTACTTTCGCAAACCGCCATTGGTCAACTGGATCGTGGCCGCTTCTTTCAAGCTGACTGGAGTCCGCAGCGAATGGACGGCGCGTCTTCCCTCCGCCCTGGCGATTTTGGCGGTCGCGCTCACTTTCGTCACGCGCGGGCGGCGCGCGCTGGGAACGTCTGGATCGTTGCTGGCGGCGATGGTCTGGTTGGTTAACGCCGGGAACATTGAAAAAGGTCGTTTGATCGAAATCGAAGCCATCTACGTCTCGTTAACTGCGCTTGCCTTTCTTTTCTGGATCGCGGCTTATCGCGCGGAAGAAACAGGAAAAAAACTGTGGTTGCTGCCCGCAATTTTCCTCGGGCTGGCCATGCTGGCGAAAGGTCCGCTTCCACATCTACTCTTCTTTTACGGGCCAGTGGTCGCGTTGCTGTGGAATGATCGGAAGCTGGCGCTGCTCGCCACCCGCGACCATTTCATCGCCCTCGTCGTCATGTTTGGAATGCTTGCCGCCTGGGCGCTACCTGCCTTTCTGCTGTCAGATTCGGCGCGCGTCGCGTCCATCTGGTCGCGACAATATACCGGCCGCGTTTCCGGCAGCGGATTCCAATTTTCTTCCTGGATCATGAACATTCCGCGCGGTCTCGTTTATTTCCTGCCGTGGTTGCCGCTGGCATTTCTTCAATTCGATGAGCCAGCGGAATTACGCCGCCGCCATTTTGCCCTTTTCCTCGGCATCGCTGTCCCATTTGTGCTGGTCAACGTAATTCCGGGAGCCTTGCCCCGTTATGCCATGCCTGCGCTCGGTCCCGCGGCATGGTGGTTCGGCGAATTATTGACGCAGGAGAACCTGCATTGGCCGCCTTGGCTCTCCGGCAGAACGTTTCCTCCGCGCTTGCGTAACAAGATTGTCGCCATCGTCGTCGGAATCGCCTGCGTTGCGCTTTTGGTTTATGGCCTGATTGCTGTCCCGTTTTTGCGTAAACACGAAAAGGTTCGCCAGCACGCGCGGCAAATCGATGCCATCATTCCCCCGAGCGTTCCGCTTTACGCTGTCAATCCCAAGTACCAGCCCTATTTGTTCTATGTCCACGCGCCCATTCGCTATGTCAGCACGATTGAGCAACTGCCGGCCGATACAAAATTTTTCCTGGTGCAGGGCGAGAATGAAACAGAAGCAGAAACGACAAAGCATTGGTCGCCCGGCCGGACCCAGCTGGTCTTGCGCATCATTGATTATCGCGAGCACGAGGCGATTATTTTTTCTGTTCCATCCTCGCGCTGATCCTGGTTGACAATGGCTGGCAAAGGTCTTGCTTAAAAGCTTAAATCGTTAGCCTGCTAACGATCTTCCGCATCTCATGAAGAAATTTGATCCCGAGACCTTTGGGCCCCTTCTCGGCGGCACCGCCAGAGCCTGGCGAATGAAACTCGATGAGCGGCTCAAGCCGATGGGCCTGAGCCAGGCAAAGTGGCGCACCTTAATTCATCTTTCCCGGGCGCCCGAACCGCTAACCCAATCACAGATCGCGGAATGCACCGGCATCGAAGAGCCGACCCTGGTGAGTTTGCTTCACCGCCTGGAAAAAGAAGGGTGGGTCGTGCGCAAGAATTCAGCACGCGATCGGCGTTGTAAGACCGTGCATCTCCAACCCCGGACCGAGCGCGTGATTAATCGGATTAATGCGACCGCGCTCAAGCTGCGTCACGAGTTGATTAACGACATTCCAACACGCGACATGGAAGTGTGCATGCGTGTACTAAATCATGTGCGCGAACAGATTGATCGCGCGCCAGGCACGAATGGAAACAGAGGGAGACACAAATGAGCTCGCTGGCTGAGGTAAATACCGCGATGCGCGAGCGTGTCACACACCTTGAACGACGTTATGGCCGTAAACGCGTTTATCTCGTAAGTGGTATTGTCGGGATCCTGGTTGTTCTTTCGGCCATTCGCGTCATTACAAGCCGGCAGAAAGCAGCGCCGCCACCAGCGCCGCGGTCTGTGGCAGTGGCAAAAGTCATCACCAAAGATGTTCCGCTGTACCTGGATGAAATCGGCACCTGCACCGCGGCAGAAACGGTACAAGTGCAGGCACAGATAAGCGGACAAATTCTCTCACGCGATTTCGAGGACGGCGCTGATGTCAAGAAGGGCGATGTGTTGTTCCGAATCGATCCACGTCCATTCGATGCGGCACTGGCCTCCGCGCAAGCTGATGCGGTGCTCGCGCATGCTACCTTTGAGCGACAAAAGGAGTTGCGGTCGAAGGCGGTCGTTGCTGGTCAGGATTATGACGTGGCGATGGCGAACGCGATGAAAGCTGATGCGGCCGTCAAATCCGCGCAGGTAAATCTCGATTACTGCACGATCCGATCCCCGATCGATGGCCGAACGAGCATTCGGAATGTGGATGTCGGGAATCTCGTTGCGCCGAGTAGCCCTCCGCTCGTCATGGTGCAGCGACTCGATCCGATTTATACCGATTTCACTGTCGCCGAGCCTGACATTCCACTCGTGCGCCAGCACCTGAACGGAGCGCCATTGCAAGTTTTAACCGAAGTCGAGAACGACAACCACCCTCCGCGCGTTGGCGAGCTTACGTTCATCGACAACGTGGTGCAGCCTGGTGCAGGCACGGTGAGAGCGCGCGCTACTACTGAGAATCACGACCACGCTTTGTGGGCGGCGCAGTTTGTGCACGTGCGACTGATCCTGGAGACGCTGAAGAATGCGATGTTGGTGCCGAGCAGCGCCGTTCAGATTGGCCAAAACGGACCGTATGTCTTTGTAGTGAAGTCCGATTCCACGCTCGATCTTCGTCAGGTAAAGCCAGGGCAAAGGCAGGAGGGCGAAATGACTGTTATCACGCAGGGAGTAACGCCCGGTGAAAGTGTCGTTACACGCGGTCAACTTCAACTTGCCCCTGGAATGAAAGTCGCCGCCCAGGAAGACAAGATATCGCCCGCGGGCGGTGCTCGCGAAGCCGCCACAGCTCAATAATGAAAACCGACGGGCGAGACGGCGGCGAAGTTCAGTTACCACGTCAAAGAGTTAGCGGTGCGGCGCAAAAGCTGACTCAATTCTCCTCCGGTCTCTCCCGACCGTTTATCCAGCGCCCTGTAATGACGATGCTACTGACAGTATCAGTGCTCGTCTTCGGCATCCTCAGTTACAATCAGCTCGCGGTGAATGACCTGCCCGCGGTCGATTACCCGGTCATTTCCGTGACCGCATCGTATCCTGGCGCTGATCCGGTGACAATGGCGAACACGATCGCGACGCCGCTTGAGAAACAGTTCACGCAGATTCCTGGGATCAGTTTGATCACAAGCGCAAGTTCGCAGGGCAACACCAGCATAACCATCCAGTTTGATCTCAGCAAAAGCATCGATGGGGCGGCGGGCGACGTGCAATCCGCAATCCAGCGCGCCAGCGGACAACTACCGGCTGATTTGCCCAGCCCTCCGACATTTACCAAGGCAAATCCCAATGATCAACCGGTGATGTACGTCGCGCTCACCAGCGACACTCTCACCGATGGCGAGCTATATCGGTACGGCACGACCGAAGTCGCGCAACGCGTCAACATCCTGCCGGGCGTTTCCCAGGTGAACATCTACGGCGTGAAAGGCGCGATCCGCATCAAAGTGGATCCAGGCAAGCTTGCCACGCGTAACATGACATTCGACGAACTCGCCGCTGCGGTTACGGCGGGGACCGCCTACTCTGGCGCGGGCCAGTTCGATGGCAAAAACAAATCCTTTACGCTGCAGCCGCAGGGGCAGCTCGAGACGGCGGAAGGCTATCGCGATCTGATCGTAAAACGGGGGCCAAACGGCACGCCCGTCTATTTGCGCGATGTCGCCCGTGTCGTTGATGGCGTTGAGAACGAACGCCTGTCGCGCCACTTTTTCGTTCGCAATTTTCAACCGCCGGCATCGGTCATCGTTTTCGCCGTTTCCCGTCAGGCTGGCGCGAACGCAGTTCAGGTGGCGAAATCAGTGCGCGCTCTTTTGCCGGGACTCCAGCGCGAATTGCCGGGCTCGATTCGGCTCATTCCGGTATTCGACCGTTCGCAGTCGATCGTCAATTCATTGCACGATGTGCAATTCACGCTCGTACTTGCATTCGCCCTCGTCATTTTCGTGATCTTCGTTTTCCTCGGCCGCGCCAGCGACACTCTTATCCCCATGGTCGCGCTGCCGATGTCATTTTTGATCACTTTCGTGGCAATGTTGGTGCTCGGTTATTCCATCAATAACCTCACGCTCATGGCGCTCACGCTCGCCATCGGCTTTCTCGTCGATGACGCGATTGTCTTTTTGGAAAACGTCGTCCGCCGCGCCGAAGCCGGTGAATCCATTTATCGCGCCACCATGAACAGTGCCGGCGAAATCTCCTTCACCATTTTGTCGATGACGCTCTCGCTGGCGGCGGTGTTTATTCCGCTCGCCTTTATGCCGGGATTGCTTGGGCGTATTTTCCGCGAATTCGCCATCACCATTATCGTGGCCATTCTCGCCTCAGGTTTGGTGTCACTCACGCTCACGCCGCTCATGTGCTCCCGCATTCTCAAAGAGCGCGGTGCCGGTCATCGCAAGACGTGGACGGAGCGTTTCGTCGAGCGCTTCTTCAACCCGATTCGCGATGCCTATGGTCGCACCCTCCATTGGTTTCTCGATCGCGGTTGGATCGCCGCGCCGGTCCTGATTGCATGCGTGATCGGTGTCTGGTTCTTCTTTAAGCAACTGCCGTTTACTTTGCTGCCGACCGGCGACAGCGGGACCATTCGGGGTTTCTTCATCGTCCAGGAAGGGGCGTCACCCGAGCAGCAGCGGCAACTCCAAACCCAGCTCGATCCTATTCTCCAGGCAAATCCCGCTGTGGATAAATACTTCACTGTCGCCGGTCGCTCCGG
>Ga0307475_10002814_pt1 | contig 10509 bp, 8 predicted proteins | sample atmos_gasesECM1C_FD_203317 | JGI IMG/M metagenome (GOLD analysis project Ga0307475, IMG submission 203317) | Hardwood forest soil microbial communities from Morgan-Monroe State Forest, Indiana, United States - atmos_gasesECM1C_515 | ecosystem: Environmental > Terrestrial > Soil > Temperate...
TCTCGCTCACGTCCTGCGCCTGTTCTTCTTTCTCCTCCGAGGCGCCATACTGCCTGGCCTGTTCCTCGCTCAAATCGGCTTCGTAAAGCAGCGGCCTTACTTTCCTCTTTCTTAGCAAATCCCAACACTCATTCACCGTAATCTTGTAAAGCCATGTACTGAACGCGGCCCGCTGGTCAAATCTCTTCAGCGAAAAATACGCTTTTAGAAATACCTGCTGCGCTATATCTTCGACGTCTTCTTTATTCCTCAGAATCCCTCCCGCGACCGCGAACACGCGCGCCTGGTGACGTCTGACCAGCTCTTCAAAGGCCTCCTTGTCCTCCTTTTGCGCCCGCTTCACCAACTCGCGGTCATCATCCCGCCGGTTCTTTCCTGCCTCGCTTGCTCCCGCGCCGGCCAGTCCGGGGAGCGCCACTACCTCTGTTTTTGGGACGCGTGCCATGCTTATTTGGTTACGCTATTTTAAGATTTCTGTCCAGCCCCATCACTCCCCTCGCTACATTTGTTTCCCCACACCGCTTAGAATTTCCTCTTGCAAACCTTTACTACATGTAGAATACTCAACCCATGATTATCGGTGACAGGCTTCGTGCTCTGCGCGAAGAAAAGAAACTTTCACAGGGTGATATCGAGAAGCGGACCGGCCTACTTCGTTGCTACATTTCCCGTGTCGAAAATGGTCATACTGTCCCGGCCATTGAAACGTTGGAAAAGCTGGCTCGCGCTCTTGAGTGCCCACTTTATCAACTCTTCTACGACGGTGAAGAACCGCCTCAATTGCCTAATCTTCCCAAGCGCAGGTCGTCCGACGATATCGCTTGGGGTAGCACCGGCAAGGAAGCGCGTTATCTCAACAAGCTTCGCCGCTTGTTGAGCAAAGCCGACGAAGAAGATCGCAAGCTGCTCCTGTACATGGCGCAGAAAATCGCCAATCGGTAGTAGCTTCTCTCGGGGCCGCGCTCGCTCCGGGAATACAGACGGATGCTGAAAAGGGCCACTTTTCGAGTGAAAGTGGCCCTTTTTGCCTTACCTGAAGTGTAAAGTATTGTAATCTTCTGCTGTGGAAATCTTCCCTGCCCCGGGTTTACTAACCTTGCCCGACCCGCCCTCTACTCCCACTCGATCGTGCTCGGCGGCTTACTGCTTACATCGTATACGACCCGCGTTACACCCGGCACCTCATTTACGATCCGTGTCGACATACGTTCCAGTACTTCCCCGGGCAGCCTCACCCAGTCCGCCGTCATGGCGTCATCAGACTGCACCACCCTCACCGCCACCGTCAGCCCGTACGTCCTCCCATCCCCCATCACTCCCACACTTCGTACTGGAAGCAATACCGCAAATGCCTGCCACACCTTCTCATACAGCCCCGCCTGGCGTATCTCTTCGACCACGATCGCGTCCGCCTCCCTTAGCGTTACTAAGTCCTTACGGGTGATTTCGCCAAGCAGTCGCACTGCCAAACCTGGCCCGGGAAACGGATGTTTCACCAATATCTCTTCTGGTAAACCTAAGTCTTTTCCAATCTTGCGCACCTCGTCCTTGAACAGGTCCCGCAAAGGCTCGATCAATCCAAACGGCATCTTTTCCGGCAAGCCCCCCACGTTATGGTGCGTCTTGATCGTCGCCGAAGGCCCCTTAACCGACACGGATTCTATTACATCTGGGTACAGCGTCCCCTGCACCAGGAACTTGATATCCCCATGGGCCTCGCCCTTCTGCAGCTTCTCCCCCTCCGCCGCAAACACGCGGATGAACTCCCCGCCAATTATCTTGCGCTTCTTTTCCGGGTCGCTTACCCCCTTTAACTTCTCGAGAAAGTGCTCCGAAGCGTCTACGCCCACCACTCGCAAACCCAGGCGGTCCCGGTACATCTCCAGGGTGTGCTCGAACTCGTTCTTCCGCAGTAACCCAGTGTTGACGAAGATATTTGTCAGCCGGTCTCCCATCGCCCGGTGTACCAGGACTGCCGCCACCGTCGAATCCACTCCCCCGCTTAGTCCGCAGATCGCCCGATGCATCCCCACCTTCGCCCGGATCGTCTCTACCGTCTCCCCGATGAACGCCGCTCCGCTCCACTTCGGCTCCGCTTTGCACACCGCAAACAGAAAATTCCGCAAAATCTCCGTTCCCCGGTCCGTGTGCTTTACCTCCGGGTGAAACTGCACTGCGTAAATTTTTCGCTCCGGATTTTCCATCGACGCCACCGCGTTCGACGTCTTCCCTGTTGCGTAAAATCCGTCCGGCAACGCCAGCACATGGTCTCCATGGCTGTTCCAGATCTTCATGCTGCTCGGAAAATTCTTGAACAGCTCGGATTCCGTCTTCTCAATCGTTAACTGGGCCGGCCCATATTCTCTCCTCTCCGCCGGCTCCACCTTCCCATCCAAACTCCTCGCTATCCACTGCATCCCGTAGCAGATCCCGAGCACCGGAATCCCCATCTTCAGCACCGCCGGGTCGCATTTCGGCGCTTCCTTGTCGTACACCGAACTCGGCCCGCCCGACAGGATCAATCCCGCCGGTTCCAGCCTCCGCATCTCCTCCACCGACGTCGTGCACGGCAAAATCGCCGAGAACACTCCCTGCTCTCTTACTCGCCGCGCAATCAATTGCGTGTATTGCCCGCCGAAGTCGAGCACCACAATCCCGCCGTGCTCCGCCTTCAGCGCGTGCCCTGGCCGGTCTTCCTTCCGGCCCGTCTCCTGCCTCTTCTGTTCTTTTTCCGCCTTCATCCCGTCGCCCCATCCATAGCTTCGCCCTCCGCCAGTGAAACCCGCACCCATCCGTTCCGTTTCGCCCTAAAGCCCTGAACATCCCCGCGTCTTGCCTCCCAACTCAATCCTTGCTTCCTTACCTGTCTCTTCATCGCACCACAATATTCAGCAACTTATCCTGCACATACACCACCTTCACAATCTTTTTTCCCTTTAGGTGTGCCGCCACTCCCGCGTCCGACTCCGCCAACTTCATCACTTCCCCTTGCGACGCCCCCGCCGCCACCTTCAATTTCCCTCTCACCCTCCCATTCACCTGCACCACAATTTCGACTTCCTCTTCCTTTGCCAGCTCCGCGTTGTACGCCGGCCAGCCCACGGTCCACAATCCGCCGCTGTGCCCCAGCATTTCCCACAACTCTTCCGCCAGATGCGGCGTCATGGGCGCCAGCATCAGCGTCAGAATCTCCAGCACCTCTTTCCGCACTTCCGGCCGCACGCCGTCTTCGGCCGCATACAATGCATTCGTCAACTCCATAATTTGCGCAATCGCCGAGTTGAAGTGCCACCGCGTCTCGAAGTCCTGCGTTACCCGTCGCAGTGTCTGGTGCGTCTTCCTCAACAGTGCCTTCTCGGCCGCCGTCATTTCCTCAATCGCATTTCTCTGCGTCTCAGTGCCTAATCCCTCTTTCGCCGCTTTCTCCACCAGTCGGTATACCCGATTCAAAAACCTCCACGAACCCTCAATGCTCTCCTCGCTCCATTCGAGATCCTTTTCCGGCGGCGCCGCGAACAGCGTATACAGCCTCCCCGTATCCGCACCATACCTCTCCGCCATCTCCAGTGCTCCAACCACATTTCCGGCCGATTTCGACATCGCCGTTCCGTCTTTCAGTACCATTCCCTGCGTGAACAACCGCGCCGCTGGCTCGCTGTGCGAAATCAATCCAATGTCCCGCATTACCTTGGTCCAAAATCTCGAATACATCAGGTGCAGGATCGCGTGCTCAATTCCTCCGATGTACTGGTCGATCGGAAACCAATAATTCGCCTTCGCCGATTCAAATGGCGCCTTGTCATTGTTCGGATCGCAATACCGGTAGAAGTACCAAGACGAGTCCACGAACGTATCCATCGTGTCCGTCTCCCGCCGCGCCGGCCCTCCGCATTTCGGACATTTCACGTTCGCAAATTCCGGGTCAGTCGCCAGCGGCGATTCCCCTTCGCCCGTCAGCTTCGGATTCGCCGGCAGGACCACCGGCAAATCCCTGTCCAGCACCGGCACCATTCCGTCCTTTGGACAATAAATTACTGGAATCGGCGTGCCCCAATACCTCTGCCGCGAAATTCCCCAGTCCCGCAGCCGGTAAATCGTCTCCTTCTTCCCGAACCCGCGCGCTTGCGCATCCGCCGCCATCCTCTCCATCGCTTCTGCGCTCGTCAGCCCTGAATACGGTCCCGAATTCGCACTCACCCCGTATTCCGTGAAGGCGGAGGGTGCCCCACCCTCGGTAGCACCAGCTTCCAGCCCGCCGACGCCCCCGGTGTCATCCCGAGCGTCAGCGAGGAATCTGCCGTTTGAACTTTCAACCGGCTTCACCACCACCGGTATCGGCAGCCCAAATTTCTTCGCAAACTCAAAATCTCTCTCATCGTGCGCCGGCACCGCCATAATCGCGCCGGTTCCATACTCCATCAGCACGAAGTTCCCCACCCAGATCGGAATCCTCTCTCCGCTGAACGGATTCACCGCGTACCGCCCCGTGAAAAATCCGTCTTTCTCTGCCGTAGCGATGTCCTCCATTTTCACTGACGACAGTTTCATCTGCGCCAGTTTCGCTTCTTTTTTCGCCTGCTCCGGAGTCCCCGCGATCAGCTCCCGTACTAGCGGATGATTCGGCGCCATAATAATTGCGCTCGCCCCGAAAATCGTGTCGATCCTCGTCGTGAATACCTCAATCCTTGCGCCACCGAGTCCGATTCCCTTTGCGTTTCCCTTTCCGGTTGTGGCTTCAGTTTTGTGGGTCGCGGCTTTAGCCGCGACATCATCGCCACCCCCCTCCTGGGATTTAGCCTCTGAGGATTCCACCGCAAACCAAATCTTTGCCCCCGTACTCTTTCCAATCCAATTCCGCTGCATCGTAATGACCCGCTCCGGCCATCCGCCCTCCAGCAGCTTCAAATCCTCCAGCAATTGCTCTGCATACGCTGTGGTCTTCAAAAACCACTGCTCAATTTCCCGCGCCTCCACCAGCGTTTTTTCGTGCCTCCAGCAGTACCCGCCGTTTACCACCTGTTCATTCGCCAGTACCGTGCAGCATTTCGGACACCAGTTCACCCGGCTCTTCTTCCGGTACGCCAGTCCCCTCTCCAGCATCCTCAGGAAGAACCACTGGTTCCACTTGTAATACTCCGGCTCGCACGTCGATATCTCCCGTCGCCAGTCGTAACTGAACCCGAAGCGCCGCAGCACTCTCTGAAACTCCGCAATGTTGTTGTTGGTCCACGTCCGCGGATGCGTCTTGTTTTGGATCGCGGCGTTCTCGGCGGGCAAACCAAACGCGTCCCACCCCATCGGGTGCAACACGTTGAATCCCTTCATCCTCTTCGTGCGCGCTACCACGTCCCCGATCGTGTAGTTGCGCATGTGCCCCATGTGCAGCGTCCCGCTCGGGTACGGCAGCATCTCCAGCACATAGTATTTCGTTTTTTTCGGGTCGGCTTCCGATTCAAACACGCGGTGCTCGTTCCACCGCTTCTGCCACTTTGCCTCGATCTCCTGCGGCTTATAATCCCCCACGTTTCCGAGTCCCCTTTGGACTGCGGCGGCTTGTCTGGCACAGGCAGGCTTGCTTGCCCTGAGCTCCCTTGGCGAAGGGCCGCCGCTTTTGCTCTCTAAACTCCCTCGCCTCACCGATCCAGCTGTCCCTCCCTCGCCCCGCCAGTCCCGCCATTTGTCATCCCGAGCGACGCGAGGGATCCGCTGTTCTCTTCTCCGTGCTCTCTGTGGGCTCCCTCTTGTGCGCTCTGTGTTAAAGCCTCACCCACTGCGTCTTGCCGCCCGCGCGATCTTCAACAAGACCGTCCCTTGCTCGGCTCCTTGCTTCGCTGCCTCGTTACTTCTTACTTTTTACTTTTCTTTTCTCTTATTCGCCGGGTGGCCCTTCCTTTGCGGTTTTTGCCTGCCCGTTCGCCAGGCGGGCAAAGGATACGTCATGCGTTTTCTCTCTACTTGGTCGGACCTTTAGGTCCGACATTACCGGCCACGAGACTTGGGCTTTAGCCCCTGAGGACTGCGAGTCCTCAACCTCCGCTTCACTCTCAAACTGGCGCTCTTCTTCCTTGCTTCCTTGTCTCCTTGCCTCTTTACCTCCTTGCCTCGCTTCTTCTTCATCATCTTCTTCATCGCCGCCGTCAGCATCGAATAACCCTTCTCCGACGGAGGCCCTTCCACTCCCACCAGTTCCCACAATTTCGCCACGTTCTTCCGGTCGTCTCCGGGATGATCGATCGGCGTCTCCAGCAAGAACGCCCGCCCCAGCACGCCTTCCGGCGGTATCGCCCCGAAGCGCGGATGCTGCAAGAGCCTCGCGAACGCCGCCGCGCCAATCTTTCCATGCCCGATGTGCTCGTGCCGGTCCACGCGCCCACCCAGCGCCACTTTCGAATCATTCACATGAAACACCGGCACTCTCTCAAGCCCAATTGTGCGTTCAATGGTTTCGATCGTCTGACCGAGCCCCGCCTCGCTCTTTATGTCATAGCCCGCTGCGAACAGGTGCGCCGTATCCAGGCACGCCCCTGCATCCACATCCCGCAGCCCGCGGACGATCGCCGCTACTTCTTCGAGCCGCGAGCCCACGGCACCACCCATCCCCGCGGTGTTCTCGATCAAAATTCGCATGTGTCCCATCGGCACGCGCCGCGCCGCCTGCCTCACGCTCTCGACAATCATCCCGTTCGCCTGTTCCACCGACGCCTCGCCTCGCGATCCCGGATGCACCACCACAAAATCCGCGCCCAGCGCCAGCCCGCGCACCAGCTCCTCATGAAATGCCTGGATCGACCGTGTCCGCAGCATGGGCTGCGTCGCCGCCAGGTTTACCAGGTAATTTGCGTGGATCACCAGCGGCCCCAACCCCAATTCCGCCCGCCGCGCTCTGAACGCCTTCGCGTCCGATTCCGGAATCCTTACCGTCCCGCCCTGCCACATCCGCGGGCTCGCCGAAAAAATTTGCAGCGCGTTCGCTCCCAGTTTCCTCGCCGATTCCAGCGCGTTTAGATAGCTCCCCGCAATCGATGTGTGGATCCCGATCCGCACACTTCCGTCCATCCATGCAGGTGCTTGTGGCTCCGGTTCCGGCCCCGGCACATACTCGTCGTCCGGCTCAAACTTCGTATTCTCAATCAGTGGAAATTCCGCCATCCTTGTCTCAATTCTTCCCAAATTTATAAACCTTGTATTCTAACACACCACCCGAATCCCCTCTTCCGCACCTGCCTTCCCCACCTTCCCCACCTTCCCCACGCAGTCTCAACCCGCCACCTCCGTTTCTGAATTGTTCCTTGTAGGGACGGCTTTACGTTCGGAGAGGATCAAGACGCCATCGACGGGCCAGCGCCGGAGGCGCGTCATAAGTTAGCCCTGCCCGTAAGAGCTGCGCTCAAAGCCAAAAAGAACAAAGCGCCACAGGTGCGACACAATTGTCGAGATAGCCCCGCCTCCTGCTTCCTCCCCAATCCGCAACTACTCTTTCGACGGAACCACCTCGCTCTCTTACTCGCCCCTTGCACCCAACTCCCTACAGACGACCTGCCTAACGTTTTGGGCAGGCGTGGGAGCGGTAGCCATGGCGATAGGATGGCGCATGCCTTCTTCAACGTAGCCGACATGCAGCGCTCGCTCCGCTTCTACACGGAAGGCTTAGGCGTCACGATCAAGTACAGGTGGGTTGTCGACGAAAAAATCCGTTGGTGTTGGTTGGAACTTGGCGGCGCCGCGCTCATGCTTCAACAATTCGCCACAGAGGGCCACGACTCCTGGGTCCCCCTCTTGCAAAGTCGGCGAAGGCGTCTTGCTCTGGTTTCAATGCGAGGATGCCATTGCTCTTTACCATGAATTCAAATCCCGCGGCCTCGAACCCTCGGAACCCTTCGTCGGCAACTCCATGTGGGATACCTCTCTCTCCGATCCCGACGGTTACCGCCTCCACTTTGGAAGTCCCACCAACGTTCCCGAAGACACTAGGCTCTCGCAGTTGTCCCCCTAACGGGCCGTTCGCCTGCCCCACTCTCGTTGTTTGTGCGTAAATCTCGGCTTGTCTTCTGTGCGTCCTCTGAGGCCCTCTGCTAACTCCGTGCTGAAATATTTTTCTTAATCCTCGAACTTATAACTGAAAACTTATAACTTAGAACTACTTCTTCCCGAGCGACCGTACATAATTCACCACATCCCACATCTGTCCTGGCTTCATCCGGCCCTCTTCCCCGCTCATTTGTCCCTTCCCATTTGCAATGATCAAATAAATCTCCCCGTCCGTCATTGCCTTCAATGACTCCGGGTCGCGGTAATCCCGCAACTTCAATTTCATGTCCGCCGCCAGGTCGCCATCCCCCGCGCCCGTTTTCCCATGACACATCGCGCAATCCGTTCCATACGCCTTTTTCCCCAACGCGATCGACTCCGCTGTAGCCTTTGTCGGATTCACCAGCTTCGCCGCGCTCGCCACGGGTTTAGCTTCGGTCGCGGCAGCCGGCTTTTCCTCGGCGGGTTTTTGGGATTCCTGCAGGAAGGAGTGCGCCAACACAACCGACAAACCACACACAAAAACGAGTTTCATGCCCTGATCTCCCTGTTCGACTTGTCTCGTCAACGGTCCATCGGGCCATTTCCGCCAAGTATAGTCCTCCGCGCCTCCTTTGCGCCCATATTCTTGGGTCGTGTTTTTTCTGCTCCCTAAACTGTGAACTGTAAACTGATAACTGAAAACTGAAAACTTCCTTCGCCTCACTGCGCCCACGCCATCCCGTCCGGATCATTCCCCGTCTCAAACGTCTCGGTCACCTCCAGCTTTTCTAAATCCACCACCGCCACTTTGTTATCTCCGCTCACTGCCACAAACGCCTTGGACCCATCTGGCACGATCAAAATTCCCTCCGTGCTCTTCCCCAGTTTCAGTCGCTTCACTTCTTTCCTCGTCCTCGCGTCCAGCACCACCAGTTCCCCGCTCCCCAGATCCGAAATCAGCGCCAGTCTCCCATTCGGAGTAAATTTCAACCGGTTCGAATGTTTTGTCGCCACATTCAGCGTTTCCTTGACCTTCTTCGTCGTCGCATCAATAATCGACACCGTTCCGGCCCCTGAATTCGCCGCCCACACTTCCAATCCGTCCGGTGCCAGGTCGATTCCCTCCGGCCCTTTTCCCACAGGAATCACCGTGTTGGACCACTTCACCTTGTCCGCTGACGCCACCACCGCCGTCACCGAATCCGAATTCACGTTCGACGTATAAATCGTGTGCCCTTCCCGAGAAATCACCAGCATGTGTGTGCGGTTCTCTCCAATTTCATGCACCCAGTCCACCCGATTCGTCGTAGGGTCGTACCGCGCAATCTTCTTGCTTCCCTCCGCCGTGAACCACGCCTCGCCATCAAAAAACTGCACGCCGTGGGGACCAATCAAATCTCCAAAAGCCTCGCCATGCGGTCCGACCAGATTCTTCAGTTCCACCCGGTGAATTTCTTTCTGCGACCCGAGGTCAATCACGCTCAACGTCGCCCCATCCTGATGCGCCCCATAATTCGTTGCCACCGCTATCTTTCCGTCCGCGCTCGCCGCCACTTCGTGTGGTATCGGCCCGGTTTTCACCTTCGCCACTACCTTCAACATCCCTGGATCCACAATCACCAATTCGCTGTCCGCCTTATTCAGCACCAGCAGCGCCGGCTTCGGCGTCCCGCTTTGCCCTGAGCCGCTTTCACGAAAAGTCTGTCCCGCGTTCGTCATCGCCACTCCCAGCCAAATCCCAAGCATTGCCACAACCAAACACCACCGCATCTCTCTCAATATTCCACCCCTCATCCTCATCTCCTGCCTCCCTGCCTCTGACTCCATTCTCCCCACTCCTACATATCCCATCACTTCCTTTCAGAAAAGAAAAAAGCGCGCAGCCTCCGCCGCGCGCTTTTTGAACTCCAACGCAAAAAAGGTTCTTGTCATCCTGAGCCTGTCTGCCGCAGGCAGGCCCGTGTTATTTGCGGGCGAAAGATCGAGGGATCTCACCCCATGCGTCTTGTGTCCCTTGTATGCTTTGCTCGGGCCGTCTCTACTCTTCCGTCCGAACCTCCCGCCCGAACATCGTGAACGGCATCTCCCTCACCTTTCCATTTGGTTTTGTGTTCGCCATCTCTTCCAATCGACGCACCACCGCCACTGTCACCTCTTCTGTGCTCGGCCCTCTTTGCTGTTCCAGCGCATCCGCGATCCTCCCCAGGTAAATCATCAGCTCATCGGTCAGCGGCGATCGCTCCACCGTCACCCGCGCTTTACGGCCCAGCACCAGCAGTGCCGCTGCGCAGATCAGCAGCACTCCTCCCGCCACGAGCAGTTGAAAGCTCGACAACGGCACGTTTATCATCCAGGTTGGTACCCCGATCATTGCCATCTTTCACCTCCCTGCTGGACTTACTCTTTTTCTTTTTCTGGCTCCTCTGTGTTCGAACTCAGCTCAACTGTCATCCCGAGCGAAGCGAGGGATCTGCTTCTCTCTTGACCCTCCCCTCCGGC
>Ga0307475_10002816_pt1 | contig 10505 bp, 14 predicted proteins | sample atmos_gasesECM1C_FD_203317 | JGI IMG/M metagenome (GOLD analysis project Ga0307475, IMG submission 203317) | Hardwood forest soil microbial communities from Morgan-Monroe State Forest, Indiana, United States - atmos_gasesECM1C_515 | ecosystem: Environmental > Terrestrial > Soil > Temperate...
GGTGCCAATACCGGGCTTCATCTTCTCGTCTGGTTGAAAGGGAGGAATGGCGGACGAATCGCGGATGTGCACGGCAAAGCCGAAAAGGCCGGCGTCGGGCTATACCTGGTGGATCCGTTCTATACCAGACCTCCAGGGCGCACCGGCGTCGTTCTTGGGTATGCGCCTTTGCGGGAACGAGACATTCGAGAAGGAATTCGACGCCTGGCGGCGGCACTAATATAGTTCTTTTTCCCAATGAAATTGAGGGCCGGCGACAACACGCGAGAATGGCACTAAATTTTCTGATGTTAATGGATCTTGGGCGAGATACTGCCCAAATAGTAGCCTGCCCTGTGTTCTTGGATTCAAGACGCTAATTCCGCTAAACCGAATAGGAGCCGCGGTCGTCGGCAAATCGGCAAATCAGCAAAGGAGCAGGACATGGAGAGCACTTTCACGAGGTGGTTCGTAGTGTTGTTGTTGTTCTCAGCCTTAGTATGTTGGGCGGGCCTTAGCATCCGAGGAGCGGCGGCAATGGGTAAGGGCCTTGACGCTCCTGTGCCATCAAACGATCCGGCCGTTATCGCGGCTGTAACGAAAATCGAGCGGGATATGGGGGATGCAATGGTGGCCGTCGATATCGACAAGCTCAATCAGATCTTCGCCGACAATTGGGCAACCATCGGAGTGACCTCCGGCAAGATTATCACTAAGGAGAAGGTCTTACAAAATTTTAAATCCGGCAATGACAAACTCGTGTCGTATGAACTAGGGCCTATCGACGTGCAGGTGTTCGACGACGTTGCCGTGGCCCATGGCGGTGTCACCGAAAAGAGGATCCGGGACGGAAAAGACGATAGCGGTGAGGGTGTCTGGATGGATCTCCTTGAGAAGCGCGCAGGCAAATGGGTGGTCGTCCGCAGCGCAAGCGCGAACGTGAAGTGAGGGAATTGGAAGGGCGGGACTAGACTTTTCCGGGATCCCCGGGCTTGCTATATCGAAATACAAATCCGCGACTGTCGTGGTCGTTAGGAATGCTCTCGGGTCCGACACTCAGTCGCAGCTCGCCATCTGCAATTGTGGCCGCCGCATAACCACGATCTAAGGTGGTTACAGTCGGAATATCACAGGAAGCGGGCGTTCTTCGCCAAAAGCAATGCACATCCCTGCCCTTAGGGAGAGTCCACCAATGCGTTACGTGCCAAAGAGTGTCCGTGCAATTGCCATCGTGACCTAGGAGTAGGCTATTCAACAAGGAACTTACCGCTACCGATCCGGAATTCTGTGAGGGGTTTGAGATTCTTCGTGTAACCGCGGGTAACTGCGTATTCCTTGCCGCCTTTAACGCGGAGACCATACTTTCCCGTCGGGTACGGGTTGATCTCTATAACAAACGAGGTATTCACGAGCGCAGATCGATGGATCCGAATGAATCCGTATGGCCTCAGCTTTTCTGCCACCCTCGAGATTGACTCGCGCAGAAGATAGGAGTCCGATTCCCGCTGCAACGATACATAATTGCCCTCAGCTTGAACTGCGACCACATCTCCAGGATTGATGAACAGAATCCTTCCTTTAGCCTTGATTGCGATCATCGGGCGACCCGGACAAGACAGCTTCTGCAACTGCGGCAAAGCTTCTATCAGTTTTGCGGCTCGCTCGCCCTTTGCTCTCCGATCGGCCCGATCCAACGCTTCGTTGATGCTTTCGTTCGAGAAGGGCTTTCGCACGTAGTCTACGGTGTGCCTCTCGAAGGCTGCGAGCGCGTGTTCAACGTGTGCCGTTGCAAACACGATAGACGGCAACGGAAGGTCTCGTTCCCGAAGCTGGACTACGAGTTGAGAGCCCGACAGGTCCAGATCGATGTCGAGAAGCAAAACATCGTAAGAGTCCGTGGCCAATTTCTCGAGCGCTTCGATCGCATCGTTGGCCGAATCGAAATGCGCTACGTCGCTCCTTGCCGACAGGATATTGGCCAGAGCCGTTTGGGCCAGGGGTTCATCATCCACGATCAACACGCGCATGGTTTCCTCATCTATCCCTGTTCCGTCCGGTGTACACGTTTTGCCTGACCGCTCGGGACCGGAGCCTTAAGATTCACCGATCTTCTTCGCATGGGTCATGCCTTGAATTCGCGTTGAGATCGACGTCAGTGCGCGTGAGAATCCGTGTCCGCCGGCCATAAAATCCAGCTTATTTCTTCGGCCGCTCGCACTCAAAGTTCGCGGCGTCATTCGGATCGCCGCTGCCTTTGTACTTCGCTGCCTGCGGATACGGGCATAGAGGCCGCGTCATCTTCGCGTGCGTTGGGTCCTGGCCCTCGAACTTCGACGCAATAATTATTGACGGCGCCGTGGCCTTTTCCACCCACTGCTCCAAAGACGCGTCCACACTGTGCTGCGGGTCGTCGAACTTCAGATCATAGACTGCTCCGAACGAATCCGGCCCCGGGCCTCCGGCGCAGTGTTGCATGCCCGGCACCATGTAGAGGCGGACGAATGAGTCGACATCTTGTTGCCCCATCTTCTTGATGACGCTCTCGTAATAGTCGATCGTGTTCAACGGTGTGATCGCTGGATCATTCCAGCCGTGATAGAGAACCAACTTTCCTCCGCGGTCCTTGAATGGCTTGAGGTCGGGATCTGTAGCGTTCAGGGCCTGCGCGGTTCTCTCGTTGGTTGCTTTCAGGTCCGCATCGACCCTGAAGGTCTTATAGTCCCAATCGGACTTCCCGAATACAAAGTCGGAAAAGAATCCGTTGCCGAAAGATGCCATGAAACTCTTCCCGGGCGCCGGGCCGGTGATCCAGAGTCCCCAGCCGCCTTGACCCTCTTCGGCGCCGGGTAGATAGCCGGGGTAAACCACGTGCCCTTTGGAATCAAGTGTTCCCGCGTAGAGTTTCTTCAGCGCAGTGACCTGCGCAGCCGTCAGGCATTTGTCGGGATCCTCTCCCTTGCACTGGATCGTCGCGGGATCGAAGTGACACTGCCGCGGATCGTTCAGAATCCCATCGTGCACGCCGTCCGCCTCGTCGCACGCGGCGTTCACCGCCGCTGCAACCGTGGGAATCTTTGCCGGAGGAATGAAGCTGGCCGAATCCATCGTCAGGACCTGGGTGTCATAAGCAAAAGTCGCGAGCAGAGCAGTAAAGTAGTTCGCCGGAGCGCCGGCTAAGATTCCGTCATAGTCCTCGGGATAACGTTGAGCTTCCATCAACGCCTCACGCCCGCCGCCGGAACATCCGGCGAAGTATGAGCGCTGCGGAGGCTTGAAGTAATAAGCCGCGATTACTGACTTGGCGACGCGCGTCATCTCATGAATTCCGCGATGACCGTAATCGATAATCTTTTCCGGGTGTCTCGTCGCCCAGCCCGCATCGATCGGAGATCCCGTATGGCCGGTGTCAGTCGCCGTCGCGGTGTACCCCGCCTTCACCGACATTGCGAGTTGCACATCGTCAATCGATCCAGCGAATCCGCCAACGCCGATCCCTTGTAGCTTGCCATTCCATCCCGAGACCGGAAGCCAGACTTCGAGTTTGATGTCGGAGTCTGAGGTCGGCTTCGCCTCGGCAACGACGCGGCAGAATGCCGGAAGACTCTTATATAAATTAAAAGCGAGAGTTCGGTGCCGCTAGACGGCGCGGGAGGACTGTTGAACGTGCCCGCCGCAACCGTCTGCGCAAGCGTAATCGTGGTGTTGGGAATCTTTGCCGCAGTCAGGCGTTCGCACGCGTCCTGGGCGTAGGCTGGTGCGCTGGACAACAGCAGTATGAACGCGACAGCCCATCGGGAAGGTCTTTCTTTCATCTGTGCTCTCCTGAGTCTCAGCTACTGTGGTCCTGCAGCTTTTTCCATGAAAGCCGCCTGATCCGATTTCATCTTCTTTAATTGAGCTCGACTGTCAGTGAGCGTGAGAATCCGTGTCCGCGGGCGTTCCGTCCGACCACTCCGATACCGGAACCATGAACTCGGTCACTGGCTCCGGAGCACCATTAAAGTGTGGATTCGTAAGAACCGGGGAGCCAGCCATGTCTGCCCCCCAAGTCATATTGTCTGTCACGGGAACGTAAAACATGAGATGGGGAACCCAGTGCCCGGCGCGGTCGTTCAGTCGCCCTTGCTTCGACATCATATATAGGTCATCGCGCCCGGCTCGAGGGCCGGCAACTCCTTGTTCTGAAATGCCTTTTTGATACCGTCCATGATCTGATCTTTGGACAGCCCCGCCAATGCCAAGTCTGTCCTCTTCAAAGTGATTGGCAGAACAGATCGTGCGGCTTGCGGATTAAAGCAGCTGGGACCCCGATTCTTAGCGTTCCAAAACTCAGGACTGTCGAACGCGCCCATCCATGCGCGTTCTACGATGCAGACAAAGCCGTTCTTGCCTTCCACCGCAGTTTCATAACCATGCCTTCCGAGAACCATAACTGTGGCGTCGCTGGAAATGGACGGCGGAGCCGCCGACCGTCACAGAGCAATCTCATTTCGGTCCGGCATAAGGTACTGATCCAGCGGAGCCATGCTGGGATACGGTGTTTTGGCGTCTGCCGCGCGTCCTGGCCGCGCCGCGCATAGCACGGCAACCAACGCGAAAGTTCCTGATGTCATTGTCGTGACCATCTTTCGGTTCATTGATTCCCCTTCGATACGGACATTCCTACATAGCCGGTGCAGCCGTTCCATCCGACCATTTGCCAACCGGAATCACGAACTCGGTGATGGGCTCCGGACCGTCCCGAAACTGCGGATTCAGCGTGACCGGCGAGTCGGGCAGATCCGCACCCCAGGAGGATTTGTCTATCAGTGGAAAGTAGAACATCAGATGAGGTACGAAGTGCCCGAGGGCGTCATTCAGGTAGCCTGCCCGCGACATCATGTAACACATCGCGCCCGGCGCCGGTGTCGGTAGCTCTTTGTTGTCGAATCCGGCCTTGATGCTGTCGATCATCTGCGCTTTCGACATCCCGGCTAATACCATTTCCGTCCGATTGATCGTGAGAGGCAGAATGGATTGCGCGGCTCCCGGATTGAAGCAGAGCGGCACACGCACCCTGGGGTTCCAGAACTCTGCGGAGTTGAATGGGGACATCCAAGATCGTTCCACCATACAAACAAAACCGTTCTTTCCTTCGATGGCGGTCTCATAGCCCCGCCACCCAAGGACCAGGATCTTTGCGTCGTCGGATATGGCTTCCGGGGCAGCGCTTCGTGCCATGGCGATCTCGGCGTTGCGATCCAGCATCAGGTATTGTTCGATCGAAGCCATGCTCGGATACGCTGTCGAGCGATCCTCATTCCGATTGCGGCTGGTAAGCGTTAACCTCAGTCCCACAGCCACGCAGACGATGGCCAAGGCTCCAGCCCAGACCCAGCGGCTAGTCATCACTCTGTTTTCCAATCTCGGCGAGCTGATCTTTGCCGCTTCCCGCTTCTGGAGGCGCTCCCCAAGCGCCATGTTGATCTCCAAGGGGATGCCTACTTCTGGTGACTCAACTTCCCAGGCCGTCAGTTCTTGGGAAACACCCCGAAAATCGGCAACAAGGGTCTGGCACTCCGGACACAGTTCTAGGTGCGACAAGGCCTCAGTGGCTTGGTCCGTAGGCAGTTCGCCGTCGAGATAAGCCATGAGTTCTTCCTGTTCGATCGGATGTCTGTTCGTGCTCATTGCATGCCTCGTCTTCCTGGGTGCGGCTGCCCGGCGCTCGCTCTCAGGGCAGGATTGGATTTTGCCTCCGACTCTAGGTAACTCTTCAATGCGAGACGCGATCGAAAAAGCCTGGAACGGACCGTATTTACGGGAATTCGCAACAGCTCGGCAATGTCGGAGTAACTCAGCTGTTCGTATTCGCGCAGCATCAAGATTTCGCGCTCCGGCGCATCCAGCTTTTCCAGGGCTTGCCGGACCCAGAGCACACAGTCGGGAGTTCCGTCAGTTTTAGGCTCCGGAGCGGACTGCCCTGATGTGCTACTCGTAAAGAACTTGCGCCGTTCCGCAGCCAGCAGCTTCAACGCAATGCCATACAGATACGTTCGGACCGAAGCTCGCGGCTCATAACGGGAGGCTGCGCGGATCACCGCGAGGAAAGTTTCCTGCACGAGATCCTCCGCCCGCTCGGGGTTGTTCAGCCGGCGCCCGAAGAAGCCATACAGTGGCTTGCGATAGCGGGCAAACAGCTCCTCGAAGGCTGCGCGTGATCCGCCCTGAAATTCCAACATCAAGGCTTCGTCGCTAGTCATAGTCGGTGCGTCAGCTCAATCCGCTCAATCCTTCTGCGCCATTTTTTCACATCGTTCATGCTTCTTTAATGTCACAAGAAAGCAAAAAGTTCCCGCTCCGTTCCATTCCTCTGTGTTTTGTGAGCTCATCAACATGATCTCCACCGGTCGGGACTGGGGCAAGGAAGCTCAAACGCCGTCCGCTTGCGGAATCCCGCATCGAGGGGCGACATCTCTTGGGACAGGTTATTCGGCGGACAGCCGCGCTGGAGGCCTTCCGGCTTCAGATGCGGACTGAACAAATGCGGATCGAGGTCTCGATAGGATTCTTCGCGTTCTGCAACGGCCGCACCCACTTTTCGTGCGTAAGACTCGCGGCGACCTCGTACACTACCGCATACCCGAGGGCTTCTTTGTCATCGAGCTGGCAGTACAACGCGCCCTTCGTCACTCCTGCTGTGGCCAAAATGACGTCCATGTCAGCGCTTCGAAATCCTTAGCGGTGCATCTGCTGGAAGGTCTCCCGCAACAAGTGCCCTCGCGTGCGCTCCGGATCGGGCCGTGCAGCGCCGCTGCATCTCGGGCTGTTTCTGCCGGCGAACATAAGTACCAATATGCATGTTAAGACTGCAATTTTCGAACGCCAATGTTCTTCCGGCTTCCGAATCCCGAATCTCGGAGCATTGGCGGCGATTTCTACTGATATCCGTATGAATTGATCAGTGAGCTTGTTTCACTTTGTTTCTAGAATTGGTCAATTCGTCACTCTCTAGTCCCCGGAAACACGCACCTGAGGATTGGAACCTCACGTATTTTCCTCCAAAGACGGCCCTCGGCCTGCATTGTTGCAAATCAGTACTATGCGAACGCACCCGCAACGTTTGTCAGCCAATGACAGGCGGGCGCCGGAGGGGTGAGCGCATGCCACCAGTTTGAGCGCCGAGTGGCACCTGACGTAAATCTCGAGTCATCTCGGCACCACGACTTTACCGGAGGAAAAGAGGAGATATGAGCACACATAAATGGTTGCGGAATTTCTGGATACCGTGGGTTACGACGATTGTTCTGGCTTGCTTCAGCAATGCAGTCGCTCAAGCGAGCTACAGAGTTACCGATTTGGGCACTGGGGTGAATGAGAATGGGGCTTGTGCCATGTCCGTCAATAATCAAGGCTGGACGGAGATCATGACTGCGAACAAAGTACCGGGGCAGCAGAATAGCATTCTCGGGCCACTTCTAAACGGGCGCGCACTGATAGACGTCGACGGATTCAAGCTCGACCTCGGCACGCTCGGAGGACTGAACAGTTGGATGAACTGGGGCGAGATCAACGACCACGGGCAGGTAGTAGGTGATTCCGAAACGGCTGTCCCGGACCCGAACGGCGAAGACATTTGCGGCTTCGGCACACACAAAACGTGTCGCCCGTTTCTTTGGCAATTCCCCCACATGCGCGCCCTCCCGACGCTCGGCGGAAATAACGGGCAGGCCAGCGCGATCAATAACCGTGGACAAATCGTAGGATTTGCGGAAAACGGTATCGTGGACTCCACATGCCCGTCTAACTTTCCTAATAATCGGATTGCACTGCCGGTGTTGTGGGAAAAAGAAAACCGGGGGACATATAAAGCCCAAGCTCTTCCTACGGGTAGCGATCCAGACGGGTTCGCATTTTGGATCAACGATCAAGGCCAAGCCGTAGGCGACACGGGAACCTGCGGCAATGCGACGGTTCACGCCGTATTGTGGGAAAACGGCACTCTCTCCCCGCTTCCTGACTTCGGAACTGGCGCTATCGCCTGGGGCATTAACAACCAGGGCCAAATGGTTGGGACAGTCGTCAGTCCTGACAACACAACCCAATATGGCGCGCTTTGGCAGAACGGCGTACTCACAAACCTCGGCCTTCTGGCGGGAGATTTTGGCGGCGAAGCCAGCGGCATCAACGACCGGGGCCAAGTGGTGGGAAGCAACTGGGACTCCAACTTCAACTGGTCCCATGCCTTCATCTACCAGAACGGCGTGATGACCGATCTTAACACGCTGTTTCCTGCCAGTTCCAACCTCTTCGCAACCATGGCTAACAAGATCAACGAGCGCGGACAAATCTCGGGCATGGCAGTCGTACTCAGCGGGCCGCATGCGGGCGACGTCCACGCCTTTCTGGCAACCCCTGCACACCAAAGCATGGGAAGATCGGTTGCAGAGGTCGCACCTACACGCCCGAAATCCAATTTGCCCGCGAATGTTGGCAAAGAGCATTTGCCGAGATTCGTACTCGGCCAAGTCGGCCGATAAAACGGTATTTTCGAAGCTTCCGCACCATCCATTCCAGCCATAAGCCGCGCGAAGGCGCAAGGCCGGAGGTTGTGCGGGACATTCTGGGTCACGCAAATATCGGCGTGACCCAGAATGTTTACGGCAAGAGCTGGTGGGGAGCGAATGGATGCGGTCACCCGAGCTGTCGAAGCCGTAACAAATGCCGAGAAGGAAGAGAAAAAGAATCAGCCTGAATCTGTCAGCAACGAATCGGTGCCCTCTTTGGCTGCCCCAGCAGGAGGCCAGAATTACAAGTTGTTGGTGACCGATCCGACACATAGGCGAAAGGTGTACCGGACACGTAGGTTACACTTTTTCCCCCTTTTGCGGGGGAAGTGGATGCCTTGAAGCAGTGTTTCGGTCATGGATCAAAGACTGCAGTTTGTGGCGCGGCGGTTGGCCGTTAATTACAAAGTAATACGACAGCGTCGTGAGGCCGAGCAGCGTCAAACAAGACGTTCGCTCTCCACTCGCCATCGTGATCCAGTTCTTGGCTTTACTACGAGAAAGGAACGAACATGAAGCTTACGAGATTGATGAGGATGGCTTTTGCCGTCGCCCGGTCAAACAGTGTGGCAACTCAAGTCGAGGTACGGGAGCCCATGAAACGAGAGCGTATGCGCATCATGAATGGCATTCTCACATTGATCATTGTAGGTTTGCTCATCGCACCCATAGCGTCACTTAAAGCTGCTGGGGCAGCAAAGCCTGCGCCTGGCGCGACCGGTGAAAGCGTGATGGCGGCGGAAGAGGAACTTACACGAGCGTTGCGGGATAACGATGCGGATGGCATTGCGCGCTGCCTGTCAGATGACTGGGCCGTTATTTCTGCCAGAGGCGGCGTAGGCCAAGGGAAGTCGATCTTCCCCGACGGGATAAAGTCGGGCTTCTTGAAGCATACAGCATATGAGGTATCGGAACCCAGAGTGCGCCTCTACGGAAATGTCGCCTTGGTGACGACGAAGCTCCACAACGCAGGCACGTTTGGGGGCAAACCCTACGATGTGCTAGAGCGCCAGACCGATGTGTGGCTTTGGAAAGACGGGGGCTGGAAATGCGTTCTAACCCACGAGGCGTGGGAAGGCGCGGAAAAAGATCAGAAGGAACTTTCCCGCTGACTTGCGATTCCTGATGACGTGCACGCGCATAGACCCGAGACCATTCTCGTCGTCCATCAAGAGCGATGGAATTGCTCGCCATTTCTTGCCAGAAAAGGCGCTGGAGATACTGCAGCCTGAAATCGAATGTCGAGGGATGAGATCCGTTCTTCCCGGAGGATCGCCAGGTGAAATGGACTATCCCTGCTGTTCTTCTACTTCTGCTCGTTCCATACTGTTTGGCCGCTTACAAAAAAGAGGGAAAACCGAAACCCGCGCAGTCCATCGACGAACTCCGCCAGCAGATCGAAAAAATGCTCAAGGACACTCACACCAATGGAGTATCGGTCGCAATCGTTCATAAAGACGGACCGGAGTGGGTTACGGGCCTTGGCATGGCCGACCTGGCGAGTAATCGCCCCGCCCCCGCGGACACGTTGTTCCGCAGTGGTTCCACGTCAAAGGCTTTCGCTTCGCTCTCCATCCTGCTGCTGGCCGATCAGGGCAAACTTTCTCTCGCAGATCCCGTTCACAAGCTCGCTCCCGATGTCTGGTTTGAAAATCGCTGGGAATCCACCGCCGTTTAAGTTAGAACGATTGGGAGAATCGACTCTCCAGAAACTCCCCCAATTACGCAGTCGCCTTAAACTGCGGGATCGGCTCCAGTTCCTTGAACGCGGACGTGAAGGCGTCCGAGAGGCTCCAGACTGTCCGCGCTCGGAACTCCTCGTACTTCGGATCTAATGCAGAGTGTATTGTTACGCAGAGTTGCGCAGCCCAACGACCATCTATCTCGATCTTTCTCAGAGAGATCTGCCGATCTTGTAAACGACACTGCGCGCATAATCGCAACGTCTTTCTCAGAGCTGGTAGCCCGTCGAAGGAACGC
>Ga0307475_10002817_pt1 | contig 10501 bp, 12 predicted proteins | sample atmos_gasesECM1C_FD_203317 | JGI IMG/M metagenome (GOLD analysis project Ga0307475, IMG submission 203317) | Hardwood forest soil microbial communities from Morgan-Monroe State Forest, Indiana, United States - atmos_gasesECM1C_515 | ecosystem: Environmental > Terrestrial > Soil > Temperate...
CCTGCTCGGGAATGGTTTTGCTGCTAAGTCCGATCTGGACGATGGGAACGCTCGAGGCCGTGTACACGATGATGATCGGCGGCTGCGTTCCAGGGGGCAACTGTCGCACCGCTTGTTGCGAAATCGCAGTCACTTGGGCAATCGCCATCTGCAGATTCGCCGTAGGCTGGAAGTAAATCTTTTCGATCGCCCGCCCTTGCAGCGCGACAGACTCAATGTGCTGAATGTCGTTTACCAGCGTGGTGAGTCCGCGTTCGGTGTTACTGAGGAAGCGGTCGGCCATCTCCTGTGGCTGCATCCCGGCGTACTGCCACACGATGCTGATGACCGGAATATTGATCTCGGGAAAGATATCGATCGAAGTGCGCAGGATGACAATGGGGGTAAGAATGAGTATGAGCAGCGCCATCACCACAAAGGTGTAGGGACGCCGCAGCGCCAGTGCAACAATCCACATTTAACGAGAAACCCCGATCACTCTTTGATTCTGCTACTAAAGTGGTAGATTCGTATTATATTTCCGAAACAGAACGTATCGAATTTAATTTGTGTTAACGTGACCCTGATGCCCCCTGCGTACGCTCCCGAAGCAGTACAGGAAAACGGGACCAATGGCCACCGGCGCTCGCCCGGCCGGCCGCGCAGCGAAGACTCGCGCAAGGCCATCCTCCGCAGCACTCTGAGATTGCTGCAGGAAAGCGGATTTCCCGATCTCTCCATCGAGGCTATCGCAGCCGATGCCGACGTGGGAAAGGCGACCGTATATCGCTGGTGGCCGAACAAGGCTGCCCTGGTGGCCGATGCCTTCTCCTCTAGTGCAGACCAGGAGCTACGCTTCCCCGATACAGGTTCGGTCAGAACCGATTTGACCATACAAATGAAGCACCTGGTGCGCGTCTTGCGCGGTCGTCGTGGACGCATCGTCGCTGCCCTGGTCGGCGGCGGTCAGTCCGATCCGGAACTAATTCAGGCGTTTCGCGACCGTTTTATGATGCCCCGGCGTCACGAAGCTTATGAGATTCTGCGTCGCGGCATTACCCGCGGAGAACTTGCCGAGGATCTTGACATGGACCTGACGCTTGACAGTCTCTATGGCGCAGTCTACATGCGCTTCCTGATTCGCCAGACCGGGTTGACGGAAGACTTCGTGGATGAGATTGTGACACTGGTGATGGACGGAGCCGCGCGGAACGCAAAATAACTAGTGCGCACTAACGCGGGACGCAAATCCCAGAGGTTGTACTAATCACTGAAGACTTACTACTAAAAACTGCTTCTAATCTAGATTCAGCGCTCGCATGAATGACCCGCGCTCGTTCATGATCTTTTCCTGCAGCAGCGTGATTGCGTAGATCAACTGTTCAGGCCGAGGCGGGCAACCGGGAACGTAGATGTCCACAGGAATTACCTGATTCACCCCTTGCACGAGGGCATAGTTGTTGAAGACGCCGCCTGAGGTCGCACATGCCCCCATAGAAATGACCCATTTCGGTTCGGGCATCTGCTCATAGAGTCTTCGAATCACTGGTGCCATTTTCTGCGAAACGCGCCCGGCGATGATCATCAGGTCCGACTGGCGCGGCGAGGGACGAAATACTTCGGCGCCGAAACGGGCGATGTCGAAGCGCGAGGCGCCCATCGACATCATCTCGATGGCGCAGCAGGCCAGACCAAACGTCATTGGCCAAATGGAACTCTTGCGCATCCAGTTCACAACCTTGTCCAACGACGTGAGCAGGATGCCTTCCGGCACGTCCTCGCCGAAGTTTACTTCCTCCACCCGGCGGCGGTTGTCCTGCATCTTCAGGGATTCTTCGTAGCGCTCGATCTCCTTCATAGCTGTATTCATTTTACTCTGCGACCGTCGGCCGAGCCAATTCGCGCCGCAAATCAACAGCAACACCAACAACGCACACGGAGACACGGATGCGCAAGGATCGAACGGCTACTGCAGAACCATTACTGACACCGTGAGTTATCCGTGTATATCCGTGCGCGCAGCGTCGGTGAGATCCGTGTCGGTTTTGTCGTGGGTTCTCTTACAGCAGCTCCGAGTCGTGCTTTCTGAACAATTCTTGCAAGGCTGGAGCGCTGCGATCTTTCAACTGGTGGATTTTCTGAATCAAGCTATAAATGTTTGTCGTCATGACGAGCAGATATCGCACCCGAGTCGGATCGGGATTCCAGTAGGTGTGCGGCGTTCCTCGCGGCACGAAGACCGCGCAACCGGTGCGAGCTTCGACATCGTCGTCTCCAACGCGGACGATCAGTCTTCCTTCGAGGACATACCAGGCTTCATCATCATGAAAGTGAAGGTGTGGCGGCGCTATCAGTCGCGGCGGTCCCGGCGGAGCACCGGGGTCTCGCCACTCAGCGATCACGAAGCTGCTTTCCGCAGAGCCGAGCACGTTGCCGGCTAACGTCGGAGCTGTCTTTGATGGGCTCATATGCCTATCTCGCTCTTCTTGCGCGTAAATAGACCCACAACAAGAACACCATAAACAGCAGTCGCAAGGTGAGCGCAATGGCGAGTGTCGAGATTCTGAGTCCCGCCGAGTACTGGCTCCAGTGAGCCAGCTTCCATGCCAGATCGGCGCAGTAGAGCACGAACAAGACGAGCGCAATCCACTTGGCGGCGCTGCGCAGATTTGGGTCGGCACCAGGAGTTCCCGATTCAGAGCTCATGAATTGAGCACGATCTTTCCAAACTGCTCGCTCTTTTCCAGGCGCTCGTGAGCGGCGCGAGCCTCGCTCAGTGGGTATGTGCGATCGACCACAGCCTTCAGCCTGCCGCTGAAGATGTGCTTCAACACTTCGTGCAGGTCGCCCATCGTTCCCATATAGGAACCGAGCAGCGAGAGTTGCCGGCTGAAGAGCACGCGCAGATCGATTTTGGCCTCTGGACCCGTAGTCGCGCCGCAAGTGATCAGGGTGCCTCCCGGCCTCAGCGAACGTACGCTGTGTTCCCAAGTGGCTGCGCCAACATGCTCAAAGGCGATATCGACCCCGGCTTTCGAAGTAATGCGGCGAACCTCGTCGGCAATCTTCTGCTGGTAGTGATTGATCGTGTGATCCGCGCCCAGCTCGCGAGACTTCTCCAGCTTGGCTTCATCGCCGGCGGTAGCGATCACGGTCGCACCCAGCATCTTGCAGATCTGTATCGCCGCAGATCCCACGCCAGAACCGCCACCCAGCACGAGCACGGTGTCTCCGGCCCTGATTCGCGCGCGCGAAACCAGCATGTGCCAGGCAGTTACGAAAACCAGGGGTACACTGGCTGCCTGATCGTACGAGAGATTGTCCGGAATCGGGATGACATCAACCTCGGGCACAGCGATGAGTTCAGCATTTCCGCCATCGTTGAGGTAACCGAGGACTGAGAAATCACGACAGAAGCTCTGCTGCCCTGCCGTGCACTGGGCGCAGTGATTGCAGAACGTCATCGGCGCAAGCAGTACCCTCATGCCGCGCTTCACGCCCGCGACATAGCTGCCGACTTCGAGAACTTCTCCGGCGACGTCGCTGCCATTAATGTGCGGAAGCTTCACCCCGGGCAGCCCTTTGCGTATCCAGAGATCAAGATGATTCAGCGCGCAAGCCTTGACGCGTACGAGAACCTGATCTTCACGGGGACGTGGATCGGGAACGTCCTCATATTTGAGAACTTCAGGGCCGCCGAATTCGTGGAAGCGAATCGATTTCATTTGAAAAACCATTTCACCACGGAGACACGGAGACACGGAGGAGAGCAACCCAAAAGCAAACCATAAAAGAAACAAAGGATCATAATCACAGAAAATTTGTGGGCTGATTCCTTATGTGTCCCTTGGTGCCTTCGTGGTCTCCCTTCCTTTCTCCGTGACTCAGTGTCTCCGTGGTGAAACCCGCGCTTCAACACCCGAGAATGTAAGCAAATATCAACGGCGCGACGATCGTAGCATCCGACTCGATGATGAACTTCGGCGTGTCCTTGCCCAACTTGCCCCAGGTGATCTTCTCGTTGGGAACGGCGCCTGAATATGAGCCATAACTCGTTGTGGAATCGCTGATCTGGCAGAAGTAGGCCCACAACGGGACGCTCTCGCGCTGCAGGTCCTGGTGCAGCATGGGAACCACGCAAATCGGGAAATCCCCCGCGATGCCTCCGCCGATTTGGAAGAAGCCCAGCGGCGTTTTCGCGGTCAGCTCCGTGTACCACGCGGCCAGCTCCATCATGTACTCGATGCCCGTACGAACGGTGTGAACATTTGTTACGTCGCCGGAAATGCAGTGACCGGCATACATATTGCCGAGAGTCGCGTCTTCCCATCCTGGGACAAACATGGGAAGGTTCTTCTGCGCGGCCGCCATCAGCCAACTATCTTTAGGATCGATCTGATAGGAGCTCTTCAGCTTTCCGCTGAGCAGGATTTGGTACATGAACTTGTGCGGGAAGTAACGTTCGCCTGCCTTGTCCGCCTTTACCCACTCTTCCAACACCGCAGCTTCGATGCGACGCATGGCTTCGTGCTCGGGAATGCAAGTGTCGGTCACGCGATTCATGTGGCGCTTAAGCAGCGCCTCTTCTTCTGCCGGGGAGAGTTGGCGGTAATGCGACACGCGCTCGTAATGATCGTGGGCGACGAGGTTGAAGACATCTTCCTCGAGGTTCGCTCCAGTGCAACAGATGCCGTGAACTTTGTCCTGCCGGATCATCTCCGCCAGCGACAAGCCGAGTTCCGCTGTGCTCATTGCTCCGGCGATAGTCATGAACATCTTTCCGCCATCTTTTAGCAGCTTTTCGTAAGCTTTAGCAGCGTCCATTAACGATGCGGCATTGAAATGGCGGTAGTGGTGCTCAACAAAGCGCGAAATCGGTCCTTTGGGCAAAGCGACTGTCCTCTTACGGAATGGGAGTGGAAACTCTCAAAAATATCATCTTCACAGGTTGAGTGGGGACTGAGATTACAATTTGAAGAAGACGTTTCAAGTGAACCGTCTCAACGGAATCGTTTCAATAGAGTCGTTTCAAGAAAGGCGTCCAAAGCTCGGTCGAGACATTCAGAACGCTTCCTTTTGAATGAAACGATTTTCTTGAAACGATTCATTTGAAACGCCATACTTGAACCGCCTTTCTCTTATATGGATATCTTCGAAGAGATCGTCGAACTCAGACGTGCGGGACGCCGGGGCGCGCTAGCCACTATCGTGCACTCGAATGGCTCGATTCCCTCCTTCGAATCGGCCAAGATGCTGGTGCGCGACGACGGCAGCATCGCCGGCACTATCGGCGGAGGTTGCGTCGAAGCCGAGGTCTGGCAGGCTGCACGCGAGGTGATGGAAGAAGAAAAGCCGCGTTCGCTCACGTTCAATCTGAACCACGATCCCAAGTACGATTCTGGACTGGTCTGCGGCGGAACGCTCGAGGTCTATCTGGAGCCGGTTCTTCCGGTTCAGACGCTTTATCTCTTCGGAGCCGGACACGTCTCAGTGAACGTCTATCGCGCAGCTCGCATGGCTGGGTTCGAAGTGGTCGTGGTTGACGATCGCGAGAGCTATGCAAATCGTCAGCGCTTTCCCGAAGCCAAGGATGTCTATGCCGACGACTTCGAGCGCGTGCTGTCGCAACTAGCTCCCAATCATTCTTCTTATCTGGTGATCGTCACCCGCGGCCACCGCGACGATATGCGTGTTCTGCGCTGGGCGGTGGAAACGCCGGCAAAGTATATCGGCATGATTGGATCGCAGCGCAAGGTCATCGCAATCTATAAGCAGCTTGAGAAAGAAGGCATAGCGCCGGAAAAGCTGGCGCGGGTCTATGCCCCAGTGGGTCTCGAGATCGGCGCCATCACGCCGGAAGAAATCGCCATCGCAATTGTCGCCGAGCTGATTGCGGTTCGCCGCGGAGCCGCGCCCGATGTCGCTCACAAGAGAAGCCGAAAAGCGCGTGAGATGCTGGGCGTCGATTCTGTAATCTCAGATCCTCAAACTTAGCCGTGCTCTCGCCAAAATTCGCGAGATCGTCAAGTGGCGGAACACCCGGCCGGGGGCGGCCGGATCCACGTCTCTCTGTCTCGTCGCTGTAACCTGTTCCCTGTCTCCTGTAACCTGTTCTCTATGCGTTCTCCAGCCTTTGCCGGTGTGATTCTTGCTGCGGGTGCGTCCTCCCGTATGGGGACTGACAAGGCTTTGCTGGAATTTGAAGGCCGATCTTTTCTAGCAGGAGCGATTCAGCTTCTACAAAGTGCATGCGACTTTGTTGTAGTTGTCGCAGGGACGAATACTGAGATGCTGCGGCCGATCGTTTATGAGAATTCGGCGTACCTGGTGCGCAATCCGAATCCAGAGCGCGGCCAGTTCAGCTCATTGCGCCTGGGACTTCAGGCAGTGCTCGAGCGCGGACGCGATGCAGCTTGCGTCACTCTGGTGGATCGCCCGGCCGCGCGGCGCGAAACCCTGGCGACATTGAAGGAACGGTTTCTGCAGACGTCGCCAGAGACAGTTTGGGCGGCGGTCCCACAATTCGGCGAGAAGCACGGCCACCCAGTAGTCTTTGGCCGCGAGATGATCGAATTGGTTTTGCGCGCCGATCCGGTGAGCACCGCCCGAGAGATCGAGCACGAGCATCAGAATCGGATCGACTATGTCCGCGTCGATGATCCTCGCGTAGTCGTGAATGTCAACACTCCGGAAGACTATTCCATTCTTTGCCAAAGCACACAGTGACATCTCTCGCATACGGCTCTTTCGCGAGCCCACAAGCTTTTATCGACGCGGTGCTCGCGCTCAATCCGCGGGTTGCCGCCTTCGACTGCGACGGAACGCTGTGGTTCGACGACTCGGGAATGAAATTCCTTTACTGGGAAATCGAGCAGGGACTGATTCCGTCCGAGGTGGTCCAGGCGATCATGGGGCGCTATGACGAGTACCTCGCTGGGAAAGTGAGCGAGGACGAGATGTGTGGCGAGATGGTCCAGATTCACCGGGGCATCGAGGAGAAGAAGATTCGCGAGTTCGCCGCGAGATTTGCGAGGTCGAATGTCGTTCCCCAGATCTTTCCCGAAATGCGTAGGCTGGTGGAATCGTTGCATCGGCGAGGAACCGACGTTTGGGCAGTCTCTTCTACCAACAATTGGGTGATTGAAGAGGCGGTGAAGAGCATTGATATCCCTGCACAGCGCGTGCTCGCCGTCCGCGTCGAAATAGAAAAGGGTGTTGCTACAGACCGCCTCGGCGAGATGACGTCTGGGCCTGGTAAAGCTCGCGCTCTCAAGCGAGTGTTGACGCGTCCGCTGGATGTAAGCTTCGGCAACTCAATTTTCGATCTGGAGATGCTGGAATTGGCTCATCATCCTTTTCCTGTTAACCCGAGTGACGATCTCCAGAAAATCGCGGTCCAGCGTGGCTGGCCTTTTTATCAGCCGGCGATCGTGAAACTCATTTCGCCAACTGCTTGAGTGCAAGCTTCAGACAATCCATCGCGAGATGGCTGGCGTGCATGCTCTCGTTGGAAAGCCCTCCCAGAGTCTGCACCAGCCATTCCCGTTTGATCGCAACCGCTTCGGCAACATTCTTTCCGATCAGTGCTTCGGTCAGAACCGAGCCACAGGCGATGGATGCAACGCATCCGCGAACCTGATACTTGGCTTCTGCGATGCGGCCATTTTCAACGCGCAACATGAGCTTCATCACGTCGCCACAGGCAGGATTTTCCGCTTGTACGGCGATATCGGGCGAATCCATCGCGCCAGAGTTACGCGGGTGCTCAAAATGATCGAGGAGTTGCGGAGGATACATTAGTTCTTGCCTAACTTTGGCCAGAGCAACTCAGATTAGAATCGCAAAAGTGCCTATCTTTTCCAAGCTCGGCGACTTTACTCCCCGGCGAGTGGTCTCGCTGCAGCCCTCGATCACCTCTATCATGGAGCGCCTGGGGGTATTGGATCGGCTTGTGGCATGCACGAAATACTGCGTGGATGTTTGTCCGGTCGCAAGGGAACGGAATATCGCGATCATTGAAGATTCCTGGACTGCAGAGTCTGAACAGATTCGAGCGGTGAATCCCGACCTGGTAATCGCTTCGGTTCCGTACCAGATCGAGGCAGTGGCTGAGATTCTCAAGTCTGGCGCTCAATTTCTTGGCTTGGCGCCGCACAATCTGCGCGACATTTACGCGGACATCGCTGCAATTGCGGGGATCATGGGTGAGCCCAATCGAGGACAATATCTGATTCGCGAGATGCAGATGGAGATCGAACGCGTGCGCTCTCGTTCGGCATCGCGGCAGGAAAGTCCGAGAGTCTATTGCGAAGAGTGGGGCAAGCCGTTGATTCATTCGCAAGGCTGGGTCGCGGAGCTTGTGGAGGCGGCAGGCGGCGAGTTCGTGGGCCAACCGGGAAAGCAGACCGATGCTGAAACTGTCGAGAAACTTAACCCCGACGTCATAATTGCCGCCTGGTGTGGCGCAGGAAATCGAGTTCCGCTGGAGAAGATCATCGCCCAACGCAGATGGGAATCGTTATCTGCAGTTCGCGAAGGGCGCGTGTATTGCATCAATGACGAGTATCTGAACACTCCGGGACCTGCTCTGCTGAACGGATTGCACGCGCTGGAAGCCGCTATCGGGAATAGCGAATCGCCGGGATTGCGTCGTATCGCTTTGAATGTTGTACTCGAATAAACGGCATGATTGTGATCCGCAAACAACCTTGGATGAATTAAGCTGGCTGGACTCAGATATAAAAGGATCCTCGCATCCATTCGCCTGGCGCGGCAGTGCCGATATTCATTGAAGCTCAACAAATCTTTGTCACTATGCCAATAGGATCTGGGGCTGGCGCGTGAAGCAAGTCGTGGCGGCGCTCATCACGCGCGGTGAAGAACTACTCATTTGCCAGCGGAAACACGATCAGCCGATGCCGCTCAAATGGGAGTTTCCCGGAGGAAAGATCGAGCCCGGAGAAGAAGAGGTAGAGGCTCTACGCCGGGAATTGGACGAAGAGCTCGGAATTCTCGCCACTATTGGCGAGAAAGTCGCATCCCTCGAGCATCAGTACAGAAAAGGTGGAGCGGTGGAGCTGCATTTCTATCGCGTGCGAAAGTATGAAGGCGAAATGGAAAACAAGATCTTTGAACAGATTCGCTGGGTCAACCATCGCGATCTGCCCGACTTTGATTTCCTCGCTGCTGACCGCGACATCATACGCCAGCTCGCGAAAGGCAAATTGCTGCGCGAATAGCCGCAAAACTACACAAAAGCCCGCTCAAACAGCCCCAATTTGGGTTCTTAGAGTCATCTGTTTTGCCTCAGTGCTGCTGTTTTCCGCCCTTTGCCGCGCGCAAACGACGATGCCAGAGGACTCTAAAACAGCCGGAAATCCCGCAGAAGTCACCACTCCGGAACCGCAGCAGGCAGTGTTTCCGCATTCTGCCACCTGGCCTTTTTACGTTGGCGGTCAGCTAAACATGATTTTTCAGGTGCATCCTCCCTTCCATGCGAAATATTCAGGCCCCAATAGCTTTAGAAATAAAGGCGAAAATGCACTCTCGCGTGTTGCCACTCTGTATTTGGGAGTGCAACCGACGCGTACAACCGAGTTCTTATTTGACGTAGAAGAGACCGGTGGCCGCGGTCTAAGCGACGCATTCGGGCTGGCAGGATTCACGAATCTCGATGTTGTCCGCAATCCGGACCTTGGGGCAGCGCCTTATATTGCGCGGGCAATGGTGCACCAGATCATTCCGATCGGCAAGAAGACCGAAGAATCTGAGCGGAATTTCCTCTCCCTATTCACTTCGCTGCCGGAAAAACGTCTGGAATTCCGGATCGGGAAAGTCGGGATGGCGGACTTCTTCGATGTAAACGAAGTGGGAACCGACAGTCATTTGCAATTCACCAACTGGACCATCGACAACAACGGGGGCTACGACTACGCCGCCGACACTCGCGGCTACACCTATGGCGTCATTGTCGAGTATCAGTCCCCGCGCTGGGGAGTTCGTTTCGGCGAGATGCTGATGCCAAAGATAGCCAATGGCATCGACCTGGACTTTAATCTGCGTCGGGCACGATCGGAGAATCTCGAATTCGAGTTGCGTCCAACGCTGATCAAGAACAGAAAGACGATCATCAAGCCGCTGGCGTACCTCAATCATGCCAATATGGGAAGTTATCGCGAGGCCATCGATGCATTTCTAGCCGGACACGACGTTACTCCGGATGTGACCGCCCATCGGCACCAGGGCACGCTAAAACAAGGATTCGGCCTCAACTTTGAGCAGGAACTTCCCGCTTCCATTCGCTTCTATTTTCGCGTTGGATGGAATGAAGGCAAGCACGAATCGTTTGCATATACCGAGGTGAACAATACCTTCTCCGCCGGCACCGACATTTCTGGCGAGCGTTGGGGCAGAAAGCTTGATCGCATTGGTCTTGCCGGCGCAACCAACGGACTATCCAACGAGCATCGCCAGTATCTCGAACTGGGAGGACTTGGCTTTCTGCTCGGTGACGGCAAGCTCA
>Ga0307475_10002818_pt1 | contig 10498 bp, 8 predicted proteins | sample atmos_gasesECM1C_FD_203317 | JGI IMG/M metagenome (GOLD analysis project Ga0307475, IMG submission 203317) | Hardwood forest soil microbial communities from Morgan-Monroe State Forest, Indiana, United States - atmos_gasesECM1C_515 | ecosystem: Environmental > Terrestrial > Soil > Temperate...
TACCTGCGGGGCGTGCGCTTCGCCCTCGTGCCGACGACGCTCCTCGCGATGGTCGACGCGTCCGTGGGCGGCAAGACGGCCGTCGACTTGCCCGCTGGCAAGAACCTCGTGGGGGCGTTCCACCAGCCGTCGGCCGTCATCGCCGATCTGGGCTTCCTCGACACGCTGCCGCCGCGCGAGCGCCGCGCCGGTCTCGCCGAGGTCGTCAAGTGCGGCCTCATCGCCGACCCCGAGCTGCTCCACATCCTCGAGCAGCTCCCGGTCCAGTCGGCCGGAGACGACGCCGCGCTGCCGCCGGACGTCGCCGCCGAGCTCGTCGCGCGCGCCGTTCGCGTCAAGGCTGAGGTCGTCGCCGAGGATGAGACCGAGAGCGGCCGGCGCGCCATTCTGAACTTCGGCCACACCGTGGGCCACGCGCTCGAGGCGGCGTCGGGCTACGGCCTCCTGCACGGCGAGGCAGTCGGGCTCGGCATTTTGGCGGCGCTCTCGCTGGGTGAAGCGCGGGGCTTGGGCGCGCCCGCGCTCACGGCGCGCGCCGCGGCGCTCCTGGCGCGCCTCGGCCTCCCCGTCGACCTTCAGCCCCGCCTCTCCGGCGAGGTGCTCGCGCGCGTCAGCGTCGACAAGAAGCGACGCGGTGGCGCCATCAAGTTCGTGTTCTGTCTGAAGCCGGGCGAGACGAGGCTCGTGGAGGTCTCCCCCGACGAGATCGCGGCGCACTTCCTCGGTGGAGCCGGGAAGCCCGCGCGCGCTTGACACGTGGAATCCCGAGCGAGTACAAGCCGGAGGTCACATTGACGCCCATGTTTCGCGAAAACATCCAGAAGCTGATCGACAAGCTCGACGGCGGCATCGCGGGCGTGCTCATGGGCTTCGACGGCATCGCCGTCGATTCGTACGCGAAGACCGGCTTCGGCGACTCGCTGCCCGACATCCAGACGCTCGCCGCCGAGTTCGCGCACCTCGTCTCGCAGGCGCGGCGCACCGTGCAGTCGCTCGACGCGGGCGCGCTCGCCGAGGTCACGATTCGCACCGACACGGTAACGCTCGTCATCAGCGTGATCACGCCCGAGTACTTCCTGGCCTGCGCGATGTTGCCCGCCGCCCTCGTCGGCAAGGCGCGCTACCTCGTCAAGCTCGCCGCGCCGCGGTTGCGGCAAGACCTTTAGCGGAGGACGACCCGCGAATGAACGGCGCCAAATGAACGAAAAGAACCGCAAGAGCAGCAGCCCGAAGAAGAGCGCGAAGGGCGTTCCGGCGCTCGCCTCGATCGGCAACGCCAGCTCGCCCAAGACCAAGAGCGTCGACTCGGCCATCGATCTCGAGACCGTGCGCGAGCTCGCGCGCATCATCGGTGAGTTCGGCCTCAGCGAGGTCGAGGCCGATCCGTCGGGTCGCGTGCGCGTGCGCCGCGACCTGGGCGGCGGCGGGGCGGCGTCGGCCGGTCCCGTCGGGGCGGCGCCCATCGCGCTCGCACCCTCGCCGCCCGTCGAGGGCGCGGCCGACGCGGGCACCTTCATCACGTCGCCGTTCGTCGGCACCTTCTACCGGGCGCCCTCGCCCGACGCGGGCGCCTTCGCGGAGGTCGGCACCAGCGTGCGCAAGGGCCAGGTCGTCTGCATCGTCGAGGCCATGAAGCTCATGAACGAGATCGAGTCCGAGGCCGACGGCAAGGTCGCCGAGTTCCTCGTCAAGAACGGCGAGCACGTCGAGTACGGCCAGAAGCTGATTCGCCTCGCGACATGAAGTCGTGTCGGCTGAATGGGCGAGGCCCAGCAGCGCTGGGCCGTCCTCAAAATGTATAAAAAGGTATTGATAGCGAATCGCGGCGAGATCGCGCTCCGCGTGATCCGCGCCTGCCGCGAGCTCGGCATCAAGTCGGTGGCCGTGCACTCGTCGGTCGACGCCGACGCGTTACACGTCCGCTTCGCCGACGAGAAGGTCTGCATCGGTCCCGCGCCGGCGCGGCTGAGCTACCTCAACGTGCCGGCGATCATCAGCGCCGCCGAGGTCACGCGCGCCGACGCCGTGCACCCGGGCTACGGCTTCCTCGCCGAGAACGCCAGCTTCGCCGAGATCGTCGAGCAGTGCGGCCTCACGTGGATCGGCCCGCAGCCCGAGGTCATGCGCCTCATGGGCGACAAGGTCTCGGCGCGCAAGGCCATGGCGGACGCCGGCGTACCCATCCTGCCCGGCACGGGCGTCATCGAGACGGATCTCGAGGCCGAGCAGGCCGTGGAGCGCATCGGCTTCCCCATCATCATCAAGGCCTCGGCGGGCGGCGGCGGCCGCGGCATGAAGATCGTCGAGAGCCGCGATCGCTTGAGCGCGCAGCTCGCGGCGGCGCGCTCGGAGGCGCAGGGCGGGTTCGGCAACCCCGACGTCTACCTCGAGCGGTACATCGAGAAGCCGCGCCACGTCGAGGTGCAGGTGCTGGGCGACGGCACCCGCGCGATCTCGCTGGGCGAGCGCGAGTGCTCGATCCAGCGCCGCCACCAGAAGCTCGTCGAGGAGGCGCCCTCCGTCGCGCTCGACGACGCGCGCCGCGCCAAGCTGCTCGGCATCGCGCGCAAGGCGACGCAGGCCATCGGGTACAAGACCGTGGGCACGCTCGAGTTCCTGCTCGACGAGGACAAGAGCTTCTACTTCATGGAGATGAACACCCGCATCCAGGTTGAGCACACCGTGACCGAGGAGGTCTTCAGCGTCGATCTCGTGCGCGAGCAGATGAGGTTGGCCGCGGGCGAGCCGCTCAAGCTGCCCGCCGACATCCGGCCGCGCGGCCACGCTATCGAGCTGCGCATCAACGCCGAGGATCCCGTGACCTTCGCGCCGTCGCCCGGCCGCATCACGGCGCTCAATCTGCCCGGCGGCCTCGGTGTCCGCATCGACACGCACATCTACAGCGGCTACGTCGTGCCGAGCCACTACGACTCGTTGCTCGCCAAGCTCATCGTGCGCGCTGAGAACCGGCCCGCTTGCCTCTCGCGGCTGCGGCGCGCGCTCGCCGAGTTCGTCGTCGAGGGGTGCAAGACCAACCTCGACTTTCATCGCCGCCTGCTCGCGAACGCCGACTACGTCGCGGGCAAGATGGACACGCACCTGACCGAGCGCATGTGACGGCGTGGCGCTGAGGCGCGTCGTGACCTCCGCGCGGTTTCTCGATTTCGCGTCGCGCGGGGCGTGGGGCGCTTTACACCTCGCGAGAACGCGGTAAAACTGGCCTCGCCCGTGGCGACGAACAAAGAGAAGGCGCTCGCCGCCGCCCAGAGGTATCTGGAGCGCGAGCAGCCGGACCGGGCGCTCGCGGAGTTCGCGCGCGTCGTGCAAGACGAGCCGGGTGACACGCGCACCTTGCTCCGCATGGCGGAGATCTACGCGCGCCGCGGTGACAACGTGAAAGCGTGCGACATCTACCTGCGCACGGGCGAGCTCTACGTCGAGCAGGGCGCGCTGCCGAAGGCCGTGACCGTCTACAAGAACGCCCTCAAGCTCTCGCCGGGGTTCGCGCACGGCCACCTGAGGTTGGGCGCGCTGCTCGAGCGGCTCGGGCAGCCGGGCGAGGCGGTTCAGCAGTACGGCCTGGCCGTCGCGACCTTTCAGAAGACGGGCCGCGCCCCGGAGGCGCTGCCGGCGCTGCGCCGGATCGTCGAGCTCGCGCCCGAGCGCGTCGTCGAGCGCATTCAGCTCGCCGAGTCGGCCTCGCAGGCGCACGCCACGGACGAGGCCATCCGCGAGTTCAAGAGCGCGGCCGAGGTCCTCAAGGCGCAAGGGCGCGCCGACGAGTACGTGCGCGTCGCCGAGCGCATCATCTTCCACGAGCCCGACAACTTCCCTCTGGCGCGCGAGCTCGCGGCCGTCTACATCACGCGCCGGAACCCGCGCCTCGCGCTCGCCAAGCTGCAGGCCGCCGCCAAGGCCGCGCCGCGCGACCCCCAGAACATCGAGCTCGTCGCGCTCGCGCTCGAGCAGCTCGACCCGCGCAAGGCGCTGTCGATCTGGAAGGAGCTCGCCGAGCTCCACGACGGCGTGGGTCGTTCCGGCGCGCGCGACGGCGCGCTGCGCGCCGCCCTGGCGATCGACGTCACCGACGCGGAGGCGCTCGCGCTCGCGCGGCAATGGGGAATTCACGTCGCGGGCGCGCCTTCGTCTAACTCTTCGTCCAGCGTCGCGCTGTCGGCCGCAGCCTCGGGGTCGGCCGCCGCGCAGCGACCCGCCCAGGATCCGTCGCGTGTCCTTAGCGAAGCCGAGGTCTTCGTGAAGTACGGCCTCCTCGAGCGCGCCGCCGATCACCTGCGACGCCTCGTCGAGTTGCGGCCCGATCATGCGGAGGCGCGCTCCCAGCTCGACGCCGTCCTGAGGCAGCTCGGCCGCGCGCCGCTCCCATCGTCCGCCATCGATCCACTCGCTGACTTCGCGACGCCGCCGCCCGTCGCCGTGGACACCCTCGACGCCGCGCCGCGCCCCGTGCGCGACGAGGCGCCCACGGCGCGCACCTCCCACGCCGGGCCGACGGCCGCGGCCGCCGACGAGCTCCTGGCCGAGCTCGAACAGGCCGACTTCTTCGCCGCGCAGGCGCTCTTCGACGAGGCGCGCGAGACGCTCACCGATCTCGCGGCCCGCTTTCCCAATCACCCGCTCCTCATCGCCAAGATGCGCGAGCTCGAGGGCCGGGGCGAGAGCGATCCGACGGGGATCGACGACAGCCCGGGCGCTCTGCCGCGCGACGACGCGGCGGGGCGCCGCGATGACGGCCCGCTGCGTGCAATCCCGGTGGCCGTCATGGCGGCAGGAGGCGAGGTGGATCTGTCGACGCACGGGGACCTCGGCATCGCGTACAAAGAGATGGGCCTCCACGACGCCGCCATCGCCGAGTTCAAGCAGATCATGGCCGATCCGGCGCGCAAGGTCTTCGCCCTCACGATGATCGGGGAGTGCCTCGAGGCGCAGGGCGCGCTCCCTGACGCCGTCGTGCGCTACAAGGAGGCGCTCAACAGCGGACCCGTCGCGGACGTGGAGTGCACCCAGCTCTATTATCTCCTCGGCGGCGCCTTCGAGCGCCTGGGCGACGCCAGCGAGGCGCTCTACTTCTTCGAGAAGGTCGCCAAGCGCGGCGGCCAGTTCCGCGACGTCGCCCGCCGCATCGAGGCGCTCAAGCCGAACGCTGCGGGGGCGCCATGACGGCCGCGGGCGACGAGCGTGTCGCCACGTACTTCCGCGACCTGCAGGACCGCATCACGGCGGCGCTCGAAGGCGCGGACGGCGGCGCGCGGTTCCGCGAGGACGCCTGGACGCGCTCGGGCGGCGGCGGCGGGCGGACGCGCGTGCTCGCCGACGGGGCGCTCTTCGAGAAGGCGGGCGTGAACTTCTCCGACGTCCACGGCGAGCTGCGCCCCGAGATGGAGCGCGCGCTGCCTGGCGAGGGCACGCGCTTCCGCGCCACGGGCGTCTCGCTCGTGCTGCACCCGAAGAGCCCGCGCGTGCCGACCATGCACGCCAACGTGCGCCACATCCAGCGCGGCTCGCGCGGGTGGTTCGGCGGCGGCACCGACCTCACGCCCTACTACGTCGTGCCCGGCGACGCCGCGCATTTTCACCGCACGCTGCGCGCGGCCTGCGACGCGCACGACCCGAGCTTCTACCGCCGCTTCAAGCGCTGGTGCGACGACTACTTCTTCCTTCCCCACCGGAACGAGCCGCGCGGCGTGGGCGGCATCTTCTTCGATTACCTCGGCGCGGGCGCCGAGGCGACGGCGGGGCAGCCCGTCGCCGAACCGATCTCGGCCCGCGAGGCCGACCCCGAGGCCCTGTTCGTCTTCACGCGGGCCGTGGGCGACGCGATCCTGCCGGCCTACCTCCCCATCGTCGAGCGCCGGCGCGCCGAGCCCTGGGGCGAGCGCGAGCGCCGCTGGCAGGTCCTGCGCCGCGGTCGCTACGTCGAGTTCAACCTCCTCTACGATCGCGGCACGGTCTTCGGCTTGAAGACCGACGGCCGCGTCGAGTCGATCCTCATGTCGCTGCCGCCCGAGACGCGCTGGGAGTACGGCTTCGCGCCGGAGTCCGGCAGCGTCGAGGCCGCCTCGCTCGACGCCATCTGCGCGAAGGCCGACTGGGCCGAGTTGACCTAACGGGGGGCGGCTCGCTGCCGCTCGCACCCATTTTGTTTGACACGGCACATCTGTTCCGTACCATACGTATGTTCAGTGGCGCCGGTCTTCGTCCATTTCGGGAGTTTTGGGAGGTCAATCCATGGGCACGCTCACCCTCGTTCGTGACGACACGCGCGGTGTCTTGACGGATCGCCAGCAGGCGATCCTGGATTTCATCACGCAGTCGATCGAGGAGCGCGGCTACCCGCCCACGCTGCGCGAGATCGGCGAGCACTTCGGCATCCGCTCGACGAACGGCGTGAACGATCACCTGCGCGCGCTCGAGAAGAAGGGCCACCTGCAGCGCGAGGACCTCAAGTCGCGGGCGCTGCGGCCCACGAGCGGGCCGTCGTCGGCGTCGGCCTCGGCGGCGCGCGCGCTCGGCGCCGGGCGCGACCCGCGCCTGGCCGACGTCGTCGAGATCCCCATCGTGGGGCGCGTCGCCGCCGGCCTGCCGTTGCTCGCCGTCGAGAACGTGCAGGACACAGTGCACGTCGACAAGTTCTTCATCGGGCAGACGCGCGAGGTCTTCGCCTTGCGCGTCAAGGGCGAGTCGATGATCGAGGACGGCATCTTCGACGGCGACTACATCTTCGTGAAGAAGCAGCTGCAGGCGAGCCGGGGCGACATCGTCGTCGCCATGATAAGCGGACCGTCCGGCGACGAGGCCACGGTGAAGCGTTATTACCCCGAGGGCGACAGCATTCGCTTTCAGCCGGCCAACGCCGCCATGCAGCCCATCATCGTGCGGAAGAAGGACTTCAAGAGCGTCAACCTCATCGGGGTCGTCGTGGGCGTCTACCGAAAGATGACCTGACGGTCAGACGTTCAGAGGTAGGGGCCCCCCCCGATCATGCGTGCTAGGCTTCGGGGCTTCCCGATGCATCCCGCCCCAGCCCCGACGAACCGCGGGCGCGGTCACCTCGGCCGCGGAGCGCTGTTCTCACTGCTCTTCCACGCGGCCGCGTTGGTGCCGATCGGCGTGCTCGCGTTCGTGTGGGCCGCCCGTGAAGAGGCGCAGCGAGCCGAGGAGGTCGACGTCGGATTCGAGAGCGTCCCCGAAGAGCAGCTTCCGGCGGGCCTGCCCCCGCTCGAACCGCCCAATCAGGACCAGGACGTCCTCGAGAAGCTCAAGCCCGACGCGAAGAAGCCGCCCAAGAAGAAGCCCGAGAAGAAGGCGCTCGCGAAGGAGGACGCGCCGAAGCCCGAGCCTGAGATCGTCGTGCCGCCCATGCCGCCCATGCCCGAGCCGTCGCGGCCGCCGCCGCCCGAGCGGCACGACAACATGAAGATGGTCGACGTCGAGAACGACAAGGACGTTCCGCCGCCGCCCGACGCCAAGTTCCTCGCCGAGAAGAACAACCGCGTAGCCGAGGAGACGCGCGCCAAAGAGACGAACCTCGAGAAGAACAGCAAGGGCGAAGACGTGCCCGCGTCGTCGCCGTCCGACGTGCAGGACGAGAAGGTGGGCGGCGAGAAAGCGCAGATTCGGCAGCTCGCTGACGAAAAGTCAGCCTTCGGCAAAGCGGCGCCGTCGGTGACGCCGCACGAGAAGCCCGAGCTCGCGTCGGCGGACGATCAGCGCGAAAAGTCGCTGCTCGCGCTGCGCGACCCCGCGCCGCGCACGCACGAGATCACGCCGGAGACCGCCGATCCGTCGCTGCCGCACGCGCCCGACGGCGACCTGCGCGAGCGCCGGCCCACGACGCGCGGCGCGCCGAGCCGCGCCGACAAGGCCAACGGCAAGCGCGTCAAGCTCGCCATAACGGGCAGCGACTACGAGTATCTCTTCGGCGCCGACGCCGAGGCGGACCGTCGTCTCGCCAAGAAGCTCAAGTCCACGCACGCCGGGAAGTTCCGCGAGCGCCAGGCGCGCGTCCAGTCGTCGCTCGAAAACTTCATCCCCGAGGTGCGGCCGGGCAACCAGACGGCGCTCAACACGCGCGCAGCGCCGTTCGCGGCCTTCGTGGCGCGCATGCACCGGAGCATCCACCTTCTTTGGGGCTTCGGTGCCCTCGAGGACTGGGACGAGCTCGGCTCGTCGAGCCCGCTCAACAACCCGAACCTCCTGACGACGCTCGAGATGGTGCTCAACGCCGACGGGACCGTGGACAAGGTCACGATCGTGCGCGCCTCCGGCTATCTGCCGTACGACACCGCCGCCATCGACACGGCTTTTTCGGCGGGACCCTATCCGGACCCGCCGCGCGACATACGGTCGGCCAACGGCAAGATCTACATCCACTGGCGCTTCTATCGAGACGGACGGCAGTGCGCGACCTCGGGCGTCGACTACTTCATCTTGAACAACCCACCTTCGGACGCCGACAAAGCGCCCGTCGGGGGCGCCGAGAACCGCGCGAACCCGCTCGAAGCGGGCGCGCCCGTGCGCGAAGGACCGCGGCACCTCCGTCGCGACGTCGGCGACGACGCCGCCCATCGCGCCAAGCTGCACGCCCTCGACGAGGAGATCGCGCGCGCCGAGAACCACCCGGGGAGCGCCTCGGAGGAAGAAGCCGCGTCGCCGCCCGCGCGCGCCGCAGCGTCCGCGCCCGTCGCCGAGACGCGCGAGCCGGAGGCGCGCGCCACCGCTGGGAAGTTCTTCGCGGCGCTCGCCGCCGGCGACGCCGCTGCCATGGCGGGCCTGGCCGAGATCCCGTTTCGCACGACGGGTGGCGGCAGCGTGAAGACCCGTGGCGAGCTGCAGCCCATGCTCAAGGACCTCGCGACCGAGGTCGGACAAAAGGGTTTGCGCAGCGTGCAGGTTCTCACAGGCGCCGGCGTGCGCGCGGCGCTCGGCAAGCTTCCGCCCGGCCTCGACGACGGCTCGGGCCTCCTGTTCGCCGTGTCGTCGCTGCGCGATGGCGACGTCCTCATCGCGGCGCTCGCGAAGCGCGGCGTCTCCTACCGCGTTGTCGCGCTCGTCCGGCGCTGAGCGGTCAGCGCAGCTCGTATTGCGCGACGTGGCGCAGGTTCAGGAAGTTTACGAGGAAGTGCGCGAGCACGGCGCCGGTCAGGTCGCCCGTCCAGGTGAACAGCAGGCCGAAGAGCAGGCCGGCGCCGAACGACGAGATCGTCCAGGGCAGGTGCCGCGCCTTGGGGCCAATATGAAGCAGCGCGAACACCGCGCTCGAGCCGAGGAGGCCGATGACGGGCAGCAGCGCGCCCCGGAAGAACATCTCCTCGCCCACCGACGACGCCGCGGCCAGCACGACGATCTCTACGTCGGACAGCGGATTGAGCAGACCGCGGAACTCGCGGTGCAAAGCGCGCGCCCAATCGAAGCGGTAGAGCGCCAGACGGGACACGAAGACGATGCCGAGCCCGAGCAGGATCCCGGTGGCGATGCCCGCGAAGACGAGCGGCTCGGCGCGTCCGGGGAGCTGCCAGATGTTCGGCTGGCCGCGAAGCCCGCCCCAGGCGAGCGCGGCCGCGCCGAGCGCGAGGTATAGCACCATGACGAGGACGGGGCGCGACCAGCTGGAGCCGAGGGACCTCACGCGATCTCGCGAGTCTACGCCAGCGGTTTCTCGATTTCGGCAGGCTTTTTGTGCACACCGCATCATCGAGATATACACCCGTAATTATTAGATTATTTTTGGTTCTGGTTTTCGTGCGCCCGCGGTTCTGGGCCATGGTAAACGTTCCGTCCGATGGCCGTGGCAGTCCTTCGCGGGAGACGGAATGCTACGCGCAGCGGCGCGTTGCTGCCGACGACTGTGGTCCGCGAGGTGGGCCTGCAGAAGCTTCTCGCGACGCGCATCTGCGACCTGTCGCTCCGCCCCGAGGGCACGCTGGCCGAATGTGTCGAGCAAGTCATCAGCGAGCTGCGCGCGAAGGGCGTGACCTTCGTTCCCCAATACTACCTCGGTGACGAGGACTTCTGGACGGCCGACCGCGCCGTGAGCGTGAACGTCCCCTGGTACCTCGCAAACCCAACGCTGTGGCGGCTCGTCAACGACCACCTCTTCGAGTACACGCGCGAGGAGGTCCTGATGTACCTCCGCCACGAGGCGGGCCACGCGCTCAACTACGCCTTCGAGCTTTGGCGCCGGCGCGACTGGACGCAGACCTTCGGGGACTTCCGCCGGCCGTACCGCGACGTCTACAATCCGAACCCGTGGAGCCGCGACTACGTGCGGTACCTCCACCGCGCGGGCATGTACCACTACGCGCAGAAGCACCCCGACGAGGACTGGGCCGAGACCTTCGCCGTCTGGCTCGATCCCACGCAGCACTGGCGGCGGCGCTACCGCGATTGGCAGGTGGCCTTCGCGAAGCTCGAGTACGTCGACCGCGTCGTCGCGATCGAGCGCTCGTGCAAGGGCAACCCCGCGAACGTTCGCTTGGGC
>Ga0307475_10002820_pt1 | contig 10495 bp, 11 predicted proteins | sample atmos_gasesECM1C_FD_203317 | JGI IMG/M metagenome (GOLD analysis project Ga0307475, IMG submission 203317) | Hardwood forest soil microbial communities from Morgan-Monroe State Forest, Indiana, United States - atmos_gasesECM1C_515 | ecosystem: Environmental > Terrestrial > Soil > Temperate...
GGAGCGGCGGGAAGCGGCTTGAAATCCGTCCATTTGATGACGATGCGGACGGGGATTTGCTGGCCTTTTAAGTCCAGGGTGTCGTCCGAGCGCGAGTAGTCCGGAAACCAATATTTCCCCTCGACATTTTCACGGTAGGTTTCAAACAGGCTGAAAGGAAACTGTGGGATAACGCGCATGGGGCCGAGATCGGTCATCCACTGGCCGTAGGTTTTGACCACCTCGACGTACTGCGAATCGACCCAAACGACGCCATCGAAATGAGCTTTTTGGCGTTCAAGAATCTTGGGCTTGACTTGAAAAATGTAGCAGTTGACTTCATCCACCTGCTCTTTGCCCAGATACTTTAGGTTGTAGTTCGCAAGCTGGGCGGTGGTCAGAGGAAACGCGGGAATGCGTTGTAGTCCATCGAGGTCCTCCGAGCGCAGATAAAAGTGTTGGAGAGTGGATTCCGGCCGCTGCACGACTTGCTCATAAAATTTCCCGTCGGCAGCACGCGCGGGCTGGGTCACGAGCACGTATTCGCCGGAAGGCCTGCCGTCCGGGCCGAACTCCTCGATGCGAATGGTTTTCTTGTAAGTGAAATGCGTGCGCATAGCGAGGTACTCGTCTTCCTTCTGCGAAAAGCGCCTGATGATTTCGGGTTCGGGAAGCGAAGGCGGTGCCGGAGGCTCGGGCTCGTTGCCGATGCGGACAACGTGATGGTCGGGCGGAGGGGCCATGGGACCCTGGGGCGCATCCTGGGCAAGAAGCGGGGAAGCACCAGGAGTCAGCGAAAAAAGAAGCGTGAGCAGCAGGGACAAATCGCGAAGGCCGCAGTGGTTCGTTCTGGCTTGGATCATAAGCGTTTAGATGCGCGTGACCCGTCTTCAGGCGGCCTCTAGCGGCGAGGCAGCCTGAGGCAATACCTTCCGATGGACAGTGTAGCGCAAGCAGAGCGAAGCCACGAACACCATTGAGCGCTACGGGCACGCGGGAAAACGGCAGCAAGACTGCCGCATTCCAAACGCGCGGCTGCGACTAGCCGGGACCCGCCAACTCTCCATCTGAGAGGAAGAAAGGGGGGCGCGTCTGCTACAATTTTTCGGCTTGTGAGCGAGACAAGGTTAGCCAAACGCTATTTCGTGTCGGGCATGGTCCAGGGTGTGGGTTACCGCTTCTTCACGCAACGCGCCGCGGAAAGGCTCAAGATCAGCGGCTTTGTGAGAAATCTTTGGGACGGGCGGGTGGAAGTGTTTGCCATGGGGACGCCGGATCAGCACAAAGAATTCCGAAGACTGCTGGAACGCGGGCCGATGGGCTCTGATGTGACGGAAGTGTCAGAAGAGCCGGCGGCCGCAGAGGCGCAGTACGAGGGCGGGTTTGTGATTCATGCGAGCGCTTGACGGGGGCCAGAGTCCGGAAACGCTGCGTGCCGGCCACAGAAACGGCCATGCTGCACCCCGCGAAGGCCTACAGAACTCGGACAACGAGGAGAACAGCTGAATGAATGATCTGAAGAAACTGATCCGCGAAGTGCCGGATTATCCGAAGCCGGGAATTCTTTTCTATGACCTCACGACGCTGCTGAAAGACAAGCGCGGATTTCACACGCTGATCGACCGGCTATGCGAACACTATGACGGCCATACGATTGACGTAGTGGCGGGCATCGAAGCGCGCGGATTCATTTTCGCGCCGGCGCTGGCATACCGGCTGGGAGCGGGTTTTGTGCCCGTCCGCAAGCCGAAGAAGCTTCCCGCCAAGACGGCAAGCATTTCCTACGCGCTCGAGTACGGCACGGACACACTGGAGATTCACGAAGACGCGGTGAAGCCAGGCCAACGCGTGATTATTTGCGACGACCTGCTGGCTACGGGGGGAACCGCTTCGGCAACGGCGAAGCTTGTCCAGAAGCTCGGGGGCACGGTGGAAGGCGCGGCCTTTGCCGTGGAGCTTACCTTTCTCGGCGGGCGCAAGAAACTGGATGGCCTGGACGTTTTCTCTCTGATTCAGTACGACAGCTAAGTTGACTACGGTCAGCGACCGATGAATGCAATTCCGTCTTCCGGCGGCGTTAAAGGCATTCCGACAGTGAGCCCTGCCGAAAGATGCTGCCGGCGAAATAGAGTGCTACGCTTGAATTCAATCGGAAGACGATCTGAAAGCAGTCCGCTTAATGGAACCTATAGCATTACACGGCAGAAATGGCATTTTGAAATAACCTCTGAAAGGTATTCCTGTCTCATTGGCTTGTTGCCGCTTCGCCCGGGATCATTTTCTCCGATTGCGCTGGCGGATGGCCTCGAAAAGGACGACGCCGGCAGCGACGGAAACGTTGAGCGACTTGACCGGGCCCGTTGTGGGCAGGGAGACGACGAAGTCGCATCGTTTGCGCGTCAATTCGTGCAGGCCCTGGCCTTCGCTGCCGAGAACGATGCCCACGCGAGACGTGTAGTCCACTTCCGTGTACGTCTTGTCCGCGCGCTCATCCAATCCCACGAGCCAGTAGCCGGCTTGTTTCAGTTCTCCCATCGCGCGGGCGAGATTTGTCACCTTGGCGACGGGAAGATGCGCAAGCGCCCCGGCGGAAGAGCGCGCCACGGTGTCGGTGAGACCGGCGGCGCGGCGCTCGGGAATGACCACGCCGTGCGCACCCGCGGCCAGCGCCGTTCGAACGATGGCGCCCAAATTGTGCGGATCCTCGACGCCATCGAGCAAAATGATGAGTCCGGCGCGCGCTTGATTCGCGCTTGCGAGAATGTCGTCGAGAGCCGCCGCAGCGCGGGCGGCGGCGAGCGCGACCACGCCCTGATGATCTTTCGAATTGGCGAGGCGGTCGAGCTGGCTGCGGTCTTCGAAACGCACGGGAATGCTCTTCTTGCGCGCGAGCTGCACGATTTCTTCGATGCGCGTGTCCTGCCGGCCCTTGGCAATGACGATGTGGTCGATGGGACGCTGCGCTTCGAGCGCTTCTTTCACCGCGTGGATGCCGGTCAGCTTGTCCATGGGAGGGATAGTTTACTGCTCGACGGTTCGCCGTTGACAGTGGCTTGACAGTGGGCGGTTGACACCCTGACCGCTGCGGGCAAAGCCGGCAAAAGCGGCGGCTCGCCGCCATATTTTGCGAACTCCATAGGAAGAATTAGGTTAGCGCCGTGCAGAATTCGAGGATGCGCGCCCGAGCGGATTTTACGGGGGCGGCAAAGGGCAGCGGGGCGGCTTCGTCGAGCAGCAGGATGACGCGGTCGAGCGAGCCGTCGCCGGGTCTGCCGGCAAGCGCCACGCGCAGGGGATAAAGCAACTCGCGGCCTGGCAATTCCAATTTTTCTTTCAATGTGGTAATGATTTCTTTGAAGCGTTCAGAATTCAACGGCCCGCCATCCAGGAGCAGCAGCGCCAATTGCCGAAGGACATCGCGCGCGGCGAAGCGCGCGAGCACTTCGTGCGTTTCCACCCTGGCGAGGATTTCTTTCGCGTCGTAGCGAAAAACGAGCGCAAGCAATCCGGTAAGAACAGCCCGATCGGCCGCTTGCGTGCCGAGAATGGCCGCGGCATGGCCGCACCAGGCGTCGATTTCCGGCGTGGGATCCGTCGTCAGCCAGCCGCGTTCGCGGACAATGGCCAGAACGTCGGCCAACGTGAAAGGGTTCGCGGCGAGCGTGGCGCCCCTTTGGTCGTTAGAGGTCATTGAAAATGGCATTGTAGCGCAGGGACGCGGGCGATAAGAGGGCGCAATATAGCGCCCCTACTTGAGGAGTTCCATCATTCAGCGCGAGGACAGCGTGGCGACGACATGGGCGGCGATGGCTTCGCCGCGGCCAATGGCGTCCACGCCTTCGTTGGTTTTGGCTTTGAGGTGGATTTTTTCGGCGGCAACGCCAAGAGCTTTGGCAAGCGCCTCGCGCATCTTCGGAAAGTGCGGGCCGAGCTTTGGTTTTTCGGTGATGACCACCGCGTCGACATGCTCGATCGTGAAGTTTTTTTGCGCGAGCAGCTTTTGGGCGTGCTCCAGAAAGAGCAGGCTGTTCGCGCCTTCCCATTTCGGATCGCTGTCCGGGAAATGTGTGCCGATGTCGCCGAGTCCCGCCGCCCCGAGCAAAGCGTCGCAGAGCGCGTGGGCGAGCACGTCGCCGTCGGAATGGCCGACGGACCCCTTGTCGAACGGCAATTCGATGCCGCCGATCATGAGCTTTCGCCCTTCCGCCAGCCGATGCAAATCGTAGCCAATGCCACAGCGCGTGCTCATGCTTTTTGTGTCTCGCAGTCGAGGTAGAAGCGGGCAAGTTCCATGTCCGCGGGCTTGGTGATTTTCATGTTGCGCTCGGAGCCAAGTACCACGTGCACGTCGCGGCCCAAGCGCTCGACTAGCCCGGCTTCGTCCGAGGCGTTTACGCCGTCGGACTGCGCGCGCGCAAGGGCTTCTTTCAGGAGCTTCGTAGCGAAGACCTGAGGGGTTTGGGCCATAACCAGGCGTTCGCGCGGGATAGTTCCGGTAACCAGGGCCACGTCTTCCGGCAGGCTGGCGCGCTTCACTTCCTTTACCGTATCCATAGCAGGGATGCCGAGAATCGCGGCGTGACAGCGGCGCGCCTCCTCGATGACGCGGGTAATCTGCTCGACGGTCACGAACGGCCGCACGGCATCGTGCACCAGCACGATTTCCGCTTCGTTCGGCACCTCGCGCAAGGCGGCGGCGACGGAATCCTGACGCGAATCGCCTCCTTTGACCACACGCACGGGCTGCTTGAGTTTTTCCTTGGCGATGCGCTCCTCGAGGCGCTGGATTTCATCGGCGCGCGTGGCCACGATGAGGTCGGTCACCAGTGGGCACGAAGCGATGCGACGCAAGCTGAGGATCACGATGGGCGTGCCGTTCAGCTCGAGAAACTGCTTGGGCGTCTCTGCGCCCATGCGCGTTCCCATGCCGGCAGCAGGCAAAATGGCAGCGATTCGAGTCATGTCGGGAGCGGCATACGCCCGCGTGCCCCGGAGGCGCATGCGCAAGAATTTGAGTTTACCTCAAGCGGGAGTATGGAGCGAATGTTGGAGGGGCGGGTCGCGGGTCAGCTCGGTTGTAAGCGGCCCTCCGTGGCGCCAGGTCTGTCTGCACGCCGTAAAACCGAAACCGCACCGTCTCGGGATCGGGATTGCAGGCGTAGCGTGCGCGCGAATCGCCATGGCCGTTCCTCTTTCGTTTCTTGCCTGTGGGGGGCTTTGCGGGCGCGCTACCTTTACCTCCTTGGAAAAAGGGGAATGGCAGATCGCAAATAAATCACCAATTTGGCTATCGAGCGTGTCGCTCGAGTCAGCGGACGTAAATTCGCTCAACGCGCTGACTGACGGCGCAGAGCAGGTCGGAGGTGACGGTGCCGATGCTGCGGGCGACGCGGTTCGCGAGAATCACTTGGCCGCAGTTGTCCGTGCCGTAGATGGTGGCCACGTCTCCGACTTCCACGCCCTCGATGTCGGTCACGTCAATCATGGTCACGTCCATCGAGACAATGCCGACGATGGGCGCGAGCTTGCCGCGCACGAGCACGCTGCCGCGATTGCCGAGCGAGCGGTGGATGCCGTCCCCATAGCCCGCAGCCAGCACGCCGATGAGCGAGGGCCGTTTGGGGACAAACGTCGCGTCGTAGCCGACTCCCGCGCCGGCAGGCACGCGGCGCAAATGGATGATTTTGGTGTGCAAGCTCATCACGGGCTCGAGCGGCAGGAGCTTCTCCGCTTCCTCGCGCTTCTCCGCGGGATCGTAGCCCGGATGGTAGCCATACAGAATCGCACCGGGCCGCACCATGTCCGCCCAGGTCTCTGGACGCGAGACGATCGCGGCGCTATTGGCGAGATGGACCAGGCCCGGGTCGATGCCCAGAGCGCGCAGGCGGTCGAGTGCGGCGTAGAAGCGCTCCTCCTGTTCCCGCGTTTGCTTGCCGGCGGCGGTGTCGGTGAAAACTCCCGAAGACGCGAAGTGGGAAAAAATGCCCGTGAGCCGGAGGTGCTTGCATTTACCGAGTTGCCGCGCAAAGCAATCGACGTCGGAGGGAGCGATGCCCAAGCGGTTCATGCCCGTGTCAATTTTCAAGTGGAAGGAGGCGTGCCCGCGGCCGCGGCGGGCGGCACGCTCGAGCAGAGGCAACTGATCGCAGCGATGGACAACGGCCGTGAGGTCGTGCTGGAGCAAACGGGCTTCTTCGCCCGCGACGAAGCCCGTCAGCACGAGAATGGGCTTGCGCGCGCCAGCTTCCCGAACGGCGATGCCTTCGTCGGTGCAGGTCACGCCAAACCAGTCCGAGCCGGCTCTCTCAAGGGCCTTGGCGACTTGTGGCCCGCCGTGGCCGTAGCCGTTGCCCTTGACGATGGACAGGATCTTGCGCGGCGCCTTGCGCTTCTCTCCCGGCGGATTCACGTAGTTGCGAATGGCTGCGAGGTTGTGCGCGAGCGCACCGAGCGAAACCTCGGCCCAGACCGGCCTTCTTGCTTCACTGCGGGGACTTTTCTGTTTGCTTGGCATGTGCCTTCAATGGAGCAGCGGGTTCACCCCGCCGCCGGAAAATGTCAGTTTACGACAACCGCGTCGCGCGGAAAGCCGCGAGATGGGCAGCCGCGCGCAAGAGACAACACCTTGTGGCGGCAGGTTGGTCGGGTCCCGGCTCGCCCGGTGGGGAGCACTTCGAGGGCCCGAAGATTCGCGACGCCTGGAGCGCCATGCGCATTCCGAGAGGCGCGCCTAAGCCCTGGGTTTTTATGGACTTAACGCCCTGGCGGCCTTGGAAAGGGAGCCCAGGCCGTGCCGCGTGGTTAGGCGCCCACGGTGTGGCGTGCTTACCGCAGCCGCTCCAAGAGTTACATTTCGTCCGGGGCCAAGGACGAAAAGGCATCCGGCGCGGCTTCCTCGAAGCGGGTGAAGCGGCTGCGGAAAACGAATTTCACCATGTCCGTAGGGCCATTGCGCTGCTTGGCGATGCGCAGCTCGGTTTCTTCGCGCTCTTCGGGAGTGGCGCCAGCTTTGAAAAAGTGCGGCCGGTAGATGAACATCACCACATCGGCGTCCTGCTCGATCGCGCCCGATTCGCGCAAATCGGAGAGCTGCGGGCCACGCTCGTCGCGCTCGGGAGCGCGCGTGAGCTGGCTGAGCACCAGCACGGGGATCTGCAGCTCTTTGGCAAGACCCTTTAAACCACGCGAGATGCTGGCGACTTCTTCTTGGCGATTGCCGAATCTTCCGCGGGCGGTGATGAGCTGGAGATAATCGACGATCAGCACCGACATGCCTTTGTCGCGCTTCAGTCGGCGGGCTTTGGCGCCGATCTCGAGCACGCTGATCGAGCCCGAGTCGTCAACCCACAGCGGCGAGGAGGAAATGGTTCCCAGCGCCTCGGTCATGCGCCGCCAGTCTTCGCGGTTTAGATGGCCGGTGCGGAACTTGTGCGCGTCAATCTGCGCCACCGACGCGACGAGCCGCTGCAGCAGCGATTCCTTGGACATTTCCAGGCTGAACATGGCGACCGGATGGCCGCCGCGAATGGCGATGTTTTCCATCAAGTTCAGCGCCAGCGCGGTTTTTCCTTGCGAAGGCCGCGCGGCAAGAATGAGCAACTCCGAAGGCTGCAAGCCGGAGGTGAGCTTGTCCAGTTCCGTGTAGGCCGTGGGAACCCCGGTGACGCTCTTGCCTTCCTTGAAGATTCTTTCCAGGCGCTCAAAGTTGTCGCGAACGATGTCCTTCACCGGGATCAGGCCGGCGCGCACGCGGTCTTCGGCCAACGCAAAGATGGAGGACTCGGCGCCGTCGAGAATGGCGTCGGCACCCTCTTCTCCTTCAAACGCGCGCTGCTGGATATCATGCGTGGCGTGAATCAGGTTGCGTAGGATGGCTTTTTCTTTGACGATGCGCGCGTAGTACTCGATGTTGGACACGCGCGGCATGCCGTCGGCCAGCGAAGCGAGGTACGGCGCGCCGCCCGAAGCCTCGAGTTCGCCCTTGCAGTGCAATTCGTCGGTCAGGGTCACGAGGTCGATGGCCTGCTGGCTTTCGCCCAGCGCAATCATGTGTGTAAAGACGCGACGGTGTTGATCGAGGAAAAAATCTTCGGGTCGCAGCGTTTCGATGGCGGCGTTCAGCGCGTGGTTGTCGAGAAGAATAGCGCCGAGGACGGAGCGCTCGGCTTCGAGATTATTCGGCAAGGGCTTTTCGAGGGTGGTGTCAGTGGCCATGGCGAGATCTGTCGCTTATTCGCTTTTTATTCGCCTCAATTTGACCACACTCTTCCTGCGTGTGCAAGTCCCTTCGCACACAGGGCACTTTGACAATCTTCAGGTGGCGAGGGTTATGCTTGCCAATCGACAGGCAGGCTGGGCTCGACCAAGTCCTGTTTGACTGTTTGAATCGTTGGCGCATTGTGCGCGCGGTTGCCGCTCGCGTCAACAGGAGTGATTGTGCAGGACTGTGAATCGCTTCGGAAATCTCTAAAAGCTTCTTTTGCACAAAAAAGGGGCAAGCTGCATTGCGCCCCGGCTCAGGAAAGCCATCGGCAAAAAGGAAAGAGCACGGATCTGAAGATCCGCCTCCACAACTCTGCTTCGATCAGGCAGTGGATTACGATTCCTTTTCGACCGTGACTTTGACTTGCGCGGTGACGTCGCGGAACACCTTGATGGTCACTTGCGATTCGCCGATGATCCTGATGGGCTCGGCCAGCTGCACCTGGCGCTTGTCGATCTTGAAGCCTTGCGCGGCCAGCGCTTCGGAAATGTCCGCGGCCGTTACGGAGCCGAACATCTGATCGCTCTCGCCCGTCTTGCGTGTGAACTTCAGCGCGACGACATTCAGCAGCTCGGCCTGCTTGTGCGCCGCGTCGAGCTCCGTGGCAGTCTTTTTGGCCAGCGAGCCGCGAATGCGCTCGATGGCTTTGAGGTTCCCCTCGGTGGCTTCCACCGCGAGCTTGCGCGGCAGCAGGTAATTGCGCGCATAACCGGGCTTGACGGTTACCACGTCGCCGCGGTGTCCCAATTTATCGATGTCTTCCTGAAGAATGATCTGCATCTTGCTTCTCTAAGCTCCTGCCTTGTGGAGTTCCAAGTTGTAAGTTCAAAGTTGAAACGAATTCGATAAACATTTCAAAAGAAATGCTTTGTTTTTCGCTGCCACTGAAAAAACGAGTTCGTCACGCCTTGGGCGCTTCCCCTGCCGGTGCCGGCGCAGGATGCGCCGCGGCCGGCGCATGCCCGCCATGTGGCGCCCCCGGGGTCACCGCGCGCGGGGCCTGAGTATTCGCCGCGCTGCCCGAAAAGGGCAGCAAAGCAATATTGCGCGCGCGCTTGATGGCCACGCCCAACCCGCGCTGGTGCCGCGCGCAGACGCCCGTCATACGGCGGGGCAGGATCTTGCCCCGCTCCTGCACGAACTGCGACAGAATGTCCGCGCGCTTATAGTCGATGAAGTCCATCTTCTCGACACAGAACTTGCAAACTTTCTTCTTGCGAAAATACTGCCGCTTTCCGCGCGGGCGTCCGCCAGGCCCTCCAGGGCCGCCCTCGCGCCGCCCCGCGCCGGGTCCGCCTTCGCGCCGCTGACCGCCACTTGGCGCCGGCGCTGACGTTTGTTTCTGATCCTCTGACATGCCTGCCACCCTTTCCTATTTTGCCCTGAGCCAAGCCAGGGCTTTTGCTAGCGTAAGTCCGATTCGGAGTAGAGAGAACTTTTGCACTACCAGCCTTCCGCAATCGGCTAGTTTGTCGCCGTCGCCTGCTCCGGGGCCGCCGCCGCGGGCGCGGTGGCGCGCCGTGGACGCCGCGCGGCGCGCTTGTCGCGCTTCAGCGACAGCTTCTTCTGCCGCTTCAAATCTTCATCCAGCCGCACGGTCTGGTATTTGATCACCGCGTCCTGGGTACGCAGTCGGCGCTCGATTTCGGCAATCAGCTCGCCATGCGTGGTGCGAATCTCCTGGTGCACGTAAATGCCTTCGCGATGCTTGTGGACGCGATAGGCCAGCTTGCGCGTCCCCCACTGCTCGGTCTTCTCCACCTTGCCGCCCTTTTCCGCGCAGGTGTGCTCCACCACGCCGAGTATCTTCTTGATGTCCTCTTCCGGCGTGGCCGGTCGAACGATGAAAATCAAATCGTAATAACGCTCTTCCATGGTGACCTCTTTCCCTCTCTCAAAACCTGTTGCGTCCGCGGCTTCGCCACCTCCCGCGGGCGGTCCAGCAAATCCTTTTCTATTTCTGCTCCGGCTGTTCCGGCTGTTCCGGCTCGGCGAGCCTGCGGCGGTTGTATTTCGTCATTGCCGCGTGCAAACCCTGCGTCAGAATCATTTCCACGGCGTCACCGGCTTCGCCCACCATCTCTGCTGCCGCCTCCAATTCCGCTTTCTTCATCGGCCGCAGCACGTGCTCTTTACGGCTACTGAGCGGATGGTCCGGCCCGCAGCCGAGCCGCAACCTCGCAAACTTCTGCGTGCCTACGGCGCTAATCACCGACCTCGCGCCGTTGTGGCTCCCCGCGCTGCCGTCCGGAT
>Ga0307475_10002821_pt1 | contig 10495 bp, 5 predicted proteins | sample atmos_gasesECM1C_FD_203317 | JGI IMG/M metagenome (GOLD analysis project Ga0307475, IMG submission 203317) | Hardwood forest soil microbial communities from Morgan-Monroe State Forest, Indiana, United States - atmos_gasesECM1C_515 | ecosystem: Environmental > Terrestrial > Soil > Temperate...
GCGGTGGGCGCAGGCACGGGGATCGCGCCTTCACCGGCAACGGTCGTTCAAACCGAGGCACCCGCAGCGGCGCCCGTCGAGGACCCGGACGCGGGGACGCTGCAGGACAGCCTGACCAACCGCCACGTGCCGACCGGCATGACCAAATGGTCACCAGATTCCGGCGAGACCATAGCCCAGCGACTGGGCATGATCGTCGGGGCGGCGATGGGTTACGAGCCCGAGGACCTGCCGTGGGAGGTGCCCCTCATCGAGCTGGGCCTGGACTCGCTGATGGCGGTGCGGATCAAGAACCGCGTCGAGTATGACTTCGACCTGCCGCCGATCCAGCTGCAGGCGGTGCGCGACGCCAACCTCTACAACGTCGAGAAGCTGATCGAGTACGCGGTCGAGCACCGCGACGAGGTGCAGCAGCTGCACGCGTTCCAAGCGACGCAGGCTGCCGAGGACATCGCCAAGGCACAGGCGGAATTGCTCAGCGGCGCGACCCCGGCATCCGTTGTCGCGCCTACGCCGGATCCACAGGCCGCGCCCGAGACTCAAGCACCGCCGGCATCCGAGGTGCCGATTCCGCCGCCGCCGACGGATCCCTCCGGCCCCGCGGCTCCTTCCGCCAACGGCGGTCAGCCGAACCCGGCTTCGGATCTGAAGGGGGTCGCCGAGGCGCTCAACCAGGAGGCGGTGGCCAAGGCACTCAACTCCGACGTGCCGCCTCGCGATGCCGCCGAGCGGGTCACCTTCGCGACCTGGGCCATCGTCACCGGGAAGTCCCCGGGTGGCGTCTTCAACCCGCTGCCCAAGCTGGACGACGCCGCCGCATCCAAGATGGCGCAGCGGCTTGCGGAGCGCGCCGAGGGGCCGATCACCGCCGAGGACGTGTTGACCTCGGCGAACATCGAGGAACTGGCCGACAAGGTTCGCAATTACCTCGAAGCCGGGCAGATCGACGGATTCGTGCGCACCCTGCGGGCGCGTCCCGATGGCGACTCGAAGGTGCCGGTGTTCGTGTTTCACCCGGCCGGCGGTTCGACGGTGGTGTACGAGCCGTTGCTCAACCGGCTGCCCGCCGACACCCCGATGTACGGCCTCGAGCGCGTCGAAGGCACGATCGAAGAACGTGCAGCACAGTACGTGCCCAAGCTGATCGAGATGCAGGGCGACGGGCCCTACATCCTGGCCGGCTGGTCGCTCGGTGGCGTGCTGGCCTATGCGTGCGCGATCGGGCTGAAGCGGCTGGGCAAGGACGTTCAGTGGGTCGGCTTGATCGACGCGGTGCGCGCGGGCGAGGAAATCCCGCAGACCAAGGAGGAGATCCGCAAGCGCTGGGACCGCTATGCGCGGTTCGCAGAGAAGACCTTCAACGTCACCATTCCGGAGATCCCCTACGAGCAGCTCGAGGAGCTGGACGACGAGGGCCAGGTCCGGTTTGTGCTCGACGCCGTCAGCCAGAGCGGTGTGCAGATCCCGGCCGGAATCATCGAGCACCAGCGCACGTCGTACCTGGACAATCGGGCCATCGACACCGCGCAGATCCAGCCGTACGACGGGCATGTCACCCTCTACATGGCCGATCGTTACCATGACGACGCGATCATGTTCGAGCCGCGGTACGCCGTTCGCAAACCGGACGGCGGCTGGGGTGAGTATGTGTCGGACCTCGAGGTGGTGCCGATCGGTGGCGAGCACATCCAGGCCATCGACGAGCCGATCATAGCCAAGATCGGCGCACACATGAGCCAGGCTCTGCACCAGATCGGAGCCGAGCGCAGCCGGACAAGTGAGGTAAGCAAGTAGTGACCGAGACGGTGCCAGCTCCCATCCAGCACACCACAGCCGAGAAGCTGGCCGAGCTGCACGCTCGCCTCGAATTGGCCAAAGAGCCCGGCGGTGAGAAGGCCGTTGCCAAGCGTGACAAGAAGGGCATCCCTAGTGCCCGGGCCCGCGTCCACGCGCTGGTCGATCCGGGGACCTTCTTGGAGATCGGTGCGCTGGCCCGTACCCCCAACGATCCCAACGCGCTGTACGGCGACGGCGTGGTCACCGGGCACGCCATGATCAACGGCCGGCCGGTCGGGGTCTTCTCCCACGACCAGACGGTGTTTCAGGGCACCGTCGGGGAGATGTTCGGCCGCAAGGTGGCCCGGCTGATGGAGTGGTGCGCGATGGTCGGGTGCCCGATCATCGGCATCAACGACTCCGGCGGCGCCCGCATCCAGGACGCGGTCACCTCACTGGCGTGGTACGCCGAGCTGGGCCGCCGCCACGAATTGTTGTCTGGGATCGTGCCGCAGATCTCCCTCATCTTTGGCAAATGCGCTGGGGGAGCGGTCTATTCGCCAATCCAGGACGATCTTCTCGTCGCGGTGCGCGACCAGGGCTACTTCTTCGTCACCGGGCCCGATGTGATCCAGGAAGTCACCGGCGAAGAGGTCAGTCTCGACGAGCTGGGTGGCGCCGACGCGCAGGCCCGCTACGGCAATATCCATCAGGTTGTCGACTCCGAGGCCGCGGCATTCCAGTACGTGCGTGACTTCTTGTCGTTCCTGCCGTCCAACTGCTTCGACAAACCGCCGATCGTCAACCCCGGGCTGGAGCCGGAGATCACTCCGACCGACCTGGAACTCGACTCGATCGTGCCGGATTCCGACAACATGGCCTACGACATGCACGAGATCCTGCTGCGGATCTTCGACGACGGCGACTTCCTCGACGTCGCCGCGCAGGCCGGGCCGGCGATCATCACCGGCTACGCCCGGGTCGACGGGCGTCCGGTCGGCGTGGTCGCCAACCAGCCCATGCACCTGTCCGGGTCGATCGACAACGAAGCCTCCGACAAGGCAACCCGGTTCATCCGGTTCTGCGACATGTTCGAAATCCCCCTGGTGTTCGTCGTCGACACCCCCGGATTCTTGCCGGGGGCCGAGCAGGAGAAGAACGGCATCATCAAGCGCGGCGGCCGGTTCCTGTCTGCCGTGGTGGAAGCTGACGTGCCGAAGGTGACGATCACGATCCGCAAGTCCTACGGCGGCGCCTACGCCGTGATGGGGTCTCGGCAGCTGACCGCCGACTTCAACTTCGCCTGGCCGACCGCGCGCATCGCGGTGATCGGCGCCGAGGGCGCCGCGCAACTGCTGATGAAGCGCTTCCCGGACCCGACCACACCCGAGGCGCAGCAGATCAAGAAGGACTTCATCGAGGGCTACAACCTCAACATGGCGATCCCGTGGATCGCCGCCGAGCGCGGGTTCATCGACGCAGTGATCGAGCCGCACGACACCCGACTGTTGCTGCGCAAGTCGCTACATCTGTTGCGAGACAAGCAGCTGTGGTGGCGGGTGAGCCGCAAGCACTCGCTGCTTCCGATCTAGCCTCACAGCGCGAGCGCTCCCCCGACAAGTTCGTCGAACCGCTCGAGCGCCTCGTCGGAGTCGGCGTCGATACCCCGTAGCGGCCCGCGGTCGGCGAGATAGCGCTGCGCATACAGCCGGGCGACGAGCGCCTTGCGGTCGGTGCCGCGGGTTTCCCGCTCCCAGGCGGCCTGCTCGGTGAGCAAGGCACCGGCATAGACGTCTCCCATGAACTGGGCCAGCGGGAACAGCCGCGCCTCGGCCACGTTGCGGTCCAGTTTCGTCCACGCGGTGATCGCGGCGTCGAGATCCTCGATGCGACGCGCGACCAGGCCGGTGGTTTCGTCGTCGTCGGAAACCGACACGGCGTCATGTAGCCGCGCCAGCAGCGTCTCGTGCGCCCGCGTCTGCTCGATACCGCGCCGCACGTCGAGACACAGGATGTTGTCGGGGCCCTCCCAGATGGTGTTCACCTGCGCGTCGCGCAGCAGCCGCGCCACCGGCCAGGTCTCGATGTAGCCGTTTCCGCCGTGGATCTCGATCGCGTCGGACGCGGCAGTGATCCCCAGCCGGCACACCTTGAGCTTGGTGACGGGCACGGCGATGCGCTGCCGAATGCTTCGGGGCTGACGATGGTTGGTGGCTCCGGTGCCGTCGAAAACCATTGCCTGCGCTGCTTCGACGTCGACGATCAGCTCGGCCAGCTTGCGCTGCATCAGCGGCTTGTCGATGAGCGCGCCGCCGAACGCCGACCGCTGCCGGGCGTAGCACAGCGACTCGACCAGGGCGCGGCGCGCGTTACCGAGCCCGAACAAGGCGATTCCGAGACGCGCGGCGTTGGTCAGTTCCATCATGCGGCCGAGTCCCTTGCCGTCGGAGGGTCCCGCTTGGCTTTCTGAGGCGCTCGGTTCGCCGGACAGCAGAAAGGCTTCCGCGTTGACGAACTCGACCTCGCCGGAGGCCACCGAGCGGGTGCCGAGCTTGTCCTTCAACCGCCGGATCCGCACGCCGTTACGCGAACCGTCGCGCCGCGTGCGGAGCACGAGGAAATTGGCGACGCCGCGGGTCGAGTCGGGCGCGCCCTCGGGTTTGGCCAGCACGACGAACGCCTCCCCCGCGCAGTTGGACGCAAACCATTTGAAGCCGTTCAGCAGCCATGCGTCGCCGCTACGCTCACCTGATCTTCGAGCCGTTGTTTCGAGCGCGCCGAGGTCGGAGCCGCCGGTGCGTTCCGTCAGCAGCTGCGCGGTCTCGCCCGCCCACTCGCCGGAGTCGAATTTGGCCAGCACGTGCTCTCGCACGTCGGGCGGCGCATAGGCGGCGACGAGCGACTGGACCATGCCGCCCCCGGTGCCCAGCGCGCATCCCATCCCGATGTCGGCCTGGTTGAGCAGATAGTTGGACGCGAACATCGCCAGTGACGAGCTCACCTTGGCGGCTCGCCCCTCCGCGCGCAGCGCCTGCTGGGCATCCAGCACCGCGCGTTTGGATTGCGTGAACGATGCCGGCATCACGACGCGGCTGATGTCGTGCCCCCAGCGGTCGTAGCGTTCGAGCCGGGGCGGGTTGCGGTCGGTCTCGTCGGCCCAGCGCGCCACCGGTCCGCCCATCAGCTCACCCATTTGCGTCAGGTGGCGCTGTGCCAGCGCCAGCTCATCGCGCCCCAGGTAGTAGGCCATGGTGAACTGCAGCGTGGGGTCGGTGAGGTACCAATTGAGACCCACGGCTCCGCGGTAGTTCGCCGTCCGGTAGCGCTGCGCCTTTTCTTCAGTGGAGAAGGGCAGCCTGTCCACTGCCTCGACGTCGTAGGTGCTCATGTCGCGACGGTATTACAGCCGAAACGCGGGGTGAAGACGCTCAGCGCCGCGCGCCGGCCCGGGCCGATAAATCCGGCGAGTGCGTCGCCCTCCGCGGCGGCGCCAAAGGCGGTGGGGTGTAAGGGAACCGCGGGATCCTTCACCCCATATCCCTCAAAGAAGCGGTCAGCCGGTGGGGCGCATATGTCGTGGCCCTGCGACATCGACCGCGCGTCGAAATAGTCGATCCCCTTGTCGGCGGCAAGTAGCCGTTGCCGGTCGTCGAGCTCATTGAGTTTGGCCTGCAAGTAGTCCGAGTCGTGCGGCAACACCGGCTGCCCGGGAAAGCATCCACCGGGCCGGATCAGGGTCCCGTACCCCACGAAAACGATCCGTGCGTTCGGCGCCTCGGCGCGAACCTCGTCGATCAGCATGCTCCACCCCCGCACATGCCCGTCGATCGCTGCCGAAATCCGGTCGACGTCGCCGACCACGAAACCCCCGGTGCACGGCGCCGGGTTGGGCGATTTGACCTCGCACCCTTCGGCGTCGGCGGCCAGCCCGACGTCATTGGCCCCGACGGTGATGGTGATGAGGTCGGTGGTCGCACGGACCGCGTCGATCTGGCGTCCGATCATCCCGTTCGTCGTCTCTTGCGCGCGATCGGTGATGTTTTCGGTGGTCGCGCCGGTGCAGGTGGCGTCGGTGAACGTGGTCGCCGTGAGCCGCCGCGCCAGCACCGAGGGGTAGTCGTTGGTCGACTTGCGGCATCCGGTGGGTGGAGCGGGGTCCGGCACGCCCGGCGCGGCCGCCATGGAGTCGCCCAGCGCGACATAGTTCAGCCGATCAGGCGACGGGCTGGCCGTAAGCGGGCCGGCGCAAGCGACCGCCACGGCACCGACCAGCGATGCGAGACACAGGCGCATCGAGACCATATATCCCAGTGTTTCATCCCGCGTGGTCTGCTGTGGCACCGCCGCCACAGGCCGCGAAAATCAAAGTCCGCAAAGAAGATCAGCGCCGGCTTATGTCGGTGCCAAAAACTCGGACGTGTAGAACTCCGCCGGATTTTGGGAATGTGGATCCGGGCGCTCGATAATCACCCAGACGCCCGTCGTGCCCTGCCGGAGGGTGTCTTGAACGGTCACCGTTGCGCTGCCGGCCGCGTCGGTGTCCATTCCGGTAAAGGCAGTGCCGGGATCCCCGGGCCCGCAAGTAGCCGACGACGGACGGGGTTCCTGAATCAGGCCGACGTTGAAATGGGTACCCGGGTCGGGGGCGTCCACCAGATGCACTTCCGCGATCGCTTTTGACCCGGCCGTATGTATCACGGCTGAACCGGTGCCCAGCGCCGGACGCGGAACCATCGCCCCCGTGGTCATCAGGCTGAAGTCGCAACTGCGAAGATCGCTGTCCAAGCTCACCGTCGTGCCGCCCTCGGCGGCGGCCTTGATGATTTCAAATGTCGCCGCCGGGGAGATCACCACAGTCAGTGTTGCTGCGCATATCCCCACGCGTCTCAGTGTGTGCATTGGGCCCCCTTTTTACGGCTTTGTTAGCTTCCCCACAGGAGAAGTAGGTATTGACCCCTATTGGCCGGCATTAAACGTCCGGCAGCGAATTACTGAAACGTAAATTATTGGCTGTTATTTGACGGATGCCGAATTACCACCGCGCAGATAATAAATACTCATGCAATACACGCGCTTTAGCGTGCTGCACGCTTGATATCAGGGCTTGATGCGGATCTCTCCCGGCGACCACCATCCGCTGCGGGTTGCGGTGCCCAGGTCAAGTTGCGCGGGATGGGCGTCGGCGATGGTGTCGAACTTGCGCAGCGAACCCCAGTCGCGGCCCCAGTCGCGGGACAAGTAGGTGGACATCACGTGGGCGCGCAGCAGCAGATCGGTGATGCCCAGCAGGCCGCCGTTGACGCCGTCTTCCCAGGTGTCGGTGTCCTGCTTCTTGGCGTTGTAGTCCGGCGTGATGCGGAATTTCGGGATGTCGGTGACGCCGTTGACGTGCAGCATCGGCTGCTGGCACGGGAAGGCCAGGCCGACCGCCCAGTCCATCAGCACAGGCTGCGACGAGCCGATGTACTCCTGCAGGGAGCGCAGCTCCGGCACGCGCGGCGGCGTCACCGCGATCCAGTCTTCCGGCGTCAGGGATAGATCCTCGGCGACGACCCGGACCGCAACCGTGTCGACGGGCATCTGGGACCGGGCGAAGCGCAGGTTGCGCCACACCTTCGGCTGTTCCCCGTACAGGTCGTAGGGCACCAGCCGCCCAGCCGGCACCACGTCACCGCCCGGACCGGGCTTGCCGTATTCGAGGACGACGGTCTGGCCGGAGGTGTGGCCGTGCAGCACGCTTTTGCCCGCGATCGTGCCCGCGGCGGTCACCACCAGCAGGGGATGCCCGTCGTCCGGTTTGGGCAGCTGGTACCACGCCGACGCTAGCCTGCTCTGCTGTTGAGGGCCGGTGGTGTAGCTACCGGCCAGCGGAACCTGATCGGGATTGAGGCCGTAGGGCAGCGGTACCACGGACCCGTTGATGCCCGGTGCCGTTAGCTTGGTCGGCGCATCCCAGTCGTAATCGGTCCCGGGCTGCGGCACCGAAGTCTCTCGGATCGCCTCGGCCAGGGTACGTTCCGGTACGCCGTTGGGGCTGAATCCTATTGGGTTGACGCCACCCAGTGGGCCCAACGGGCCGTAATTGCCGGGCTCTCCTGTTTTGAGGGGCGGCATGAAGCCCGCATTGCTGTCCGGCTCGACGAGCACGTCGTCGGCCAGTCCGCAGCCCCCGGCGAATTCACGCAAGTTGTCCCAGCCGTTGGAGTAGGTGGGGTACTGGCGCACGATTCCGGCCACCATAGATGCGACGAACACCAGCGCCATGAATCCGGCCGCGATCGGCACCGGCGCTGCCGTCACTGTCCGCGCCAGCCGGCCCTCGCCGTGACCCCGCGACGCGAAGTGCAACCATGTCGCCCAGAGTGCCGCGATCTCGAACAGTATGAAAAAGATTGTGCTGATGGTGATTCCGGCGAGCTTCGGCATGGCGCTGTTGAACGGGACGCCGTAACTGGAGACGTACCACCAGCCATTCGTGGTGGCGAAGCACAGCGCCAGCACGAACAACACCGCGGCCAGGAACGCCATGCGGTTGCGCGACGAGCGCAGCACCTCATGCGACACCAGCACCGTGGTCAGCGCGGCCATCGCCGCGCCCACCGCGGCAAACAGCCCGAAGTGGTGCACCCACTTGGTCGGGGTGAACATCAGGAAGAACATCGTGGCGAAGATGACACCCATCAACCGCCACGCCGGCCCACGGGCCACACCGGGAATCCGCTTGCGCCGCAACATGATGAACACCGCCGTGAACAGGCACAGCGCGGTGATCAAAAACCCGAAGCGGCGCGACAACGAACCGTCGACGGTCGGCAAGATGAGGTAGTAGTAGCGCAGGTTCTCGGTGTACCATGCCTGGCTCGGGCCGATCGCGGTGCGAATCCGGGTGGCTTCCAACACCGTTGACAGGGTCTGGTCGGCGAACACCACGGTCAGGATGACGAAGGCGGCCGCCAGCAGCGGGGCCACCAGCGGCCAGGTGCCGACCAAGCGATGCCGGTGGACCAATATTCGCAGAATCGGACGGCCACCGGCCACCAGCGCGGCCACCGCGATCAGGCCGGTGGGCTGCACCCCCAGGGTGAACGCGGCGGTCACCACCGCCAGTGCCGCGGGCGTTAGCCGAGAGGCGCACATCGACCGCTCGATCAGCACCCAGGTGATCAGTGAACCGAGCGCGATGATCGGCTCCGGGCGAAGACCGTTGTTGAACGGCATCCACGCGGTTAGCAGCACCATGCCCGCCGCCCAGTTCGCGGCCTTGCTGGACGTCACCGCCGGCCCCAATCGGGGCAGCACCTCACGCGACAGCAGCAGCCAGCAGACCAGCCCGGCGACCAGGTCCGGCAGTCGCATCCACAGGCTGCCGTCGCTGACGTGGGTCATCAGCGCCAGGAGGTTGTAGTACCAGCCGAACGGGTCCTCCGGGCTGCCGAACCAGCGGAAGTAGTTGGACATGTAGCCGGCGTGGTCGGCGACCCGGGCCATGCCGAGGATGTAGCCATCGTCGGAGGAATTCGCGCCGATTAGATGCCACAGCAGGAACCCGAATATCACCGTGGCGTCGATCAGCGTGAACTTTCGCCAGCGGGTCGGAATCCACCGGTGCATGCGGCGCCCGTCCAACTGGTCCAGGCGCCACAGCGCGACCAGCGCGACGATGGTGGACACGATGGCCAGCACCATCGCAGCCAGTTTCAACGTCGTCGGGGTGGTGGAGAACCGGGTGTCAATGGTCGCCGAGAGCTTCAGCCCGGGCGGAGCGGGACCGGTCAGATCGGTGAACACCCCGACGATCTGGGGGCGCAGGTTGGGATCGGAGAAACCACCGCGCACCGGCTTGCCCGACGGATCGGTCAACCCGACGACGGTGGCGAAGGTGCCTGCGCGTGTGGAAGTGATCTCGATGCGCTGGCACTGCGGGGACGCCGCCCGATCGCGCGGCACGCTGGCGACCACCACATTGCGGTCGGTGACGTCGACGCGTTGGCGGCTGACGACGACGAACAACGCGTTGAGTGCCGCGTCCTTGCCGTTCTTGGGGCCGGTGCTCAGCACGACTCCGCCGTCGGGCGGCAGGCTGCGCACCACAGCGCACGGCACGGTGGCCGTCACGTCCACCGGAGTCAGCGAAATAAGCGGTGCCGTAACGCTATTCAGCTGGCCGTTCTGTGGCCAGTTGAGCGTCGCGGTGGTCTGCACGACGGGCAGCAGCGGTGTGGCGACCGACAAGACGAAACCGATCAGCCCCGCGATCGTCGCGACCCAGCGCGTCACCCGCACATCTTGACGGGGGGCCGCTGTATCTTTGCGGTTCCTGACGGTGGTGACGCTCATGGCAGGGCCCGAATCGGTCCTTGCCGGCTCCAGCCGCGCACTGTGACCACACCCTGTTCGACAACGGCATTCGGAGCCTGATCGGCCGGCACCAACGGGTAGTACTTCTCGACCGATCCCCAGTCGCGATACCAGTCGCCGCGCAGGTACGTAGAGATCGTCGACGTGCGCAGCAGCGCCTGGGTGAACAGAAACGGACCGCCGGCCTCGCTGGTCTGCCACCCGTTCGACGACGCCGCCGTCTGTTTGTGATCAGGCAGGATGCGGTATTGCGGAAGTTCGGCGACGCCAAGGTGTTCGGAGAACGGCCGCTGGCAGGGGAAGTTTGCGGCCGTCGCGATGTCCATCAGCACCGGCGTGTGCGATCCGATGAATTGCTGCA
>Ga0307475_10002822_pt1 | contig 10492 bp, 12 predicted proteins | sample atmos_gasesECM1C_FD_203317 | JGI IMG/M metagenome (GOLD analysis project Ga0307475, IMG submission 203317) | Hardwood forest soil microbial communities from Morgan-Monroe State Forest, Indiana, United States - atmos_gasesECM1C_515 | ecosystem: Environmental > Terrestrial > Soil > Temperate...
TCGGTCTCGAGTTGCTCGTCTTCGCCAGGCTGAAGCTTGGCTTGGTCAATCTCTCGCCGCTGGAAAATCCAGAGATCGACCAGGCGCAGGCGATCCTGCTCGCCTTGTTCCAACTCTTCGATACGCTGGCGAATCGCGCGCCAGGCTTCGTATGCGGCAGCCATGGGTTCGAGGTCGCTCCCGGCGAATGTGTCCAGTAATTGCAGGCGGGCCGGACCGTCGAACGACAAGATGGATTCATTTTGGGCGTGGATGGTCACCAGATGAGGGGCCAGTTGCCGCAGGACTGCGACCGTTGCCGCCTGATTGTTCACGAAGACGCGCCCTTTGCCCCCAGTCGCAATCTCTCGCCGGACGATGAGCGAGCCATCGTCGGACTCGTCGAGGCCGTTGTTTTCGAGGATTTTTTCCGTGGCCCCTTCCGCATCGCCTTCACAGTCGAAGACAGCAGAGATCACCGCCCGCTCCGCGCCGGTGCGAATTATGTCGCTGGAAGCTTTCTCACCCAACAGCAACGCCAGGGCGTCAATCAGAATGGATTTTCCTGCTCCGGTCTCTCCCGTCAGCAGGTTTAGGCCGGAGGCGAACTCCACCGCAGCATTGTCGATGACCGCGTAGTTCTCCAGCCGCAACTCAACTAGCACGGGCGCCCTCTGATGACGATGTTTGCGCAGCATAGCATGAAAAACGGTGGACAGAGGTCAGTGGTCAGTGGCCAGTAAAGAAAAAGCCACGGCCGAAGCCGTGGCTTGGCTCAACCTGGCGGTCTAGCCAGCTTTGCGGTAGGCTTCCGAGCTTTTTGATTTAGAACCGGCGCCGATCACTTCCTTGCGGCGTTCTCGCAACCTTTCCTGGAATGTATCCCAGCGCGGACCGATTTCCACGGCGCTCTGGCTGATGACGACGGAATCGGTGCTGGCAGCGAAGCCACCTTTAGAGAATGCGCCGGTATCGGCGTTCTCTGCAGCCCGACCCGACGGCGAGGTGCCCGGCATCTGCTGAGTCGTCGGTGTGATATTCCGGTCCGTCTCAGCCCGGTGCATTACCGGATGGGCTTCCCACTTCGAACGATAGCGTCCTTCATAGTCGGCCCAGTGTTGATCCGATTCCAGGTCCGACTCGTTATAAGGTGGAAAACTTTCGACCTGCTGCTTGTTGAGATCCACCGCGAAGTCGTCCGGGTGCTTCGCGGAGGCGCGAAGCTTCTCCGCGGGAACTATGAATTTCTTGGTCGACAGCCAGCCGCCGGTATCGACTACGACGTAACGAATCACGCCGCTCGAGTGTTCAAAGATCACATCATCAATCTTGCCCAGTTTCTCATCGTCCAATCCGTACAACTTGGAGCCACGGATATCTTCCGCGGCCTCAGTAAAGCGATAGTCTCTTAGCATTCCATGCTGCGCCATAAACTGCTCCTCCGGTTAGAAAGTTTCAGATTAAGGTCCCGCAACCCTTGGATGCCGCGCTCACATCCAGGGTTTAGAAGTCAAATCAATTTGTTCGGCATGAGTGCAGAGATGAGCGGTCGAACCTCAAGAAAACTTGAGAATTTGATGCACGTTATGTTTTGGATACGCCTGTGAATTCCTTTAGCTCCCATCATCTATAATCCGAAAAAGGATTCCCTAAATACGATGCAATTTCCCCTCTTGCTGGCAGCGTTTGTTGGCGGCGAAATCCTCGATCTTATTTCCAGTACCGGAGCGGTCGCGCAATTCGTCCTGCTCACGTTGCTGGCATTTAGCCTGATTTCCTGGGCCATCATCCTTACCAAATGGAGCCTGCTGCGGCGGGCGCGGCTGCAGAGCGGACGCTTCCTGCGCGCCTTTCGCAAAGCACAGCGCCTGCAGGATATTGCGACGGTCGCCGATCAATTCCGGCCAAGCCCGCTGGTCGGCGTATTCGATGGCGGATTTCAGGAGTACAAGCGCCAGCTCGCATCCGTCGGCTCGCTGCGCAGCTTGACCGCTGTCCAGCGCGGAATGCAGATCGGAGCTTCGGAAGAAATTACGCGCCTCGAGCGCAACCTTCCCTGGCTCGCCATCACCGCCGCCGTGACGCCGTTTATAGGACTGTTCGGTACGGTCTGGGGCATCATTGACGCCTTCCACGGCCTCGGTACCGCCGGCGCCGCAACGCTGCGAGCCGTCGCTCCCGGCATCTCTGAAGCCCTGATCACTACCGCGGCCGGGCTTGCCGCCGCCATTCCCGCCGTTATCGCCTACAACCTGATTGGCAACTCGATTCGCGTGTTCGCTGCCCGCGGCGATGATTTTTCTCTGGAAGTGCTGAACGCAATCGAGAGCATGCAGCCGCAGCCCGCGGTCGAAGTGAGGCGCTGATGGCTTTCACCACCTCCAACGGCCGGACTCAAACTGCACTCGCCGACATCAACATCACCCCGCTGGTTGACGTAGTGCTGGTGCTGCTCATCATCTTTATGGTGACCGCGCCCGTGCTTCAGTCCGGCATCGAAGTGAATGTGCCGAAGACGCGCATGGTCAAGGAAATTACCGAGGAGCGCATCGTCATCACCATCAACAAGGACCAACGCGTGTTCCTCGGCAACGACGCCATCAATATCAACGAAATCGCCGCCAAACTGCGGCAGAAGATTCGCGATCCGCGGAACCAGTTCATCTTCGTTCGGGCCGACGAGAACGTTCCCTTCGGCGCATTTGCGACCGTCATGGACGCGGTGAAGCAATCGGGAATTACCAACGTGAGCATCGTCACGCAACCGCTGGAACAAAATGGCGCAAAGCGCTGAAATATTTTTCGAGCACGACAGTTGGGGCCGCGCTCTGGCTTGGTCCATGGGTTTCCACATGGCGGTCACGGGCTTCATTTTGCTCTACACCGTCGTTTTTACCGGGCCGCGGGGCGAGGGCTGGGGTGCGGGCGGCGGAGGATCGGCTATCGGAGTTACGCTGGTCAGCTCCGTTCCCTTGCCTGCAACGGCGGCGCAGACTCAGAACGTCCTGGCCAACGAATCGAAGGGCATCACCAAGTCGCAACCCAAGCCGGAGGAAAAAGAGCCGGATGCCATCGACATTCAGGGGAAAAATACCAAGATCAAGCCCAAGAAGACTGCGACACCCACGAAGGAAAAACCTAAACCCGCTCCCGAACAAGAAAGCAATCAGGTTGCGTTTGGCGAAGGCGGACCGGTCAGCGGTCCCTATGGCAGCTTCTCGGCGGGCGGAGCTAAGGGCGGATTTGGCGTCACCGGTGGCGGCGGCGATTTTGGCACGAAGTACGCGTGGTACGTTCAGACTATCCAACGGAAGGTTTCGGAGAATTGGCTGAAGTATGAAGTCGATTCCAAGATCACCACCGCCCAGCGCGTCTACATCACCTTCGAGGTGGCCCGCGACGGGCACCCCTACAATGTGGAGGTGGAACAGTCGAGCGGAGTGCCCTCGCTCGACATCTCCGCCAAGCGGGCCCTGCAGCGTATTGACACCTTCGGCCCGCTGCCCCCGGACTACAATGGCAGCAAGATCTCAGTAGAATATTGGTTCGATTACAGCAGAAAATAAAATTGTCTACTTCAGAACGCGGAAGAATCGATAGAGTAAGGCCGGGGCTCAATTCAGAAAACAGGGAAACACCTGAGCATCTGTCTGATTACTCCCTCGATGCAGCATCCCGGCTATGATCGACTGTAACTTGCCAATGAGAACATATCGGACTGCGATATTGTCGTACACGGTATCTTTTTGCCTCCACGCCTATAACGGCTCCAACCGGATGGGCGATAGAAACGAGAAAACCCGGCGTTCTGCCATTATTGGCGGAACACTGCTGAGAGCTTCAATCTTCTTCCTTATCTTGCTATCCACTTTCCTTACTGCCGCTTTTACGTCCGCCCAGGATTGGGTCCGGACTGGTTCCGGCCTTGGAGTAGAAAGGGTTCGTCTGGCGGTTCCCGATTTCAGGCCGTCGACCAACGATGCGCAGAACACTGCGTTGCTTAAGACTTTCAACGACACTTTCTGGAACGACCTGGACAATTCCGGCGTCGTGGAACTCGTTTCCAAAAGCTTTTATCCGTTGCAAATTCCAGGTCAGCCGGCGGAAGTCACCTTCGGGTTATGGAACTCGCCTCCGCCTAACGCAGCCATGCTGGCGTTTGGCAATCTCGGCGTCGCCGCCGGCAAGCTTACCGTCCAAGGCTGGCTCTATGACGTGAAGAACACAGCCTCGCCGCAGGTTCTGGGCAAACAATATGCCGATGTCGCCACGGAGGAAGCGGCCCGGGTGATCGCCCACAAGTTTGCCGATGAAATCATCTTTCGCTTGGGCGGCGGCATTCCCGGCATTGCCGAGAGCAGGATTTTTTTCGTGAGCGACCGCACCGGGCACAAGGAAATCTGGGCGATGGATTATGACGGCTCCAATCAGCGCCAACTCACCCATTTGGCTTCGACATCGCTTTCGCCCCGCATCTCGCCTGACGGTTCGCGCATGGCTTTCAGTTCCCTGACCAAGAGCGGCTGGGAGATTCTTATGTTTTCCCTCGATCTCAACCGCACGGTAAATTTTCAGCGGTTCGGCGGGACCAATCTGTCGCCTGCGTGGTCGCCGGATGGCACGCGTCTCGCGCTTTCTTCTTCGCGCGGGGGCAACTCGGAAATCTATGTCTGCGACGCCAACGGAGGCAATCTTCGCCGCATAACCACCAGCAGAGGTCCTGATGTTTCTCCTAGCTGGAACCGCAAGACCGGCGCACAAATCGCTTTTGTCAGTGGCAGCACCGGCTTACCGCAGGTCTACACTATGGAGGCTGACGGCACCAATCAGCAGCGTATGACCGATCAGGGCTACGCGGTGTCTCCCAACTGGTCGCCCAATGGACAGTTCCTTACGCTGGCATGGACGCGCAAGTATGGTCCCGGAGAGCCCGGATCTTCCGATATCTACCTGATGGACATCGCCAGCAAACAGTGGGTTCAGCTCACTCACGATGGCGGACGCAACGATTTTCCTTCGTGGTCGCCGGATGGGCGCCACATCGTCTTTCAGTCCCACCGTTCGGGCAAAGACGAGATCTGGATGATGCTGGCCGACGGTACCAAGCTGCATCAGGTCACTTTTACTGGCAGTAACACGCAACCAAACTGGAGTTGGAAATAAACACTTCGTCTGAACTCGAAAGCAATTTGGGTTCGCAGGAGGATCTAAAGTGGAGAGGATCGAAATGAAAGCAAAAACTCTGAAGTCCGTCGCAATCGTGGTTGCCCTGGCCGCTGTCATGATGCTGGGTGCGTGCCACAAGAAGAAGGCTCCGGCGCCGCCGCCACCGCCACCACCCGCACCGTCGCCCACCGCATCCATTTCCGTAAGCCCTGACACTATTCAGAAGGGGCAATCGGCCACTCTGACCTGGGAGACCTCCAATGCCACGGACGTTTCCATCGACGGCATTGGCGCCGTGCAGCCCAGCGGATCGCAATCGGTTTCGCCCGCCGATTCCATCACGTACCATCTCGCCGCGAAAGGAGCAGGCGGAACCCAGGAAGCCACTGCGCGGCTCACCGTCACACAGCCACCGCCGCCACCGCCACCAGTTGCTTCCGGGGCCACGGAAGAGGACTTGTTCGGGCAGAACGTCAAGGATATTTACTTCGACTACGACAAGTCCAACGTTCGCCCTGACCAGCAGGCTTCCCTGCAGGCCGATGCGCAGTTCCTCACTCAGCACGCTGGCATCAACTTTACGATTGAGGGCCATTGCGACGAACGCGGCTCCACGGAATACAACCTGGCTTTGGGGGATTCCCGGGCTTCCGCAGTGAAGAACGCACTGGCAGCCCTTGGAATCAGCGCCAGCCGTATCAAGACCATCAGCTACGGCAAAGAGAAACCGTTCTGCATGGAATCGAACGAAGCCTGCTGGCAGCAAAACCGCCGCGGTCACTTCGTTTACCAGAAGTAGCGTTACCGGCAATGAGCGCGTGGCCGGGCCACTTGTGCCCGGCCACGCATCTTCACATCCCACAACGCCCGCAATCCGTCTAGAATGGATTCAGGAAACTTACGTTTATGACACTACGACGTTGTTCCACCCTTCTCGCCCTGCTCTCCACGCTATGGCTGACAGTCAGTCCAGCATGGGGCGCCAGCAAGGAAATGATTCAACTGCAAACCCAGGTTCAACAACTGCAGGAGCAGATGACTGCCATGCAGCGCAGTTTCGACGAGCGCATGGGCGTGATGAAGAACCTAGTCGAGAAGGATACCGACGCGGTCAACAAAGCCACTGCCGGCCTGGTCACCCTGCAGAACATTCTGCAGAAACAGCAGGGAGACTCGGTCAACCGTGTCGACCAGCTCTCCGGTCAGATGCAGGCGCTCAACGACACGCTCGACGAACTCAAGGCTCGTCTGGCAAAGGTGAGCAAGCAGCTCGAGGACATGCAGTCGTCGCAGCAAAGCCTGGCGGCGCAGCAGACTGCGCAACAGGCGCAGCAGCAGGCAGCGGCTTCGGCGCCTCCGCCCGACGTGCTTTATAACAACGCTCTGCGCGATTACAACGGCGACAAGAACGATCTTGCCACCCAGGAATTTTCCGACTACATCAAGTTCTATCCCAACACCGATCTGGCCGGAAATTGCTACTTCTATCTGGGCGAGATTCAATTCCGCCAGGGCAATTACCAGCCTGCGGCACAGAACTATGATCAGGTTCTGAAGAATTTTCCCAGCGGCAACAAAGCTGCTTCCGCGCAGTTGAAAAAAGGATTTGCGTTACTCGAACTGGGCAAGCAGGAAGACGGTGTTGCCGAGCTTCGCCACGTCATTCAACGCTATCCTCGCTCGAATGAGGCGTTGCAGGCGCGTGAACGGCTGCGCAAGTTGGGGGTTTCCGCCACCGCCAGGCCGGGTCAATAATTTTTTAAATCGGGAGCTTCACCGTGTCGAAAATTTCGGATAACGATCCCGACCGCGCCAAAGGCGCCCGGGACGATGAACAGCATCACCACGACGGCAACCATGGCCTCTCCGATCAACTCGGCCACCGCGACCAGGACCCGCGCATCAAGGGCGCAGACACAGATTTCCCGGAGCCCGGCGAGAACCCCGAACATTCTGGCGAAGCTGTTAGATCGAAAGATTCTGAAAAGACAAGTAGGAATCAATCCGCGAAAACGACGCTGCATAGCAGCGCCCCAACTGGCCACTGAACATTGCCCACTGGCCACTGGCCACTGCCGTTAAATCGCCATCGGGCCGACTTCTTTTTCTACTTCAGCAGTGTCGACCATGACGATGGCGTCCCATGGACAGCCATCCAGGAAGCAGCCGTCGGGACCTTTGCTCAGGCACTTCTTGCAGCCGATGCAGAGAATGGGATCGACCGCGATGCGGCCGAAAGGAGTGCTGTCTTCGTCTGGCACCCAGAACATGCAGTCTTCCACCGGACAATATTCCACACACGCCGGCGAACCGGCGCAGCCGGTGCAGCACTCGGTGATTACCGCCAGTTCTTTCGGTTTCTTTTTGCGCGGAGTGGTCAGTCCCTTGGATCTGGGTTCAGACTTCATCTCGTCGGGAACCATGCCGACGGCTTTGGTGGCGCCGGGTGCAGGAGGCATGGCGAAATTATAACCTAAGAAGCTTTCGGATTTTTAGACCTCAGCTCTTAGCTTTTAGCTCTCCACGTCATAAAGATTTGCCACCTAATACTTCGCTTATAATCGAATGTTCAGATGCCCTACACTCCCTTGCAGGACGCAATTCGCACGCAGCCAGCGGATCAGCCCCATCCGTCCGTCTTGGCAGACTATCGCGGTGCCACAACTGCGGCCCGCTTTGCCAATCCGCCACAGGAGTTCGCTGCGCTGCAGAACGGCTGCGGCATCTACGACCTGGGCTTCCGCGCCCGGCTTTCCTTGACCGGCAATGACCGCGTGCGCTGGCTAAATGGCATGGTCACCAACAACATCCGCGATCTCGCCGCGGGACACGGGGTGTACGCCTTCCTCCTCAATCCGCAAGGCCGCATCCTCGGAGACATGTACGCTTACAACCGGAGTGACGCGCTCATAGTCGAAACTGATCGCAGCCAGGTCGAGAAAATCATCGCCACTTTCGATCACTACATCATCATGGACGATGTGGAAGTGATGGACGTCAGCGAGCAACAAACTGCTCTGGGCCTGGCGGGACCACGGGCGCGCGCCATTCTGAATATGGCAGGCATAGAAGTTCCCAATCTGAAGGCACTGCAGATGATTACTCCGAGCTGCAATTGCGATTGCGGCTGTCTGGAATGCACGGTGATTTGCAGCGAAGATGGGCCGCAAGAATCGTACGAAATCTGGCTCGCGCCCAAGGATGCGTACAAGACCTGGCAAGCGCTGATCGCGGCTGGCGCGACGCCCGTGGGAAGCGAGGCTCTCGAAATGCACCGCATCGCGGCGGGCATTCCTCTCTACGGTGTGGACATTCGTGAGCGCGACTTGCCCCAGGAAACTGAGCAGATGCGTGCTCTCAACTTTAACAAGGGCTGCTACGTGGGCCAGGAAATTGTGGAGCGCATTCGCTCGCGCGGCAACGTGCATCGCAAGTTTACCGGCTTCGTGGTGGAAGGTGCGGTTGCACCGGGGACCAAGATTGTAGCGGAGGAAAAAGAAGTTGGCGAAGTTACCAGCATCGCTCTAGTACCTTATTCATCCGGCAATCAAGCTGTTGCGCTGGGATACATTCGGCGTGAGGTCGGGGTTCCAGGGCGCGAGGTGACCATCGGTAGCCACAAAGCTACAGTGACTCAACTGCCGCTGGACACCGCCGCTTCGGGACAGAAAGAGAACTCTTTGTTGCATTCGGCATAAACGCGAAGAACGGCCGCGAAGGTCGCAAAGAGAACCTTTGTATCGATTCCGGCACCAATAGCTTACGAGGACACATGTATGGCTGAAAAGAGACAGGACTCAGGCTTCACAGTTACTGACCGGCGATTGTTTACTGAAGACGGCGAGCTGCGCAAAGATGTTTCCCAAGAAGAGTCGCAGAAGTCTGCGGCCCCACCGGTGTCCGCGCCGCCCGCTAAAGAACCTCCGCCCACAGCCAGCTCTGTGGCAACGTTTCCCGCTGCGCAAGTGGACGGAGTAGCAGAACGGGACATGCCAACTCCGCCCAGCGCCGCCGAGCAACAGGCCCAGGCTGACGCCTATCGGGAGTCATCGAAGGATTTGGACTCGCGCGTGGAGCTCAGCGGCCGATCTTCCAAAGAATTCGAGATGACCTTCGAGCGCTTCCTGGCCTCGCTGTACATGACCGCGATGCTGCAGTTGGGATTGATGCACGAGCAGGGCGGGCAGCCACGCATCGACATCATTGGAGCGCGGCAGACCATCGACACGCTCGCTCTGCTGGCGGAGAAGACCAAAGGCAACCTCACTCCCACGGAAGAAACTTTTCTGCAAAACAGCCTCTATGAAGTCCGCATGGCCTATGTGGAAGTGACCAACGCGCTGTCGCGTCCGCCGCAGCCGGGCGCTGCCACGGGAACCAGTGGACGATGACGATTCCGCCTTCTGTTCAAATAATCGAGGTGAAAGAGTGAAGGCTACGCTCACAGTGCTGGGCAGTGGCACATCCATGGGCGTTCCCACGCTCGGCTGTGATTGTGCGGTCTGCCATTCCAGCGATCCCCGCGACCGCCGCACCCGGCCCTCAGTGATGATTGAGTACGCGGGCAAAGTTGTGCTCATCGATACCACGCCGGACTTTTACGCACAGGCCATTCGCGAGGGTATCACCGGCCTCGATGCCGTGCTCTACACCCACACCCACGCCGACCACATCTTGGGTATCGACGATCTGCGGCCGCTGAGTTACAGTCACAAGCCGGCAAAGCTGCCGCTCTACGCCCGCCCGGACGCCGCAGCTTTTCTGCGCAAGATGTTCAGCTACATCTTCGAACCAGACTACAAATATGGCGGTCTGCCCCAACTTGAGTTGCGCCCCATCGACGGCTCCATCGAGCTATTTGGTGCGCGCTTCGAGCCGGTGCGCTTGATTCATGGCGAGGCGGAGATTTACGGCTTCCGCTTTGGAAGTGCGGCCTACCTCACCGACCACAGCGAGATTCCAGAGGCATCGTTCCATCAGTTGGAAGGGTTGGACATTCTTTTTCTGGATGCGTTGCGCCACAAGCCGCATCCCACGCACTCGACAGTCGAGAATTCGCTGCGCGTTGTGGAGCGCGTGAAGGCGAAGCGGGCCTTCTTCACCCACATTTGCCACGATCTGCCACATGAGGCCACGAATGCGGCCCTGCCATCACACGTGAGGCTGGCTCATGATGGACTGAAACTCGAGTTTGAGATCTAAAACCAGTGGGCAGTGGCCAGTGATCAGTGGTCAGTGAAATTCTAAAAAAACCACTGTCTTACTGGCGACCGACCACTGACCACTGGCCACTGCATGCAAGTTTTTCACAAACTCGAAGACGTTCCCGCGGGCTTCGGCCCGTCTC
>Ga0307475_10002823_pt1 | contig 10491 bp, 9 predicted proteins | sample atmos_gasesECM1C_FD_203317 | JGI IMG/M metagenome (GOLD analysis project Ga0307475, IMG submission 203317) | Hardwood forest soil microbial communities from Morgan-Monroe State Forest, Indiana, United States - atmos_gasesECM1C_515 | ecosystem: Environmental > Terrestrial > Soil > Temperate...
ACCGGAATCGCTGCGATTGCATTTATCGCGGTTGAGTTATCGAAAGCACAACCGACATTCAGAGTCACCCCGCTCCCCCGGTAAGACCCCAGAATAAACGCCTCGTACACTCTCTGGTACCCTTGTATCTTCGCGAGCGCTATTTTTGCGGTCATGATGCGCCATGGAATCGGTGCGCCCGAATCCGTGTAGAGTGCAGGTGTTTGCTTCCACACCGTGCCGTCGCCCCTGAGGAGATAGAAGAGCCCCTGGTAGAGACAGCTCGCGACCGCGGTGTGATTCGTGAAGGTGCTCCACTGATCATAGAAATAGTCATATACGATCGCTGAGTCACCAGAAGGCGAGCTTGTAGTGAACACGACCCACTGATTCGGTATGAGGGTTGCGCTCGTGATGGTGAGCGAGTTAAAAGCTTCGACAGGTACACCCTTGTAGGATACATTCAATCCGCGATCGAGCAAGTAGATCCCATTGCTAGATTGAAAGAGCAGCCCGATTGGGGTGAGGACCACAGAGGAGGCGTTCACGCACCCTACGCCGCCAGAGGGCACCGCAATCGGCTGGCTGTACCCTGAACCTCCTCCAGTTGCATCTGGTCCCGTCCCGGCGATGAAGAAGATCGCACTCTTTTTGAAGAAAATTAGCTTGTCATCGAGCCGCACGATTGCCGTAATAGCCCCCCCATCAGGGTCAATTCGCCCGGTGAGGAAGGGACTGAACTGAACCGGGATACCTTGCACGACTTGCTGTGAGAGCCAATAAGAGAGCGGGTCGTCTAAGCCAGAGAGGAACACTCGCTGGTCAAACGCGGCGATCAGACTCGCTGCCGGCGGCGCGGAGTTCGGCAGAACCGGATTCGACCCTACGACCAGCGGTTGCGTGTACATTGCACCGTTTCCGGCGATTGACGCGTCAGAAGCTTTGTCCGTATAGGAAATGCTATCTACGGTTCCGTCATTGTAAGTCGGAAGGGTAGAGGATGTGACTCGAGTTAGAGTCGTCCCGTTGACAGCCGTGCGATAGATTTCGACCTTGACATTCTTGGTGCCTTTCGCAGTGACCCGAAGAGTAGGCACTACGATAGTCACATGCTGATTTGCCGCGACCGTGACAGCAGTCGCCGTGCTCGGGGTGGAGTAGTAAACGAGTCCCGTAGCATCCGGCCAGGACCACACAACTGCGTAGAAATACACTCCGACAGATAAGGAGCCATCTGCCCCGCCAGGAGTATAGGTTATCCCCTCAGGGTAGATATGAAAATTCTGTTCGGCGAAGTGGCGACCGTCATAGCTCTGGACTACTCCCCCAGTCGCGACTAAGCCTCCAGCGACCTGAAGTGTCTGGATGCCCTGTTTCGTGAAGTCCAGAGTGCAGGAGTTGACTCCTAGCAGTGACACGACTGTATTATTCTGAGTGTTCGGAGCACCTTTGACGAGGCTTGCATAGCGGAACACTCCGGGAGAAATCTGGGAGCACTCTGGCAAGATCGCATCGGAGCTCGCGATTAGCCCCCCGCCGACTCCCGAGAGCGCTTTTGCGACTACATTACCGGCCAAGTCGAGTGTAAAATATGTACTCTGCAACGGACTTTGGAACGCACCGTTGACGAATACGCTCCCGCTTGGACTTACGAAGGCTTTCGAGGCGAGGCCCATTCCGCGGGAAACCGTGTGAGTCGAGTTCGCAGCCCAGCTGAGCGCGCCTGCGGAAGAGCATACTGAATAGCGAATGAAATTCGTGGTCACGTTCTGAATTGGCGTCCCGATGACCTCTGCGATCGTGTAGGCAGTTGCAGAGGCCCCTGCGCCTGTGACGGCTGTGGTGATCGTCTGCAGCTGCGCCGTGTCCACAATGCTCTGGACGAGAAAGCTTTGGGCCGCACCTTGACCAGTGTACTTCGCAAGTGAACAGGAAACCGAGTTCGCTCCGTTATCCGCGGCGCAAATCCAAAAGCCGGTCCCGGATTGTTCAGGAGCGATGTTGATACAACCGGAAGCGGAGTGTGAAGCTGGGAACCCAGCCACCGAGTACGTATGCGGGAAAGAAAATGATCCATCGGCATTTGGCTGTACAGTGATATAAGACAAGACGTTACCGGCACCTGAGTAAGCAATTATCAACTGGGTGCCGTCAGACTGCAACGATGGAGTTACGCACGCGTCAAAAAATGGGGTTGAAAGGAAATTATTCACTTGTGCTGTCAGCGATGGCGACACCGAAGGATTCGCTGGGTCTATTTGAACTAAATTTAGCGTACTACGCGTCGAGTCAACCCACATAAAGACAAGTCGGCCAACGGACGGCACCGCGACCACTTTCGGCCGAATATTTCCAGACAGCGGCACCAATTGAAATATTTGCTGATTCTCAAATAGTGGAGTGCCGCTGGCAGAGTCGTAAACGGAGTAGCGAATACCGTTTGCTGCGATCACTCCACCGATGTTCGTTTGGTCTTCCCAGACGTAGACGTCAACGCCATTTAGGCTCGCGGAGTCGACCGAGACTTGTTGACCGGTCGTGCGCTGGATCGAAGTGTTATTTTGAACAACATTGTACGTGCTGCCGTTCGGGTTCGTGGTCGACGCACGATTCGTCCACGAGTCGGTGCGCGCGTTGTAGCCCCAGACGTTCATGGCATCGAACAGGAGGAGCTCGTTATTGTAAGTAGCCAGCTGCTGACCATTCGAAATCGGGGAGGTATTCGGTAGCTGGACACCTCGCCCAAGCCGTGAGTAGCCCCACCTGCGATTTAGGCTCCCGGTCTGCTTGAAGACGACGTTTTGCGCCTGAAGCAATTTCCCAGGCTGCACGATTCGAGGGTCGGTCTTCGTATCGAGCCCGCCGGCAAAGGGAATGATCGCGAGTTGCTTTACGGGACCCATCTCAGATTCTCACAGCACGAATAGGTCCACGGTGCAACTTCCTGAAGAAGCCACACTCACGTATTTAGTGCGATCAGGGCTCGCGGACTCATTGAGAATCGTGCCGGCGCTGGGGAGCCCAACGAGGCAAGTCTTGTAGGCTCTACCCAACCCGTGACTCACGAGATTCACCCCGGCCACTAGCTTCACCTGAGAAATACGCTCGCCATTCAGAAATGGGTTCAGCTGGAGTTGATCGAAAATAGTCTTCAGATAGCTCTGAAGCATATTGACGGCCGAGTCCGTAGTATGAATTTTCTTGAACTGGACGGCCACGAGATTTAGTCCTCAGCTCTCACCAGCCGCCCCAGCGACCGCCCCAGCCTCCGCCCTCGTAACCGTCTTGTGCTCGGACGCCCTTGACGTCTGCAATTTTCCCGGGGCCGGAGTCGTCTCGCGGTTGGGCCTCTCGGAGAATCCTCTCTCGCATGGCTTGGAGGTCTTGCCGCAGGAGCATCGCGGTATCAAGACTCTCCTCTTTGATACACGCCTTTCGCGCGACGTCGATAATGACGTATTCGTCCCAGCCGTTTACCCCGAGCCAGAAACTGTCGATATCGTGATCGGGCTGCGTGAGCTGCGGCATCGTCGGCACGTAGGTCAGGAGATAATTTCCTCCCGAGGAGACATCCGGGAGCACTTCGATTTGATTCCCCATGAGGTCCCAGCAGTCAGGCACCGAGCCGTATAGCAAACTCACGATCGGACCTATGCGCTGATTTCGCTCGACGAACGCATTCAGGCGCAGGAGTGTCTTCCACCGAATCGGCGGCCCGCCGTTGACTTGATACCAGAGCCCCCGTGGCTGGAAGAAATCCGGGACTTGAGTTCGCGGCCCTACCAGAAGAATGTTCTGATTTGCCCCCCCTTGAAGCGAAAAGGAGTACCGCTTGATGTTGTAATCCTGATAGGTCGACGTCAGGAGCCCATAGAGCTCCTGCGCGGACCTGTTCACCATCGAGTACCACTCGGGGGTTGTGATCGTCGTCGCGTTGACGCGATCGCACCGCTGCTGAGCAGCTAGAGTTAGATCGGCAAGAGTCGGCATGAGAGAGGGCGGCCCTCTCTCAGAGCCAAATGAGCTCTAGGGTCTCGACGCCTGTTGAGAGCACCCCGAAGGTCGCGAGCTGCGCTGCCGTCCACTTGAAGATTGCGATTCCAACTGGGTCGGTCGGAATCCCGGTATCGCCGGTCACGCCCTTATAGGTCTTCACGAGCGCTGAGCCAGCAGGCGGCACCACTACTACACCGAGCGCCGTTGCCGGAATCGGGACAGCCACGAAACCGTTCGCGGTTGCAATGCTCCCCGGAGGAGTCCCGGAAGCATTCGTGAAAGTTTGTGAGTAGAACGGGCCTTGCCCGCCATATCCGCTGCCGGTAACCGAAACCGTGACTGTCAGGTTATTTGTAGTCGCCATGAATCTCTATTTTCCCTTCGCGCGTGCTTTGGACATGGCGATTGCAATTGCCTGCTTTTGTGGCTTACCGGCTGCCATCTCGGTCCGGATGTTTTTGGAAATGACCTTTTTGGATTTCCCAGATTTGAGGGGCATAGAAGTCTAAGCCCCCCCTTTATGCATCGGAAGTAGAAGCGCCGCATGCGCCGGAGGCTCGTCACCGTCCGGCTCATCGTGCTCGCCTTCCTCGTCTTCGTCGCAGTCAATCGCGTCCCGGAAGGCATCCGCAGCCGCTGTGAAGTCGCCCTTTTTGCAGGCTTCCCACATGAGCTTGAGATGCTCTTCCATGGACTTCTTCGCGTCTTCTGAGGAAGAGCCCCCGTCTTCCCCGTCCATTCCGTCGCTGCCATCGAGGCCAGCAGCAAGGTGCTCAGCGTAAGATTTAGCCATTCCTAAATCTCCTCTCTATACAATCCCGCTGCGCATGAGCGTGAAGCCGAGCCAGAAGCCAGTGGAGGCTACTGGATCAGTCAGAGCGCCCGCGTTCGCTCGCCAGCGGAGGCGTACCGTTTTCACCGCGAGCGCTGTGTTATTTCCGGGCATGAAACCCACGTTCGCGGTCTGATTTGATACGTTCGCATCGAAGAAGGGAGTGATCGTCGCTACGGCTCCCTGGTCTGTAAGCTGCGCCCAAGGCGAGAGCAGTGCGAACCAGGGTTCATCGAGCGTAAAGACATACGTGCCTGTTGCTGTATGCGGCTGCGTGGCGACCGCGCCGGCTTGGCCAATAGCTGCTTGAGCGCCTTTGAGACGAGTGTACGGAGTCGTCGTGTTCAATCCGCCGGCCGTAGTCGGCGCGTAACCGACTACGTTGGAAGAGCCATCGAGAGCCACGAAGCCTAGGATTTCTCCAACATCGTGCTCGAAGTGTCCGAAGACTTGACTTGTGAAGGGGGATGCCATTTGGATATTTCTCCTTAGGTTCCGCCTCCATTAGGCAGCGAGAAGAACATTACAATTATCTCTGGGGACGAGAGGCACCAAATTCGAATAGCTGGCCCAATATGCCTGCAAGCCGTCGGAGTTGGAGAGTCTCAAGAACTCCAATCCGTCACCGTTCATCACGCGCACGAGCTCTCCGACGCTCGCGCAATACCACTGCTCGATATCCATTCCAGCGGCGAGCGTAGAGGGGCACGCGTAGTCGGGAATGACGTCGATACTCCCCTTTGCACCGATAATCTTCACGCCCTCGAATCCGATTTCCGGATGCTCGGCGGGGGAGATCTCGAGGAAGTTGACCATTCCTCGCGCGCTGATCGCCGCTACGAGATCGGAGAAGTGCTTGTGATTTATGAAGTACTGTTTGATCTTGCCGCCCTTTTTCGCGACAACATTACTCGCCCGGACGAGCGCCTCTTCAATTCCGAGAGAGCTACCGTCGTATCGGCTCCCGGCAAGGAAGTCGACCATGGTCGAGCGGTCAACGTTGTAGAGAGTGGTGCCCGGAGTGAAAGTCGTTCCAGGCGGGGGGATAAAATTCGAGAAGCCGCTGAGGACCGTTCCGCCAACCGTACCCGCGACCTGAACGTCGCCGCGGTGCTGAAGGTAGTCGGAATTTGTGATCGTCGGGATACCATCCGCAGCATCGTTGATGTTTACTGCCGCCCCCGCAGCCGTGCCGACCGTGAACGTCCCTGCGTCGAGATTCACAGCAATCACGAAAAGCCCATGGCCGTTGGACCCAAAAGCCCGCGGAGTGCCACCAGAGCTGGTCAGAGAGGCGCTGATTTCATCTCCATACGACCAATAAACAGCCGTCTCGGGATTGAGGAGCGTCATCACACTCGTCGCGAAGGAGGGCATCTGAGTCGCGTTACCGACTTGCGCGAGAGACCCTGTTCCGTCGAGATACGAAAAGTGGTGCAACCGATTCGAGATATTCTCGATGATTGCGTCGATTTCCAGGCTCTTCTCATCGACGAATGCATGCTCTTTTCCCTCAGACCGGAGCACAGACTCCATGTCGAGGTTGATGAAGCCGTACTGGTGCATCGTGACCAGTTCCCAGGCCACCACCTTGGAGCTGACACTCGCCGCCCGGGTTTGCGCCGTCGCGAAGGTTCCGCCGACAGCTGCCGTATTCGCGTATTTCAGCGGGATATGCCACGCTCGCGTAGACTGCGAAGCGCCGCCTACGTCGGTATACTTGGGGAGGAGCCCGAGAAAGGGCCGGTCCTTATAGGTCAGGTCCTCAAGAGGTTCGTCATACTTTTGCTTGAACAGCGCGTCCAGAGTCGTGAAATTAGATGCCACCGGGATAGCCCTCTTGCGAAGGCCTCAGCGGCGGCTCGCCCGGACTATCCGGGGATTACCTTCACGGCGTACGCCTTCGTAGGCTTTCGCCGGGTGAAGATAGGAGACTCACGCTGAGGCTGTCGCGTCGTGGGAGCCGGGCTAGCAACTATCGGGGGCTCTATGCCGCTGGTACGCGCTGGCTGCGGGGGAGTGACGCTTGGCCCTCGCAGGGAGGCCTCTAGTTTCTTGGAGTCCTCGTATTCTTTACGGTAGCTCCGTTCGATGTAGTCTGCAACTTCTTTCGGCTTGGGGGCCACCGGCTGAGGCCCCAGAGAGCCCGCGGCCTGCCATTTTCCCATGCGATTCCGCCAAGTTGCTATCTGTGTATCGTAGATAATCTGAGCGGCCTCGGAGCCGTGTTTATGATTCAAAAAGGCGTAAGCGGTCTTGTCGGCCACGATTGGTGCGAGGGTTCCGCGGACATATTCGGCTGCTTGGATTTGCTGCCGCTGGGCTTCGAGCTCCTTGGCTTTGCGGTCGAGTTCTTGCTGATAGGGCGCGAGAGCGTTCTTGACGGTATCCTGAACCTGCTCGGCTTGACGGATTTCGGGGGCTTTTGTCGACTCGCCCAGCTGAATATCAATCAGCTGCTGCGGGGAAATCCCGAAAGTCTGGTGCATCATCTTCGCGAACGCGACCGGGTTATTTCGCGATTGCGTTGCGAGCTGCTCGAAGGTCTGGATTCGCTGAATGGCCTGGGTGTATTGCTGCCGCTCGGCATTGAACCGCCGGACGTCCTCTTGGTGCTTCTCTTCGCGGCGGTGAAGCCGAGCTGTACGCCGAGCCAACTCGGTCGCGTCTACTGTGGGAGGAAGAGCCTCCCCCGGAGGAGTATCTAGCGCGGGGGGCTCGGAGACAGCTGCGAGAGCCGGGGGGCTACCGGGAGCGGGGGCTGAGGAAGCTGGGAGAGGAGTCGGGGTTGCATTGGGATCCGGAGCTGGTGAGGCAGCTCCGGGAGCCGGGGGAGCCGCAGTCGCAGGGGCTACCGTGGGAGTAACGGGAGTCTTGGTGACACCTGCGCCGGGGCCAGGGGCTGTCCCCGGAGGAGTCACCTTGTTCGCGATAGCTGCTCTTGCCGCGGCATCCTGGCTCGAAGCAAACCGCGGGGGCTTACCGTTTCCGATCGTCCGCTTTTCGATTGTGCGAACTTGTGGCCGCTGCGAAACTGGCAGCGGGGCTTGCGGCGAAAAGGGCGGGGCCTCGACGGGAGTCGAGATGACAGCGGGCGCGGGGGCTTGGGGGGCTACTTCGGGGGGCATAGGGTTCCTTTACTTTCGGTCAAGTCTTTCGAGCTGGCGGCGCAATCGAGAATTGTCTACCTCGACGGTCGTCAGCTCAGCTTTGAGTTTCGTGCACTCATCCGCGAGAGCTTGCGCGCGACGATCGTATTTCGAACCTTGAGCGGTGAGGCCTAGACTCGCAACTTGTTCTTCGGTGATTCGGAAGTCACACCAAGAGCATTTGATACTATCGCTATTTGCGTCACGCGCGAGCCAGTGACTAGATTCGCCGCAGATGTGTTTCGGAGCCAGTTGCGCGTAATAGCCAAATCGAATCTGGAGCGCACCGTCGCTGATGTGAATCTCTACTCCGTCCTCCCCGAGAAGTTGTGGGACCCGACCGGCCGAATAAATCGCCGGGTCGAGTACTCCCGCTAAATCTAACCCCTGTTCCGATTCGGGGCCGCTGCCTTCTAAGGCTGCACGAAACGTCTTTGCTATCCGGTTACCGTTCAGACAAGACTCAAGCCGGCCTCCTAGAGCTTGAACAGCCTTCTGGCACCGTAACAGAATCTCGCTCGGCTCTTCAAACCCGCGAAAGGTGACGAACTCGTAATCCTTCGCGAGCTCGTAAAACCTATTGCCTATTTGAATCGAACGAGCATTCCATTTTTCCCACCGCGAGATTTGAGAAAGCTTCGGGTTTCCTTCACTCGCGAGCTTGACAATTTGTTCGGGCGATAAATGCTCTTTTAGCTCTTTCGCGAGCTCTTGAATTTGCGGAGAGAGACTCATAGTCTATCGCCTTTCGCGAGTAGTGCTCCGAACCGCCGGACGAAGCGGCCAATGGGTAGGATTTCTGGCTGTTCACTTTCGTGTAAATGCTTCCGGTTTTTATCTGTGCAATCAGGGTACGTAGGCTGGTAACCTGCAAAACGCAATTGTGGAAATCTCCCGCATCCGAAATCGCAAGACATTTTACTAGAATTCAGCATCATCGCCAGCGCAATCAACTCCGCGTTCTCGTCGGGAGTTCTCATGCTGCCGCCTGAATTGCCCCAGCTCCCTGAGGCGCGAGTGGTGCCGGCGGAGGCGGAGGCGCCTGACCTACCGGCGTAGCCCCAGGGGCTCCCCCGCCCGGACCTGCGCTAGCCCCAGCTCCCGGAGCACCGGGAACCCCTGGAGCGGCTGAGGTTGCGCCAGCTGCTTTCATAGATTCCTGTTTGGCCTGTGCTTCCGTCAAAAACCTAAGTAGCATTTCGGTTCGCTCGGGAGGAATCGTATCGTCCATTTCCGCGCGGAGCCAGGCGCTCATAGCGAGCGAAACACACAAGTCCAAATCCGCGATTCCGTTCGGGGCGACATATTTGCCCTTGTCGCGTATTCGCGAAATGCACATGTTGATGTTGTCGCGAGACGCAGTCTGCTCATCGATCCACGCGTTGAGATTTGGAATCCGCATCTGGGACAGCGCTACGTCTTTGGGCATAAAGCCGGAGTTGATAAGCTCGCTCGCGGTCTGAATCTGCCCCTCGGGGGTTCGCGGGAGGATGTTCGTCGGGAAGGCAGCGAGCTCGTACTGATCGCGCTTGAGGCCGATATCCTTCCAGTCGATCCGCTCAAGAAAGTTTCTGCCAGGCACGTTCACGGTGTACTTCTTGGTCTTGCCGTAAATATCCGCAGCCATGTCGACGAAGGCATGAGCGATATCCACGAAGAAGCGCTCCCAGCGCTGGCCCACAATGGCAAACCGCTGCGTCTCAACATCCTGGTACGTGCGCATCGCGATTCCGGAATTTAGCCCGGCTGGCTTCTCGGACTGCGCAGTCATTTGAGACAGCCCGACCTGTTGGAACGAATCGCTGATTAGCCACACGATGAACTCAAAAAATCCTGCGCCAGCTGGGCTCGGAGTCGAGGTCACCGGAGGATTTCCGACGTAGTAACCTACCATCCCCGTTTCATTCGTCAGGGAATGCTGAGAGACTCCTGAGTTCTTCTCGAGCCAGATTCGCGGTACAGCGAAGAGGTGACACGAGTGCATATAGTCTCTCAGCAGGCTCGCGATTGCCATTTGGCGCCCCTCGAGTTCGTGCGCGATTCCCATACCGAATGGCCCGTAAGTCGGCGGGGTCCATTGCCACCGGAAGATCGGGAGATAGTCTTTGTCCCAAATCCCCGCTTCGAGTGTAAATCCGTCGATACACACGGCATAGCGCCCGTCGCCCGCGTCCTCACAGGAAGCTATCCGCCAGGTATATGTAACCTGCACTTGATCGGCGACACCCATAAAGGACATGTCGCCGCGCCAAGAGTTCTTTGCAGATTCGATCGCCGCTTCAGCCCCCGGGACCTTTCGATAATCCGCCAAGAGCTTCCGGCGCGGAACCGCTGTCTGCCAGTGAATCTCTTGGGGTTTATTCCGCATCCCGATAATTGGATCGATAATCACCTCATCGACTTTGAGGGCCTCCGACTTGACTTCGTATTTCCCTTTGTAGAGCAAGAAATACCCGTCGCCGTAGAGCGCCCCGTCGCGGAAGACTTCCTGCGCGTTCTCGTAAATTCGCGCGGCTGTAAATCCGCCATCGAGAA
>Ga0307475_10002824_pt1 | contig 10489 bp, 12 predicted proteins | sample atmos_gasesECM1C_FD_203317 | JGI IMG/M metagenome (GOLD analysis project Ga0307475, IMG submission 203317) | Hardwood forest soil microbial communities from Morgan-Monroe State Forest, Indiana, United States - atmos_gasesECM1C_515 | ecosystem: Environmental > Terrestrial > Soil > Temperate...
CGGGTCGAGACCGTTGCTCGGCTCATCAAGGATGAGAATTTCGGGGTCGTGGAGGAGCGCCTGGGCCAGCGCGGCGCGCTGCCGGTAGCCTCGCGACAGCGCCCGCGTCGGCTTGTCGACGACCGCCGAGAGGGCCAGCCGTTCGACGATGCGCTCGACGGCCGCCTTGACCTTCCGCTCGGGCACACCCCGCAGCCGCGCCATGAAGGAGAGAAACTCGCCGACGCGCATCTGCCGATAGAGAGGTGCGGATTCGGGCACGTAGCCGATCCGCCGCCGTACTTCGAGAGATTCGCTGACGACATCATGGCCTGCGACCTGCAGGCGGCCGCCCGAGGGCAGGAGATAACCGGCAAGCAGCCGCATGAAGGTGGTCTTTCCGGAGCCGTTCGGGCCCATCAGCCCAAAGACTTCGCCGGCGCGGATGTCGAGCGTCAGCCGCTCCAGCGCCGTCGCCCGGCCGTAGTGCTTACTGACCTCAACGGCAGAGATAGCAACCGGGGAAGGGGCGCGAATAGCATCGGCCTTCACGGCGCGATCATCAACGGCCGCGTAAGTTGGCGAGATGGTCATGCGGCATCCCGAATACGCGAACTACGCGCCACTGACGTCACACCCCGAGCAACCTCGTCCCAGCAGCATTTCCTCAAAGCAACGCCTGCGGGCTTCCGCAAGGAAAGCCCGAGGGCGCTGCTTCTGCTGCTCAGTCGTAGAACTCAGGCGCGTGCTTCGTCGCCTTGAATATCTCCGGGTCGTGTCCATAGAAGATCTGCGCGTTGTTGGAGTCGCGGATCTGGCGAACGCGCTGATAGCTGCGATAGGCGTCGCCCGGGCTGACCGTGCCTGGAATCGGCGGGATCAGGTTCTTATCGAGGTTTTCCTTCAGATAGACCACGTCGCTGGTCAGAATGACGGTGCCGGTCTTGGGCAGCTTCACGGTCATGAACTGACTGCCGGGGGTGTGACCAGGGGCGCGCATCACGCGCACCGAACCGTCATCGAACAGATCGAGATCGCCACTCAAGCGGATGATGTTCATCTTCTTGGTATCGGCGAAGTCGCCGGGGATGTAATAGACGGAAAAGCCGACATCGGGCCACCAGGCCGCCTTCAGCTCGTCATCCTGGGCGACCAGCGTCGCATTCGGGAACTGGCCGACGTTGCCGCCATGGTCGAGATGCAGATGGCCCACGACGACGTATTTGATGTCCTCGGTCTTCAGGCCGATCTTGCCTAGCTGAACCGGAATGGCGTCGTCCTTGGTCATCTTCAGACCAAAGCCCTTGGCTAGTGGACCCCACCAGCCTTCGGCGTCGGTGATGGTCTTGTCGTTATTGCCGGTATCGAACATGACGTTGCCCTTGGGATGCTTGAGCACGTAGAAGCTCACCGGCGCCCAATCGATATTGCCCTGTCCGCCCATCTGCAGGGCGGCCTTCGGGAAGCCTCCGAGCGAACCTGACGTGAAAACGTAGAGCTTGGGGCCTTCCTGCGCCTCGCCGGGTGCGACCAGAGCGGTCCCAAGACCGAGCGCGACAGCTAGACTCAACACGATCTTCTTGATCGTCATAGCGATTCCTCCTTCGCCTCGTTTTATATGGCTGGCCTTTGCAGCCATTTTTATGTGCTGGCTTCCGCAGCCAAATGCTTTTTGGTTTTGCGAGCTGTCTTCGCAGCTCCTGAACGCCTCGTTCGATACTGGCAAACGGAGCATTGAGAATAGCAAGGGGGGAAACACTGGATTTCCATCATCATCGCGTGATCGTTGCGGTGCCGTAGCCGGCGCGGACAGGAACCCGGGGAGTGAATGGCGCTTCGCGTAAATTCTTTGAAAGCTGCCGACCGCCGCGTAGGGTGCCGGGATGTTGCTCACCTCGGATCAAGACGCTCGGCACCCGCCGGTTCCAGACTTGCTTGCGAAATGTTTTGCAAGCATCAAGCCATCCGGTCGATTTCGGCGCAGCACGCCCGGAGAACCGGGTTCCGTCACATCGGCTTCGGACATAGGATCAGTCACTTAGCGGGTTTTTTGATGACATGGAATGAAGAGGGCTGCCGACGGACCATGAGTTGCGTGCGCCGGACAAGGCAAAGCCTCAATCCGGACATCTGCGCCTGCTTTACGAAAGCCTCAGTGTTGTCGATTTACTTAGGCGTTTGATGAGCGCTTCGATTTTTTGCCCGTCCCACGTTCCGCCGCGCGCGCTTGCGATCGCAGCGCTGCTCGCGCTCGACTTGGGCTTAAGCGGCTGCGCCAGCATGAGCGATGACATGACCTCAGCCTTCGCTGACCCTGCGAAATATGCGCTTTACGATTGCAAGCAACTGGAAGCCGAACGCAAGAGGCTCGCCGTGCGCTCGGCGGAACTGCGGGGCCTGATGGAAAAGGCGCAGACGGGCGTCGGCGGGCCCGTCGTGGCCGAGATGGCCTATGGCAACGATTACGTCCTGGTGCGCGGTCAGGCCAAAAATGCCGAGGAGGCCTGGCGTCAAAGCAAATGCCATGAAACGCCGGTGGCAGTGCCAGCGGTCAATGACAAATCCGGACGCCCCGTGCTGCGATCCGGCAATGCCGTGTACTGAGAAATGCAGCCGCGCTGTCACGCGCGCCAGTCATAAATCCAGCTTTGTCGCGCCAGCATGCGCTTGGTGCCTATTGCCTTGATGACGAGGTCGCGGGCAAAGGCGAGCGGGTTTGCGAGGTGGTAGATGCGTCCTGCCTGCCGCGCGGCACGCTGAACGCGTGCCACACGTGCCCGGCGCAGGCGTTCATAGCGTTTCAATGCGACAGGGACCGTCGGTCCTTGCTCGCTCTGGGTCTCTCCAAGGCAGCCGGCAAGCACAGCGGCATCCTCGATCGCCATTGCCGCGCCTTGTGCGGCGAACGGCAGCATGGCGTGGGCGGCGTCTCCCACCAACGTCACCGCACCTTCGGTCCAATCGCCGCCTTCGGGGAGGGTGAACAGCGCCCATTTCCGCCACACATCGACCGCGCCGATCAGCATTCGCGGCATCGCATGCCATCCTGCGGAAGCAAACGCGCCTTTGACCTCGTTAGGCTCCCCTGGCTCGCTCCAGCCCGGACGGTTCCAAGTGCCGGGAACCACGGCGACGACATTGATCTGGCGCGCGCCCGAAATCGGGTAGGCGACCAGGTGCGCGTCCGGTCCCATCCAGAGTTGCACCCGGCGCGAAGTAAATTCGCGCGGCAACTGCGTCGCATCGAGCGTCCCGCGCCAGGCGATAAGGCCGGAGAAAAGGGGCCGGGCTTGCGGAAACAGATGCTGGCGAACCGTCGACCAGATTCCGTCGGCCCCGACCAGCGCGACCGCGAGCTCCTCCTGGCGCGCCGCGTCGCGGCGCTGCACGATGCTCAGGCCCTTAGCATGGGTTCCGACATCCTCGAACTGGCAGCCGAGGCGCAAGTCGATATTGGGCGTATTTCTCACCTCGGCCAGCAATGCTGCCTGCAAATCGGCACGATGGATGACCCAATAGGGTGCCTCTGGGCGAACGATCGCGGCATCACCAAGGGGAATGCGAGAAATTTCGCGGCCGCTGCGCGCGCTCATGAGGCTGACGGCGTCGGGCGTGACCACGCGGGACGCGAGCTGGCCTTGCAAGCCGAGGTCGATCAGCACGTGGCTCGCATTGGGCGAGAGCTGCAAGCCGGCGCCGGCTTCCTCCAGGCGATCGGCCTTTTCCAGAACGATGACCCGAAAGCCCTTCCGCGCCAGCGCAAGCGATGCCGTCAATCCTCCGATCCCGGCGCCTGCGACAATGATCGCGCGCGGAGCCACCGCCCGGTCAGGCGACCTTGTCTACCAGCACGCATTCCGGCGGCCGCGCTTCGCCGGCCTTCAGGTCGGCAGCGTAGCGATAAAGCGTCGAGCAATAGGGGCAGATGATCTCGTTGTCATTGCCTAGATCGAGGAAAACATGCGGGTGGTCGAAGGGCGGATTGGCGCCAACGCACATGAACTCATGCGAGCCGATCTCAATCACGGGAACACCGACATCGTTATGGAAATGCGGGACGATTTGATCGGACATCGAAATCACCTTTGGAACACGACAATAGCGGACGAAACCAACACGGCGCCGCACCGTCGACATGCAACCTGACCATACTGGCGGATGCTGTTGATTCCTAGTGGAGTGAATACACCCGAAGGAAGCCCCGGCCGCTGTTTTGCTCATGCAAATTCGACACAATCTTGTTGTCCCGGAGAAGCCCTCCTTTCGTCGGGGCCGTCCCTGCTTTCGTCGAGGCCGTTGTGTCTTGAAACCGGCACGCTTATTTCATGACCAGCAGAATTTCGGATTTTTGATGAAACGGTCACAGATCATTTGGATGACGGCGATGATGGCGGTAAGCGGTGCTGCGTTGGCCGTAGCGTCGCCGCACGCGCATAGCGCCATTGCGCTTTTGGTAGCCCAGGACGATCCGGCTGCGCTGTCGGACGTCCGACTTGCCGCTGCCCTGCGGGATAATCGGAACATCATCAGCGACCAGATCGAGGCGGCGTTGAAGGACCATGATGCGGGACTTGCCGAAAGCTTTGTCGATCTTGCCGGGGAAAAAGGCATTTCTCTTCCGGACGGCTTGTCGGAGCGGGTGAACGATGCGATTGCGGAAGAAAGCTCCTCGTCGCATTTCGCAAGGCGTTTTGCCTCCGGCCTTGTGAGCGGGAATGCCGACGACGTCGCCAGCCTGTCCGGTACGGTCGCCGGCGATCTTTTCGTCTTCGGCGATATCCGCGACGTCGTGCGCGAGGCCAAGCACCTCATCATGGGCGAGGATACCGATCATCTGGTGCTGGGCCTTGCCACCGCGGGCCTTGCGGTGACAGCGGCGACCTACGTCACCGTCGGCGGCGCGGGCCCGGTGCGCGCCGGTCTGACGCTTGTCAAGGACGCCCGCAAGGTCGGTCGTCTCGGGGAGGGGCTGACCGAATGGGCCGGCCGTTCGGCGCGCGGGATGGTGGATGCGCCGATGCTGCAAAATGCGATCGCAACGGGCTCGGTAATGCGGCCGGGGCAAACCGCAAGCGCGATCAAAGCCGCGTTTCACGCCGAAAAGGTGGGTGCCTTGGTGCGACTGGCCAAGGACGTCGGACGGGTCAGCGAAAAGGCCGGCGCACGTGGCGCGCTCGATACGCTGAGAATCGCCGAAGGCCCCGAGGATGTGGCGCGCGCCGCGCGGCTGGCGGCGACCAAAGGCGGTCAGACCCGCGCGATTCTGAAGTTGCTCGGTCGCAGCGGACTGTGGCTTGCGGCCGGAGCATTCAACCTCTCCCTCTGGGTGTTTAGCGCTCTGTTCGCGTTGTTCGGCTTGCTTTCCTCCATCAAGGCCACCGCGGAGCGCATGACCCAGTCATGGCTCGATCGCAAGAAGGCGCGCCGGTTGCGAAGCCGACTGGCGGCCGCCGCGCCTGCGATGGTCAATGCGCATGCAAGCGGCTAGAGCTCCGATCGACCTCTGATGCGAACTTCGGAATCAAGGAGCTCTAGCAACTTATTGATTTGAGTAGCGGCTTTGAATTTGAAGTTCCCGTAGGAACTTCAAATTCACCGCACTAGCTTTACTTCCCACAACGTCCGGAATGACCGATGCCGAGTTTTCATCACGGCGCTGTTGAAATTGCCTATCTCGATGAGGGCGAGGGGGATCCGATCCTGCTCGTGCATGGTTTCGCCTCGACCAAGAACGTGAACTGGGTCTATCCGACCTGGGTTTCGGAGCTGAAGAAAAACGGTCGCCGCGTCCTTGCCTTCGACAATCGCGGCCATGGCGAGTCCGCCAAGCTCTACGACCCGGCGGCCTACGAGATCGCCATCATGGCTTCCGACATCACGGCGCTGATGGATCATCTGAACATCGAGCGCGCCGATGTCATGGGCTATTCGCTGGGGTCACGGATGGCCGCCGTGCTCGCGCGAAGCCAGCCGGAACGGTTGCGCTCGGCAATCTTCGGCGGCATCGGAATCGGCCTGATCGAGGGCGGCGGCCCCGGCGAGAATGTCGCCCGCGCGCTTGAGGCGGATTCGCTCGACGAGGTGACCGATCCGGTCGGGCGGACATTTCGCGCCTTTGCCGACCAGACCCGATCTGATAACCGCGCGCTTGCGGCATGCCTGCGCGGTTCGCGCCGTTTGATGACGAGGGAGGAAGCCGCCGGGATCTCCGTTCCTGCGCTAATCGCGGTCGGCACTGCCGATGAAATCGCGGGCTCGGCGGAGGCGCTCAGAAAAATCATTCCGGGCTCGCAGGTGCTCAATATTCCCAACCGCGACCACATGCGCGCCGTGGGTGACAAGGTCTACAAATCAGGCGTGCTGGATTTTCTCGCCAAGCGAAAGTGAATCGCCGCGCAATTCATCGTCGTAGGTCGAGCGACGCAGCATCGCGATCAGGACGACGAAGGTTGCGATCCAGGCCAGCCGCGAGCCGTATCGGTCGTGCGGCCCCGATATTACCCCGCAGACAAAGGCGTTGCCGAGCAGCGCCAGCGACACGGTTGCAGCGAGCAGCGTGAAGTCGTCGCGCTTTCGCCGCCCGATCGCACATGCGAGCATGCCGAACACCAGCACGATCGAGATCAGCGCTACCGGCACGTGGACCAGGTTGATCGGGCCGAAGGTGATATAGAAGTCGTGGATCGGCTGGGGACGAGATAGCCCTCATACCAGCGCGCCAGGTAACCACCGGTATCGGACTGCAGGAGCGGATATCCGTTCCACAGCGCCGGCGCGAGCAACATCAGCGGAATGGCGACGGCGGTTGCCCAGACCAGGATCGAGTCCGAGGCGCGTGCGCGTATGGTCTGTGCGGTGATGCCCTTCTCCCCCTATTTCCACCACCATGCCCGGACCGGCAGGCTCGCGGAAATCCACCAATAGTCCGATGGTGCGGCTTGATTTCCCGGCAGTCGCCAACCACGTTCAAACAGCGGGTTCAACGGGCGGGTTCGGCATGCCGGAAGAAAAAGCGTCGCTTCAAGGCGTTAGCGGCTGTGCGAGCTGTGCCGAACTTCACCTTGATGTGAGCGCGCGAGACATTCCTCGACCTGCCGTGCTATGCTGTCTTCAGAGGGTCATTGAAATCTGCGAGTAGCTGGGCAATGGCAAAGCATCACTTCAATCCGCAAGGCGGGGCAAAGCTGGCGGCTCTCGATCCGATCTGGGATCGCGTGCGCTCGGAAGCCGAGGACATCGTTCGCCGCGAGCCCGAACTTGCCTCTTTCATCTACGCGACCGTGCTGCATCACGACCGGCTGGAGGATTCGGTGGTGCATCGCATTGCCGATCGTCTCGATCACGTGGCCTTGTCGGGCGACCTGATCCGGCAAACCTATGACGAGGCGCTGCGGGATGACCCCGATCTCGGCAACGCCTTCCGCGCCGACATGGTGGCGGTGTACGACCGCGACCCCGCGACTTCGCGCTTCATCGAACCCTTGCTCTACTTCAAGGGGTTCCATGCGATAGAGACCCATCGCCTGGCGCACTGGCTGTTTCAAAAGGGCCGCAGGGATTTCGCCTATTATTTGCAGAGCCGCTCGTCGGCCGTATTCCAGACCGATATCAATCCGGCGGCCCGGATTGGCCGCGGAATCTTTCTCGACCACGCCACCGGCTTTGTTTGCGGCGAAACCGCCGTCATCGAAGACGACGTCTCGATCCTGCATGGCGTCACGCTCGGCGGCACCGGCAAGGAGAACGAGGATCGCCATCCCAAGATTCGCCATGGCGTATTGATCGGGGCGGGCGCAAAGATTCTCGGCAATATCGAGGTCGGCCATTGTGCCCGAATCGCCGCGGGCTCGGTGGTGGTCAAGCCCGTGCCGCATAATGTGACGGTGGCCGGCGTCCCCGCCAAGATCGTGGGCGAGGCCGGCTGTGCTGAGCCTTCACGCACCATGGATCAGATGCTCAACGCCACCGGATTGTAATTTTCGAGCCCGTGATCGAGCAAAGCCGAAGGATTGATCTTGCGGCAAAAGTGGTTTTGCGCTTCGACGCTGGGGCCGCTATAAGCCGTGGAAAACAGCTTGTAAGGGCCCGATGAGACGGCTGGCGGTTCGTGCCGTCACGTCTTAAGAACTTCCCGAAACCCCTGGATTTAATATCGCATTGGAGACCGCTGTGGACGTTCAGGAAGTCAGGAAACTCGACGCTTACCTCAAGCGCCTGTTCGGCAACCCCAAGATTCGTGTGGTTCCTCGACCGAAGAAAGACGACTCAGCCGAGGTCTATATCGGCGAGGAATTCATCGGCGTGCTGTTCGTTGACGACGAAGACGACGATCGCTCGTTTCAATTCCAGATGGCGATCCTCGAGGACGATCTGGTCGAACAGGGTTAGCACGGGCATCGAGGGCTCGCGACGGCGGCAGCTTACGGGCTGCGGCCTTCGCTTCGGTTCCCCTGCACCTGCTGTGTCAGGCGATCCATCGCTTCGGCGACGTCGCGCCAGTGTGCAAGCCAGCTCCGCGGAAAGCGATATGTCAGATCGGCGCCATCGACGCGGCGTTCGCTCAGGCACATTCCGGGTGTTGCCGCGTCACGGCTACAGCGCGCGGTGATATCGGGCGACGTCGCAGAGAATAGGTCCTCGTTGCCGTAGGGCGAGCCGTCGCGAAATGCGCGCCTGCTCAATCCATCTTCGACGAGCGCTGAGGCATGTTCGAGGTAACGCGGATAGATGGTGCGAAGGCGCATATCCGGCGCCAGCGAATCATGATGCGCGGCGATCGAGAGAAAAATCCGGTCGATCGGCTGCACCGTCACTTCGAGATTTCCTGCGCTGACGTGTTTTGGCGGTTCGGGCGGCTCCAGCGAAGGAAATGAGAAGCTGAGATCGACGCGTTCCTGCGGGCCGGAGTGCCGCTGGATATTCATGCGGATCGCTGCCGTAGGCACATTGAAGAGCGTGCCCCCGATGCTTACCGGTAATCGCGCCGGACCGTGTGAGACCTCCGCTTCCCAGGTCGGCCACAACAGAAAGGCGACGAGGCCAATTGCGCCCGCCGCGATCGCGCCGGCAAAAAGGATCGGTACCAGATGGCCACGGCGATCCGCGCGCGAAATGCGGGCGATGTGCTGAGCCGTCGAAATGAAGGTCATGAGCTGGTGGTCTTTGATGAAGGCTCGAGGCCACACGGACGAATCAAATGCAAATATGCCATGCGATCTCGCACCTTCGCACGGTTTCGCAGGAGCGGGGTTCCCCGACGAGGCATGTGCAAGAGCTCCGATTCCGAAGTTCGCAAGCTACCGCGGCGACCTCAGATGCGAACTTCGGAATCAAAGGAGCTCTAGTAACTTATTGATTTGAGTAGCGGCTTTGAATTTGAAGTTCCTATCACGAACTTGCCGCGATACCGATAGGAACTTCAAATTCACCGCACTAACAGCGGTGCCACGCCACCTGCGTTAACCTTTCCTTAAGGATGTTGTGGCGGCCGGCCGCCAATTTTGCCAAGCAAGGCGCGTCTTTCAAAGTGCTAGCGGATGAGATCTTCAATGTCGCCGGATGCGTTGAATTCCTTTTTCTCACTTTGCATCGGTTTTGCGCTCGCCGGCGCGCTCACGAGCGGATATCAGGCGGTGGTGCAACGTCCGGCGGGTTTCGGCCTGCTGCAGGAGGGCGTGGCGCCGAAAACCTTTGCCGCCGTTCCGTTTCTGGTGTTTGCCGCGCCCTTTATCATCATGCGCAACACGCTTCGCGGCGCGCGGATCGAACATCGCCGGATGGAATTCGTGATGATGGCAACAATCCTGGCCGGAATCTGGAGCCTGATGTCCGGCACGTTCTTCGTAATGACACTGCGCGCCGCCGGACTGTTGGCATGAATTCGTCGCGCTGAACTGTCGAAGGTTGGAATCCAAGCGCCAGCTGTGCCAGAGTCTCCCGGATAAGGAGGCTCTGAACTCATGGCCATCTACGAACTCGACGGGCAGGCGCCCGAACTTCCCGCAAACGGCAACTTTTTTATCGCCGACACTGCAGTTGTCATCGGCAAGGTCCGCTTACTTGGCAATGCAAGTGTCTGGTTCGGCGCGGTCCTGCGCGGCGACAATGAGTGGATCGAGATCGGCGAGAATTCGAATGTGCAGGATAATGCGACCTGCCATACCGACCTTGGCTTTCCCCTGACCATCGGCAAAGGCTGCACGGTCGGCCACAATGTCGTCCTGCATGGCTGCACGGTGGAAGACGGCGCGCTGGTCGGGATGGGCTCGATCGTCATGAACGGCGCGAGAATCGGACGCAACAGCATCGTCGGTGCAGGAGCCGTGATTACAGAAGGCAAGGAATTCCCCGAAGCCTCGCTGATCATCGGTGCGCCGGCGCGCCTGATCCGAGCGCTCGATCCCGCCCGGGTGGCTAGTATGGGAAGTGCGGCGGCATTTTATGTCGGCAATGGGCCGCGATACAGCAAAGGCCTGAAGAAAATCGGTTGAAGCCTTGCGTTGCGCCCGCG
>Ga0307475_10002825_pt1 | contig 10488 bp, 5 predicted proteins | sample atmos_gasesECM1C_FD_203317 | JGI IMG/M metagenome (GOLD analysis project Ga0307475, IMG submission 203317) | Hardwood forest soil microbial communities from Morgan-Monroe State Forest, Indiana, United States - atmos_gasesECM1C_515 | ecosystem: Environmental > Terrestrial > Soil > Temperate...
GGCGCGATGATGCTGAAGAGGCTGCCGGGCGCCAATGCTGCGGGTTGAAAACTGGCCGCATTGCCCACGTTCGCGGAGGTCACGTTAGGCAATGGGCCGTTCACGATCAGCTTTACGCCAATGGTGGCGGACGTGGTGCTGTCGCCTGAAGTAACCAGAATGCTTCCGGCATAGGAACCCGGGGCCATGCCGGCCGCATTCGTCCCGATGGAAATCGTCGCGGTAGTCGACCCGGCCTGTTGATCCGCCGCCAGCCACGGGGAATCCGAAGCGACCACGAACTGAACGGCGTCGGATGACGAAAAAATGTGAATCGGCTGCGCCGCGGGCGCGGTCCCGGAGACGGTGTACGAAAAGATCAGGCTGCCGGGTGACGCACTCAGAAGGCCGGGAGACCCGTTACCTTGCCAGTCCCAGGCGTACACGTCGCCGTTGATATACGCGGCATAAACGGCGCTATTTGCCACCGCCGTTTGGCCGTATAACCCCACCGTCCCCTGGTCGGTCCAGAGTTCTGTTCCGGTGGCGGCATCGAGGATGGACAATCCACTCGTGCTCGCCACCAATACCAGGTACGGCGTGACGGTAACGGGCGCAAGAACGGGGCCGCGCGCCGGGTATATCCATCGCGCGTTATGCGTCAGCGGATCCAAAGCATAAACGACTCCCGGCGAGCTGTTGCTGGCATCGGACGTCCCACCGCCCACAAAAATGGTTTGGCCGTCGAACGCCGGTGTCGACAGGGACCCGCCTCCATTTTGAGGTGAGTCGCCGAGGGTGGCCAGTTTGTAGCTCCAGGCGAGTGAAAGGTCAGGCCGGCGCAGGACGTACATCACGCCATTCTTTCCGTTAGCCGCGACGAACTGCCTCCCGTCCGAAGTTTGGAGTAGCGTGGGCGACGATCCCCAGTCGGCGTCATTGTCAAACGAAGCAACCGGCAGAAAAAAATGGGCCCGGATCGCAAGCGTCGTGGCATCCAGCGCCAACAGCGTGCTACCCCAGACGCCCGTATTCGCGTCTTGAGAATCCGCATTCCCTGTGGTCACGTATACCAGGTTCGCCTGCTCGTCGATGGCCGGGGTCGACCAGACACCCGCACCCAGACTGCCTGGAGGAACGAAGTAGCGCACCAACGGATGAGCCGGATCGTCAAGGCTGATACGGGCCAATCCGCCACGCACCAACGGGCAATCACCGAGCGAGGAAACACCTACGTACAGGGCGCGGTTGGAAAGCATGATCGACGACCAGACATAGGCCCCAGATGGCGAGTCGGCCAGGGGTGTTCGCCACCGAATGGCGCCGGTGCTGCGGTCTAACGCATAAACTGCCGCGTCTCCCCCGCCGGCGTAGATCGTATCGGCGGTCGCAACTGCCTGCGAGCTGATACCGATCGCCGTCTGGCAATCGGGTCCGTTGGGCGGAGCGGCTATGCCGAGAAATGTCTTCCAAAGCACATTGCCGGTGGCGGCATCCACCGCATAGAAATTGCCGTCCCATGCCCCGAAAAACAAGGATCCGTTGGACGTGGTTATTCCGGAGGCAACCGGAGCTCCTACATTGATTTTCCAAAGTTGATGCAATTGCCCGATATTGCCGGGCGTCAGTTGAGTTTCCGCCGTAGCCACACTAGTGTGCGCCAGATCACCTAAATACATCGGCCAGTCGGCGGCCTCAAGGCCAGGCAAGAAAAGCGGTATGAGCAAAAGAGAGCCAAGCTTCGAAATCTGCATAAAAGCACTATTGATGAAAATGCTTGCAGTTCAATTGCAAATTTTAAGCTGGTTTCACCAGTTGCGACTAAAGTACGTCAGGGAACGTACGCTCGGTGTGCGCTCAGAATTGCGCCCCGGCTGTGACCTCAGGCTCGCACGCGACCGGGAAATTTACCGACTGCGCCAACGCGCAGAGGTGATGTGTTTTCTCATGAATGGCAGCGGCATCGGCAATCCGCGCGGCATCCGTGATCAACATGCGCGGACGCAGGACGACGCGTGTGAAATATCCCGAGCCGTCCCCACGCTCGATCATTTCACCTTCCGCCGCGTCCTCGTATTCCGTGATCACGATGCCGGCGTCGGCGCACAGATGCAACACCCAGAGCATATGGCACGCCGAGAGAGCACCCACCAACAGTTCTTCGGGATTGTAGCGGGAAGGGTCGCCCTGGAAGGCCGGATCGGACGAGCCGGAGATGGGTCCGGATTTTTCCACTCCCGTGAGTTCGTGGTTCCGGCTGTAGGCGGTGTAAGCGGCCGTGCCGCGGCCGAGGTTCCCCGTCCAACGTATGGTCAGGCGGTAACGGTGTTGCCGGGTTTCTGGCATATGAGTTGAATATATCGGATCGATGGCTGCGTTTTTAGGCGCCCTGCGCTTCCGCTGCCGGAAGCGCAGGGCCAAGGGCGGATCTGCGCGGGCCGAAGGGTACGGAAGATGTAGGTGGCCCATTTGCCATCCTCCGTGTGCAGTTGGCTAGCAGGGCGGTGGAGGCTCCCGCGGGTCAGACCGAAACCGACGATCCTCCGAACCACCGGTCTGGCCTCCAAAACCTTTGAAAGCCTCCACCGGCGGACTCTTAATGCAGCCCGGCAACCAAAGTGGGGTGCCCGGCAACTTGCTTTATTTTCAACAGATAGGAGCCAGTTTGTTAGTGTCCAACGAGTGGGCAAACGCATCGACTGTTGTCATTCTGTCAACTTTGTGGACAGGAACGACACGATGGGTTAGACTGAAAACCGCCATGGGTTCATCACCGCAGGCCGAGTTGCATGAAAAGCTTTCGGCGATTCTGGCTATCTGCCAAAGGATGAATTCCGAGCGGGACCTGGGAGCGTTGCTGGACGTCATCGCGCGCGAAGCCATCAACCTGCTCAACTGCGATCGCGCCAGCATCTTCCTGCTGGACCGCGAGAAGAACGAGCTGTGGTCGAAAGTGGCATTGGGAAGCGAGCAGATCCTGCGCTTCGATGCCGGGCTGGGAATAGCGGGTTACGCCGTGCGCACCGGAGAAGTGGTGAACGTCGGCGACGCTTACAACGATGCGCGGTTTTACAATGCCATCGACCGGCAAAGCGGCTATCGCACGCGCAATGTGCTCGCGGTGGCGGTCCGCAACGAGCGGGGAGAGATCATCGGCGCATTTGAGGCGCTGAACAAAAAGAACGGGGCGTTCCACACCCGCGACGAGGATTCCTTAATGGCCCTGGCCTCGCACGCGGCCATCGCCATCGAGACCGCCCAATTGGTGGGGGATTTACGCCGCAGCCAGGATGAGCTGGCCGAGCAGAACGGACATCTGCGGCGCGAAGTGGAGAGCCGCTACTCGACTCATGGCATAATCTGCGCCGGCACCCGCATGCAGCAGGTGGTACGCCTTGTGGAGCGCATCCGCGATAGCACCGTCAGCGTGCTGATTACCGGCGAGAGCGGCACCGGCAAGGAACTGGCCGCCAAGGCGATTCACTATACCAGCCCGCGCTCGCGCAAGCCATTCGTAGCCCTCAACTGCGCGGCCCTGCCCGAGAGCCTGGTGGAGAGCGAGCTGTTCGGCATCGAGAAGGGTGTAGCCACCGGCGTTCAGCCGCGGATCGGGCAGTTTCAAATTGCCGACGGCGGCACGCTGTTTCTGGATGAGATCGGCGATCTCAGCCTCCCGGCCCAGGCCAAAATCCTGCGCGTGTTGCAGGAGAGGGTTCTGGAACGGGTGGGAGGCCGCATCCCCATCCCGGTGGATGTGCGCGTTCTGGCCGCCACCAATAAGGATTTGTCCGCGGAGATCGCCAAAGGCAACTTCCGCGAGGATCTGTATTACCGGCTCAACGTGATCCATATCCACATGCCTCCGCTGCGGGAGATCCGGGAGGAGATTCCGCTGCTGGCCAATCATTTTCTAAAAGACTATTGCAAGGAAGCCGCGCGGCCCGCCATGCAGTTTTCGCCGGAGGTGCTGCGCAAGCTGCTGGCCGCCGATTGGCCCGGCAACGTGCGCCAGTTGCGCAACGAAGTGCTGCGGCTGGCGGCCTGCTCGCCGGGAGACCTGATCGTCGAGGACGATCTGTGGGACGCCGTCCCTACGACCGGCCGCGATCAGCCGAGCGCGCCCGCCGAGCCGCAGACCACCATGAAAAAAGCGGTCGAGGATCTGGAGCGCCGTATGATCGCGGAGGCGCTCGCAGGCACGCGCAACAACCAGTTGCAGGCGGCGCGGAACCTGGGCCTGAGCCGCCAGGGATTGATCAACAAAATGAAGCGCTACGCGATTTCCTAAAATCGGAAGAGCACGGATGCTCAGCCGATTTTCCAGAGCGCTCTGTCTGTTTTGCGTTTTTGCGGCTCTCCTCGGATTTGGAATGACGAAGTCCGGCATCGCCGAGGCGTTCAGCGATCCGGTCACCGGCATCCGCGCGCAAGACGAATCGGAGTACGCCAATAGCGCTCTGCGCATGGCGATCCAAGGCGGCTGGCTGACTCCCAGATTCATGGGCCGATACCTCTTAATCAAGCCGCCGCTCCTGGTCTGGCTGGCTGCGCTTTCTCTGAAGCTGCTGGGGATCTCCCTTCTTGCGTTTCGTCTCCCCGTACTTCTCGTGAGCGCCGGGACCACGCTCCTGCTCTTCTATTGGTCGGAAAAAGCGCATTCTTTGTGGACCGCGGCGGCTACCGGCTTGCTGCTGGTTTCCAACCCCCTGTGGCACACGCTCTCCCGAATCGGTTACACAGACCTGCTCCTGGCTGCGGCCATCTCTGCCGCGCTGTTTACCCTCTGGCGGGATCCGGAACTGTCACGCTCGTGGAGCATTCCGGCGTTTGCCGCCGCCGTATCGGCAGGAGTGATGGCCAAGAACGTCGCCGGCCTGCTGCCGCTTGTAATCCTGGCCCTCTTCTATCTCCTGACCGGCCGGCGGCCCACCTCCGCGTTGTGGAAAGTCTGCGCCCTCGTGTTACTGCTGGTAGCGCCGTGGCACATTTACCAATTGTGGACTCACGGCCGCTGGTTCTGGACCGACTACGTGCAGATTCAGCTCCTGGGGTTCGGATTGCATCCTCCAGTGCAGTTCCTGGAAGGAGCCATTCCCTTTTATCTGAAGCGCCTGTTTCTTACAGACCCGGTGCTTTCGCTTCTCGCATTGGCGGCGTTGCCTCTGCTGATCCGTTCCGTGTGGGAACGCAAGACCGAGGCCGCTCTGCTGCTTTCGTGGATGCTCGTGATCGGCGCAGCCCTATTTGCGTTCCAGTATCGTAACCTCCCGTATCTGTGCGAACTCATCCCGCCCTTAAGCCTGGCGGCGGCCGGTTATAGCCCGCTGGCAGCCGGCCGTCGGCAGAAAGCGCTGGTGGGCGTTCTGGCCGCTGCGTTCTGTGCGAAGGTCACGTTCAGCGGGCCGGCCTGGGCCCTCTCATACGACGCGCCGGTCCCGCTTCCATCCGCTGAAGCGCTGCGCTGGTACGCCGGCCTCTCCCGAGCCAATGAACTGATCGCGGTGAACAGCGACGACGAGTTCTCGGCCTCGGTCCTGCCGCTGGCCAAGGTCCGCTATTGCTTCATCGACCGCACGGGCACCGTCCTGCGCTACGCGCCGCACTATGGATTCCTGGGAATTACGGTGAGCGCGGCGCAGTTTAATGAACTGGGCAAATGGGAACCGCAGTTCCGCGAGCGCCTGCTCCAGTGGGGATTGGATTCGGTCGAGCCGGTGGCTACCACCATCGTGGCAAACTCAGCGGCGGAGGTAGTCCGGATGATTGCGGCGCATCCGCGCAGCGATTTCTATCTGCCGGCGAACTTGTGGTCCGAGATTGAGCCCACTGCGCAGACCAGTCACCGGATCGCGTCGCTTCCCAACGGTAGATTCTTTCTGCTGGCGCTCGATTCCAGCCCGGCCACGGGAAAACTGCTGCGGTTGGAGTAAACCGTCCTGTCGCCGAACTTCAGGCCCAGCAGCAGCGGAATGTCCTGGCCGGCCGGCGCGTCTTCGGGTACCTGAAATGTGATCTCCTCGACTCCCACCAGGGAAGGGGCGTATTCCGCAGTGAACTGCGGTACTCCGTGATTGTTCACTCCCAGAATGAGCTTGTAGATCGGACGGGCAATCGGCGCAACAGGGCCGGGTTGATTCGTGGCTACGGGCGGGTAGAGACTGCCGAGGCCTGTGGCCAGCAATTTCAGAGATTCACCGCGGCGCGCCGGATGCTTCAGGTCCACAATCGTGCTGTCCGATCGCAGCAGCACCGCGTGCAGGTGAGAGTCGGACAGCCGCACCTGCAAAATTCCGGGGGTGGCCCGCAACACTTGAACCTGTTGCGTCGCCTGAACAGGTCCAGCCTGTAACGTGACCGCGCACCGGCCCAAAGGCAAATCGAACGGGACTTGTACGGTCACGGATTCCTGGCCGGCGAAGTTGGAAACAGCCAGAACGGGTGCTGGCAGGCCGCCGAATTGCACGGAAACGTTAGCGGCGCGAAGTGGAAATGGGACCGCAGTCCCGGAGGATACGCCGCCGGCCTCGGGCCTGAATACGTCTCCATGCTGCGCCGTTGCCTCGATTAAGCGCAACCCGCCGAGGCCTAGCATGCCGGAATCGGTGGTGCCCTGGATGCCGCCGGCAAAGTTGGCGCCCAACACAACGGCAATCTCCCCGGGGCTGACGCCTTCCCGCAGATCCTCGGGCCGGCCGCCGCCACTCGCCACTACCGTGATGTACGGTTTGTCGGTGAAGGGCGTCAACGTGAGTGGTTCCTCGTCTGGATTGAATATCCAGGCCTTCCGATCGCGGTAGTAATTCGTCAGAGCCTTGTTGCTGGCTAAATCGAGCGCCCGCGCCCAGACTATGGGCGCGTGATCAATATCCGCACTGTTATAGATCACGCCGAAATGGAAAGAATGATCCGGGCTATAGCGCACCAGCACCAGATGTTTACCGCCAAGGGCCTGGAGTTGTTGTGTGACCTTCGACCGTGGACTGGCAACTGTGTCGACGGCCGCGGGATCTAGCAGCCCGCCAGCGGCAGTTACCAAAGTGCTTGCGAAAATGAGAAGAATCAGCGCGCGGAATGCAAACGCGCTTCGCGCTCGCAAATGCCGCATTCCCTGCACTGTTACCAGTAGGATCACGCCGCAAATGGGAGCCGCATAGTGGGGGAAAAAGAACGGATACAAGCTGTTCCCCACCAGCGTAAGGGCTGCGGCCAGCACCAGTAGCCGGATTCGCCAATCGCGCATGACAAACGGTAACCAGAGGAGGGTCAGCGTGAGTAGCGGCTGCAGGTAGAAAGCCCAGAAACTCCCTAGCCGCTGTGCTTGATTGCTCCAGGTGAATCCCTCCCGGTAGGTTTTCAGTTGCCAGTCAAACACGTCCGCGATGTCTTTGCTGTCGTGTATGCCGGGGGCATTCAGCAAGGGCGGCTGCCAAAAGAAAGACTGGGGCGTGCCATAGAGTTTTTGGTTTAAAGCATATGGCATGAGAAGCGGATGCCCGGTCACGCGCCAGTTGTAGTAAGCCATCCAGCACGCAAACGCGAGCAGGGCGACGGTAAACGGAACGAGCGTATGTGCCACTCTTATGCGGAGAGAGACGCGCCGTTCCCGCAGAAAGCGGACCAGCAGCATCGCCAGCAAAGGCAGGCTGAACAGCAAGCCCTCATAGGGCCGGCTCTGTGCCAGAATCGCAAGTCCCAAGGCCAATAGAAGGCTGTCGCGAGCGCGCCAATATCTAAGGATGCGCGGCAGAGAGCCCACTACGAGCGCACCGCCGATCGCGGCGGCGGTCCCTCCCCAATAAGTGTTCACCCAGGGGCCGACGATGGCAAACCGGCACGCCGCCAGCAAGCCGCCGAGCAGCGCCCACCGGGGCGGCACCCAGGCTTGCAGCATCCAGCAAATCAGCGCGCACATGAGCCCCGTCCCGAGGCACAAGCCGATCCACGGATGGGCGCCAAACACCTCGGGAATAGCCAGCAGGAGGGCTGGAGCCACCGGATATTGTGAACTGTAGGTGGGCTGATGAAAGATGTAGATGGCTTCGAAGTGCTTCCAGAAAGGATGAGTCGGATTGGTCAGCCTGCCTGAAGCAAACGTGTCCGCCAGGAGCAGATACCCGAACTCGTCGTGCACTGTAGGCTGGGGAACCGGCAAAACGGGAAGCAGCCCGAGCCGGACAATCACGGGCAACAACCCCACGAACACGATGGCCCACGTACGATGGCGCGCAAAACTCGAGACTCTCGCTTCCACGCCGCGCCATCGTTTCCAGCGCAGCTTGGGCCCAAGCAGCGCGGCTATCAGGCAAAACCCTGCCGCGACTCCTTCCGCGATGTTTCGAGTTCTCATATCCAACAGGGAATCCCCGATTCCCGCGAGAGTGGGCCCGTACGAAGAACCGAAGTCCCGCAACGCGAGTGCCGACAGGTAAACGATTGCAAACAGGGCGGCGCTGCACCCCGGCCACAGAAGCCATGCCAGCCTGTGGCGTCTGGCCACCGGAACGGGCGGGCTAATCAAGGCAGGAGCAGCCATGTTTCTTGAAAGTGTAAAGGGTATGCAGGTCCCGGTCAATTCAACCGTCGCGCTCATGTGCGGATCACCACACCCGTGGCGCCGGGAGGGGCGCTAGGGTGGCGGATAAATACGCCAGAGTTCTATTTTTCCGAACAGGCCGAAATCCGCCGCCGCAATTTTCTGATCGCGGTCGCGGGTGAAGGAGATTGAGAAAGTCCAAGCCGGATCGGGAAACAGATCAGGAAACGCTTTGCGAGCCTGCAGTAGCGCTTCTCGATACGCTGCGAGTGGCGCTCCCCAGGCTTCCACCGTGAGAATGCGGTAGTCCCCACAGCGATACGTGTTCGCATCGGCTGCTACGGCCCGCCAGTCGTCCCGGCGCCCGTGGCAGAGATAGTAGCCCAACGTGGCTGAGCCGAGTTGATCCACCACCAGCACACGCACTCGCGGCGTGCGCTGGGAGAGGTAGCCTAACGCCCCGTTCATCTGGTCCCGTTTGCTGACCTGTGGCTTGTCATCGAGAGGATGAGGTTGCGCAGCCTCCAGCCAGGCAGGTATGAGACACGCCAATATTAGAAGCAACACCGCGGGCCTTCCTCGTGCGGCAAACGAGAGCGCCACAGCGATGGCCGGCGCCAGAAAAACTGCCAGGAACGCATCGTGCCGGCTTCCACCGTAGGGATAGACTCTTAGCATTGCCGCCACGGCAGTGACGGCCAACGGTAAGATCAGCGCAAGAACCTCCACCCTCCGGTTTCGCCAAAGGATCAGGCCGATTCCGATTAGAAATACGTAAATCATCCACCGCCCCAACGTAGGATTCGCAAACAGGTATCCGAACAGATCGCTGGTGGCAGTGTGTAGAAAGCCCAATACCGACTGAGATTCCGGGTGGTAGTAAGAGCGTCGCAGCCACCCGTCCCGCGCCAGGAGTTCTCCGGCGTTTCCCTTCAGTCTCTCGAGATGAGTGAAATACGCAACGATCACAAGAGCGGCCGCGGCCAGTTGCGTGATCGCCCATTCCACTTTCAACCGGCGCGGCGCTTCTTTGGTGAGGAGGCGGATAGCCGCATAAATGCCAATCGCAAGCGTATACCAGACCGACATATACTCGCTCCAGAGAGCCAAGAGCAGTGCGGCACCGAAAAGCCGCATCCATGCCGCCGATTTCTGCCGGAAGGCGCGTTCCAGGCAATACAACGAGCACGCCATGAAAAGCATTTGGATCGTGTAGAATCGCAGTTGCGCCGAAAGAATTACCAGGGCCGGCGAAAAGCTCAGAATGCATGCGGCCACCAGACCGGCCTGTCTGTCGAATGTATCTGCCACCCACCGGTAAGCGACATACGGCAGCAGAGCTCCGGCGATCACGGAAGGGAGCCGAAAATATAGCTCGGAACTTCCTAAATAGGCCATGTAATGCAACAGAAAGTTCGGCAGCGGGCCATGCGGGTGGACCAGCATCGACCGGTAGACCTCGCCCAGGCTGTGTTGCAGGGGAGCGAACATGATCATGGCTTCATCGCCGTTGAAATACAAGTTCGCGGCCCGGAAGATGCGCAATGCCAGACCAGCCAGCACTACCCCGCACACGATCCACTCGAAGTGTGCTTCCAACCATGCGTCCGCCGCATCCAGAACACGCCCGGTACCCCCGTTCACATTGGTTCTGGTTGCAAGCATCCTTAAGTTAGACTCTAAAACATGCGGCTGCGCACTTCCAAGGACCGGCTCAAGGTCGAGCATAGCATCATCGATGGCGTGCGCGACGTCCTTGAAACGCTGCTGGAAGCGACCCCTGAAATCCGCTCCGTAATTCCCGGTGTGATCCGCCCGGTGCGCGATGCTAAGGGCAAAGTGCGGGTGCGCGTGACCGTGCCAGTGCAGAATGGCTGGAAGGCCATCGCCCTCAGCGCCGGCGCGCGCCAGGAGCTGTTCATCAGCACCACTCTCGGGCAAAAGGAGCTGGAAAAGGCGTTCGAAGCAGCGGGTGC
>Ga0307475_10002826_pt1 | contig 10488 bp, 10 predicted proteins | sample atmos_gasesECM1C_FD_203317 | JGI IMG/M metagenome (GOLD analysis project Ga0307475, IMG submission 203317) | Hardwood forest soil microbial communities from Morgan-Monroe State Forest, Indiana, United States - atmos_gasesECM1C_515 | ecosystem: Environmental > Terrestrial > Soil > Temperate...
AGGCGTCGTAGCTGAAGCTGCCATCCTGCCCGAAGACGATTTCGCGCAGCAGAAAATATCGCAGCGCGTCGGCGCCCATCACCTGGCGAATGGGCTCCGCACGCTTCATGTTTCCACGCGATTTGCTCATCTTGTCATTTTCGAACAGCAGCCATCCGTGCGCATAAATCTGTTTCGGCAGGGGAACTTCGCCGGCCATGAGAAAAGCGGGCCAGAAGACGGCGTGAAAGCGGAGGATTTCTTTGCCGATCAAGTGCAGGTCTGCGGGCCAGAGGGCTTCGCCGTCCACGGCGCTCACATAACCGATGAGCGCGTCGAACCAAACGTAGAAGACGTGCTTCCCTTCCACCGGCAGGGGGATGCCCCACTTCAACGTCGTGCGGCTGATCGATAAATCATTCAGGCCATTCTTGACGAACGAAATAACTTCATTGCGTCGCGATTCCGGCTGAACAAACCCCGGGCACTCCTCGTAAAGCTTCAGTAGCCGGTCAGTGAAGGCTGAAAGTTTGAAGAAATAATTCTCCTCGGTGACCGTCTCAGTCGGTCGGCCGCACTCGGGGCAAGGATCGCCGGGCTTGGCCTCATTTACGTACAGCTCGTCGGAAACGCAGTATTGTCCCGTGTAACTTCCCTTATAGACGAAGCCGTTGTCCATACAGCGCCGGAACAGCCATTGCACTACGCGATGGTGCCGCGGGTCGGTGGTGCGGATGGTGCGGTCCACCCGGATATTCAGCTTTTCCCACTGGTTGCGGAATTCCGCCGAGATGACATCGGTGAACTCCTGGGCCCCTTTCCCGGCGGCCTGCGCGGAGCGTTCCACCTTCTGACCATGCTCGTCGGTTCCGGTGAACATCACGGCGTCATACCCCTGCATACGCTTGAAGCGCGCTATGGTTTCGGCGGCCATGGTGCTGTACGTGTGCCCGATGTGGGGCGCCGCGTTCACGTAGTAAAGGGGTGTGGTCACGTAGTATTTCATTTCGATCGGTTCAGGTACGCAAAATTCGCTTCCGCAATGATGTGTTTCAACGCCACGCCGGATTCGAGCGCCAGTTTGCGGCAGTCCTCGTATTCAGGCGCGTAGTAGCCTTCACTCGAAACTTTCACCCGCACTTTGCCGAAGGGGGTTTCGACGTCCGTCCAGGTGCGCGCCTGGACGCGCCGTTCTGCCGCGTAGAACCGCAGGCCGAGCGTCGAAGTTTCGGCGAAAATGAGCTGCGCGACGGCCTCGCGGTCTTCCGGTTTGGCGATGACGCGCAGCAGGTTGCCGGGTCGGCCCTTCTTCATCATGAGGGGCTGCACAGTTACATCAAGCGCGCCGGATTCCAGAAGCCGCTCGGTGGCGTAGGCGAGGATCTGGGGGTTCATGTCGTCGATATTGGCCTCGATCACGGATACCGACAGCGCTTCCTCCGCGCCGCTGGGTTGGCCCAATATTACACGAAGCACGTTGGCGTGCTCAGGGAAATCCTTATCACCGGCGCCATAGCCAGTGCGCGAAATTTTCATGGGCGGAAGCGTGCCGAACCGGCACGCCAGCGTGGCAGCCATGGCGGCGCCGGTGGGCGTGGTCAATTCCACCGCCGGTCCGCGCGCATACACGGGAGCGTTGTGGAGCAAACGCGCGGTGGCGGGCGCGGGCACCGGCAAAACACCGTGGTCCGTCTTCACGGTTCCACTGCCGAGATTCAGCGGCGAGCAGACGATCGCATCCACGCCGAGGAGATCGAACGCCACGCAGGCGCCCACAATATCGGCGATGGAATCGGCGGCGCCAACTTCGTGAAAATGGACCTTCTCGACAGGAACCTGGTGCACTTCCGCCTCGGCCTCGCCCAGTTTGCGAAACACGGCCTGCGCGTTGCGCTTCGCGAAGGGCGGAATCTCAGCCCCCTCGATCATTTCCAGAATGTGCGAGAGATGCCGGTGGGCATGCGCGTCCTCCGCGGTAACGCGATACTTGGTGGCGGCGATGCCGCAGCGCTTCACGCGTTCAAACGAAACAGTGGCTCCCGCGTCGAGCGACGCGATGGCGGCGGCGATGGCATTCTGGTCTGCGCCGGCGTCGGCCAGCGCGCCCACCAGCATATCGCCGCTGATTCCCGAAAAAGCGTCCAGGTAGCACGTAAGAGCCACGATCTTTTCATTGTAGCCGGGTGTAAACTTTCCACATGGTCTTCAGCAAGCGACTTCGCGAGGGAGTTCGCCGCGGGGAAATCACTTGCAGCGTCCGAATATGGACGCGTCCCCATGTCAAAGTGGGCGCCCGGTACCGCATGGAAGAAGGTGAGATCGAGGTGGATTCGATCAAGCCGATCGGTTTTCCGGATATCACTCCAGAGTTGGCGCGAGAGTCGGGATTCTTGGGTATCATCGATCTGCTCAAGGTGGCGAAGCACGGTAAGGGCGAGAATATCTATCTGATTCGGTTCCACTATGTGCGTCCACGCATCAAGCGCCTGGGAGGCCGTGGCAAAACCGCTTCCTGACGGTCGCGGCTCTGAGATGCCAATCCATCCCGGCTCAGGTATTCTATGGGCATGGAGCTCATCTTCGAAGTTCGCGACGCTGAGGAAGGTGGCTATTGCGCGCGCGCGCTTGGCCACGGCATCTTCACCGAAGCAGAGACATGGGAAGAACTTCGTACCAATGTCCTTGAGGCAGTATCGGTCCACTTCGAAGACGGCCCGGTGCATTCCCGGGGAGTGAGGTCGATCACGCTTAAAATGCAAAGTGAGGTGCTCCGCTGAATCAGACCGGCACTACCGGAAGAACGCTGTTTGCCAGCGCTGGCGCATTGGTCAGCCTCGTTGCCGCGGCGAGTTGCTGCCTGCCGCTTTTCCCGTTTCTAGCGGCGGCTGGCGCCGCTGGGGGCTCCGTGTTCCTATCCGCGCTGCGGCCGTATTTGTTGCTCCTCTCGGTGGCGCTCATAGGCTTCGGTTTTTATCAGGGCCGCCAAGCCAGGAAGTGCAACCGCCGGCCAAGCCGTCTCAGCTCGATTCTGCTCTGGACTTCGGCCGCGATCGTCTTTGTGTCACTTATCTTTCCGCAGGCCGTGGCGGGGCTTCTGGCGGGATGATATGAAACGCTCCCGTCTGATTGTCGCGATTGCCGTGTTGCTCGCTCTCACGGGCCTGCTCTATTATTTCTACGCCGGCAGCACCGCCCCGGCGGGACAGCGTCCGTTGGTCGCGCTGAACGCGGGTAACTTTGCGCAGCTCCGCGACGATTTCAACGGCTCGCATGGTGTGGTGCGCGTCTTCGCCCTGCTGTCGCCCACTTGAACGGTCTGCTTGCAGGGGGCCTCTGCAGTACAGAAAGTTTTACAGCAGCACCGCGATCAAAAGGTACAACTCTTCGTGGTCTGGGAGCCGGTGCTGGCCACGGACTGGGGAGCGCCTTCGACCGCCATCATGCGGCGCGTCTCAGACTCCCGTGTGCAGCAATACTGGGATAAGGGACGGTTGCTCTCGAAGGCCATGGGGGAACACGACAAGAACTCCGCGGTTTGGGACTGGGTAGGAGTCTATGCCGCGGACGCCGCCTGGGAAGGCCCTCCGCCGAGGCCGCTGTTCGCGGATGGACCGGTGGTCGACGTCGTGCCCGCCTTCACCAAGGCGCTGGAAAGCGCGGCGCCGCTACGGCAGTAGCCGGCGCTACTATCCGGCAAACTGAAGGTAGGCGTAAATAACTGGCAACGCGAAAAGCGTGCTATCGACGCGATCCAGGAAGCCGCCGTGTCCTGGCAGAATGGTGCCGCTATCTTTGACGCCCGCTCCGCGTTTAATCGCCGATTCAGCGAGGTCTCCCACCTGCCCGGCGGCGTTCGCAGCCAGAGTCAATCCGATGGCGGCGGCGATGCTTATGCCGGGAACGAACCGTACCAGGTAGCCACCTGCGATCAGGACCGAGGCGGCCAGCGAGCCGGCCGTACCTTCCCAGGTTTTCTGAGGGCTCACACGCTCCGCCAGCCTTCGTTTGCCGAAGCTGCGGCCTATGTAATAGGCCCCGATATCGCCGGCCCAGTTCACCAGAAGCACATACATGAGCCAGTGCGGATTTCGCTCGCGCAGCGGCAGCGCGCATTTCCAGCAACCGAACACATAGAGGATGCCCAGGAGGAGCAGACCCGCGCGCGGCAGGGACTTAGCGAAGTCGCCGGCGCGCATCACCACTGTCAATGAGATCAGGGAGACCGCCGTGAGCAGTAACCAGGGAAAGGGTTCCCGCTCCGCCAAAAGGAGGAGCAAGCCTGCGCCGTAGCCTATGGGACCGGGCGCGCCGAACCCGTATGCAGCGGCGATGCCGTTGTATTCCCAGTAGCACAGGCATGCCGCTATCACCAGGACCGCGGCGAAAACCCAAAAATTCGCCCACAGCACGACGTAGACAATGATGGGGATCAGGACGAGCGCGGTGAGAACCCGCTTCATGACGGACGGAGCGCTTCGATCAGAGATTCAACGGATTTGGGGACGAGATCTTCGCCGAGCGGCCTTTCGCGCGCGGCGCTCAAGCCTCCGTAGCGGCGGTCGCGCTTCTGGTATTCCAGGATGGCTTCGAGGAGGTCACGGCGAGAAAAATCCGGCCACAGGGTTTCGGTCACATATAGCTCGGAGTAGGCGATTTGCCACAGCAGGAAGTTGCTAATGCGCATTTCGCCCGAAGTGCGGATGAGCAGGTCCGGGTCGGGGCAGGCGGCGGTATAGAGATTGGCGGAGATCAACTCCTCATCCAGCTTCAACGACGAGAGGCTTCCCTCCAGGCGCGCCACTTCCAGGATGGCATTGACGGCATCCACGATCTCCGCGCGCCCGCCATAATTGATTGCCAGGTTCACGAGCAGCCCCCGGTTGGCGGCGGTAGCTTCCACCGCGGCTTCCAGCTCTCTGCGCACCTGCGGCGGCAGGGCTTCCAGGCGTCCGATGGCCTGTAGCCGCACGTCGTTTTTTTGCAGTGCCGGCAACTCCTGGCGCAGGTAATAGCGGAGCAGCCGCCAGAGAGTTTCCACTTCGGCGCGTGGCCGCTTCCAATTTTCCACGGAGAAGGCGTAGAGAGTGAGGACCTTCACGCCCAGGCGTCCGCAAGTCTCCACGGTGCTGCGCACGGGACCGACGCCCGCCTGGTGGCCGGCGACGCGGGGCAAACGCCGCCGGCCCGCCCAGCGGCCATTACCGTCCATGATGATTGCGATGTGGGCGGGTAAACGGTCAGGATCGATTGCCCGTGCCAGCTCCCAGTCCTTTTCTCCGGGCTGGAGGGCCTCCAGTAAAGCCTTCATGAAGTAACACCCTATGATACAACACTGACTTCGAAGGAGTGCTTTACCGTGTCGTGAGCTTTATTCCCACGCCGGGCGGGCGAATTAGCGGCGATCCCAGTCCAGGCGCAGACGGTCCTGGCCGTTGGCGGCCTCGAGCGAAATGCGATAGACGTCACCCCGGTTGTCGCGCGAGAGAAACATCGATCCGCGAACACGCGCGCGGTCGTCAGAGGCTACATCGGCTTTCAGGCTGTCCCGATCGGCGCCGATCACCGAGCCGGAAAACGAGAGCGGACGTCCGCTATCGGTGCGGAACGAAACCAGGATTCTGCCGCCGCGATCGATATCCACAGTAGCGTCGAACAGGCGTTGCGCGCCATAACCGCTCATAGTGGATGTGCCGCGGCCCGGCCCGTTGAAGTGGATGGTGTTATTCCAGGCGAACCCGCCTCCGCGGCGATCGTCTGAATCGCCAAAGCGGCCGCGGTCAGGGTCGGGGCGCCCCCGATCAGGCTCGCCGGGACGGCCGCCGCCGGGAAGTCCCTGGCCGGTGATCGCCCAGGAGAGCCGGAAATGGTAGCGGCCTTCGCCGCCGGCGCTGTCACGGATGCGCACGACGGCCTGGTAATCGGTGCGGCGCGAGGGTTCGGATAAGAGTCGAATCTCGCCGCGGCTGTCGATCACTTCGAAATTGAAGCCTTGCGCCGGCCCGTTGGGCAGCGGCTCATTGCATTCCGAGCCGTCGTCGCGGCCATCGCGGCCGGAGATGGTCCGAAGGGAGACCAGGTCGCCGCGCACGGTCACTTCGACTTCACTGTCGATTTGCAAGCGGATATCGCACTGGCCTTTGCCTAACGGCACGTCATTGCGCGTCATTCTGCGGGCCCGGAATTGAGTGTCTCCCCAAACGGGCAGAACGGCCCATAGCGCGAGCACCGCTAACCCCATACGACCAAGATTACGGAAACTCATTATATTCAGGATAACGCCTCGCGCGGCCCTCGTCCAAAGGATCTTTAGATCATACTCCGGTTTTCCCCAAGTGCTACCATGCAGGGCGTGCGGCAGGCAGTCTGGGGAATGAGAATTCTGGGTGTCCTCCTGATTCTACTCGGGCTGGTGCTGTGGGTTTCACCCCAAATTCCGTACACTAAGAGGACCAGGATCTCTGTGACGCCATCCACGGAAATCACTTCCAAAGAAGACAGGATGCTGGTTATGCCGCGCCCGGTGGCCGCGCTGATCGCCGGGGCTGGAGTCTTGGTGCTGGTGCTGGCAGGCAGAAGGCCGCGGACCTGAGGTCGTCATTCGGCGCTTCGAGCCCTTGGTAAAATAAGGCAAGTACCTCCCTTATGAACTCCCCTGAGGAGCGCTGGAGAGCGCTCGAAGACATTCTGGAACGGCGTGTCCTCGTGCTCGATGGGGCCATGGGGACCATGCTCCAGCAACGGCGCCTTAGCGCGGAAGATTTTGGCGGGCCGGCGCTGGAGGGCTGCAATGAGAACCTGGTGCGCACGCGGCCCGATGTGGTGCTGGAGGTGCATCGCGCTTATCTGGAGGCGGGCGCCGACCTGGTGGAAACCAATTCCTTCGGCGGCACCAGGCTCGTGCTGGCCGAATACGGGTTAGAAAACGATACCCACGAGTTGAACTGCATTGCGGCGCGCCTGGCGCGGCAGGCCGCCGACGAGTTCTCGACCGCGGCCAAGCCCCGTTTCGTGGCCGGGTCGATTGGCCCAACCACCAGAGCCATCAGCGTGACCGGAGGGGTTACTTTTCCGCAACTGATCGAGAATTTTTACGAACAGGCAAAGGGTCTGGTGGAGGGCGGCGCCGACCTGCTGCTGGTGGAGACCTGCCAGGATACGCGCAACGTGAAAGCTGCGCTGCTGGCCATCGAGCGGCTGCGGCGCGAATGGGGGCGGCGCATCCCGGTGATGATCTCGGGGACCATCGAGGCGACGGGCACCATGCTTGGGGGGCAGGCCGCGGACGCCTTTTGCGCTTCGATCGGCGATGCCGATCTGCTTTCCATCGGCCTCAACTGCGCCACCGGTCCGGAGTTTATGACAGACCACCTGCGCACACTCAGCGAGATGGCGCCGGTGCGGGTTTCGTGTCATCCCAACGCCGGGCTGCCCAACGAGGAAGGGAAATATCTGGAGACCCCGGAATCGCTCGCGAGCCACCTCGAGCGCTTCCTCGATCGCGGCTGGCTCAACATCGTGGGCGGGTGCTGCGGCACTACCGCGGCCCATATCCGAGCCATCGCGCAGATGGCGGAAGGAAAGCCCCCCAGGCCTCGTAAAGGGCGCGCCCGCAGGGCATATTACGCCGGCCTGGAGTTGGTGGAAGCCGACGAGAGCAACCGGCCGCTGATTGTAGGCGAGCGCACCAACGTGATCGGCTCGCAGCTCTTCAAGAAAATGGTAGCGGAAGAAAAATGGGAGGAGGCCACCGAGATCGCGCGCTGGCAAGTGAAGAATGGAGCGCACATCATCGACGTCTGCCTGCAAAGCACCGATCGCGAGGAGATCGGCGATATTCCGCCCTTCTTCGAAAAGCTTATCCGCAAGATCAAGGCGCCAGTGATGATCGATACCACCGATCCCCAGGCGGTGGAACTCGCGCTCACTTATTGCCAGGGAAAGAGCATCATCAACTCCATCAACCTGGAGGATGGCGAAGAGAAGTTCGAGCGCCTTTGCCCCATCGCGAAGCGCTACGGCGCCGCGCTGGTGGTGGGCTGCATCGACGAAGACAAGGTGCAGGCGCAGGCATTCACGCGCGAGCGCAAGCTGGCGGTCGCCTGCCGTTCTTACGAGCTGCTGACCGGCAAGTATGGGATCGAGCCGGAGAATATTATCATCGATCCGCTGGTGTTTCCCTGCGCCACCGGCGATGCCAACTACGTGGGCGGCGCAGTGGAGACCATCGAAGCCATCCGGCTGGTGAAAGACAAGCTGCCTTACATCAAAACCGCGCTGGGGATTTCGAATATCTCGTTCGGCCTGCCGGCGGCTGCGCGCGAGGTGGTGAACTCCGTCTTCCTGTATCACTGCACGAAGGCCGGGCTCGACCTGGCCATTGTCAACGCGCAGAAGCTGGAGCGCTTCGCCTCCATTCCCGAAGAAGAGCGCCGCTTGGCGGAGAACCTGCTGTTCAATACGCCGGTTGTGGACTCCCCAGAGCCGCAATTGCGGACTGCTCCGGACGACTGGCGCGAGCAGACGCCCAAGCAGAAGACGGTAATCAACCAGTTTCACATCGGCGCCATCACAGAATATTTTCGAAAGACCGGAAAGCGGGTAAAGCAGCAGGCCGAGGACTTGCCACTCGATAAGAGGCTCGCCAACTATATTATCGAAGGCACTAAAGACGGGCTCATTCCAGACTTGGATCGCAAGCGCGCGGAAGGGGCCGAGCCGCTGGAAATAATCAACGGCCCGCTGATGGAAGGTATGGGCGAAGTCGGCCGGCTGTTCAACAATAATGAGCTGATCGTGGCTGAAGTGTTGCAATCGGCCGAGGCCATGAAAGCGGCAGTGAGCCACTTGGAACAGTTCATGGAAAAGGCCGACACAGCGGCGCGCGGTACGGTGATCCTGGCTACGGTGAAAGGCGACGTCCACGATATCGGCAAGAACCTGGTCGAGATCATTCTCGCCAATAACGGCTACAAGGTAATTAACCTCGGGATCAAAGTGCCGCCGGAAGTACTGATCGCCGCTTACTTCGAGCATCATCCCGACGCCATAGGACTCTCGGGCCTGCTGGTGAAAAGCACGCAACAGATGGTGGTCACGGCAGGTGATTTCAAGACCGCCGGTATTCAGGTGCCGCTGCTGGTGGGCGGGGCGGCGCTTTCCGAGAAGTTCACACGCACCAAGATTGCCGGGGCATACGGCGAAGCTGCCTGCTACGCCAAAGACGCCATGTCCGGATTGAGCCTCATGAACCGGCTGATGGATCCGGCGGCGCGCGAGGCGGTACTGGCTGCGCACCGGTTGGCGGAAGCTCCGCCGGAACGCGTACAGGAGCAGGAACCCGTGGCGCCCGTGACCACCCGCCGCAGCCAAAAAGTGCGTATGGATATTCCGATTCCGCCTGCGCCGTACCTCGATCGCAAGCTGCGCGACGTGCCGCATCTGGCGGAGATCTGGAGTTACATCAACCCGTTTATGCTCTACGGGCGTCACTTGGGCTACAAGGGCAACTTCGAGAAGAACCTGGCGGATCATGATCCCAAGGCGCTGGAGTTGTTTCACAAAATGGAGGAGTTGAAAGAGGAAGCGATGCCCGTCCTGAAGGTGAAGGCGGTCTGGCAGTTTTTTCAGGCCGAGCGCGATGGCAACGCCATCCATTTGTTCGCGCCCGGAAGTGCGGCTCCTCTGCACACCTTTCATTTCGGGCGCCAGCCGAGAGAGAACGGGCTATCGCTGAGCGACTACATCCTGGAGGCCGAAGAAGGCCGGCGCGATCATCTGGCGCTGTTCGTGGTGACGGCGGGCGCCGGTATTCGCCAGAAATCGGAGGAGTGGAAGCGTGCCGGCGAATTCTTCAAAGCCCACGCCATCCAGGCGCTGGCGCTGGAGACCGCGGAGGGCTGCGCCGAATGGCTCCACCGCCGCATCCGCGAGGACTGGGGTTTCCCCGACTCGCCGTCTCTGACCATGCACGACCGCTTCACCTCGAAGTATCGAGGCAAGCGCTACAGCTTCGGCTATCCCGCGTGCCCCAATCTCGAAGACCAGCAGGGCCTCTGGAAACTGCTGCGGCCGGAAGACATCGGTGTGGAGCTGACCGAAGGCATGATGATGGACCCGGAGGCCAGCGTGAGCGCTCTGGTGTTCCACCACCCGGACTGCGCGTACTTCACGGCGAGCGAGGCCGGCGCTGCTGTTGAACCCGATGAGGCGAAGTTGTAGCGTAGGGAGTGATGCGAAAACCGCTTTCTCGCCGAAGCCTGCTAGGCGGCGCTGCGCTCGCGGCCCAGGTAGCCACCGCTCCCGGCCAGCAACGCAATGCCCGCGCAGGCAGGAAGTTCCGCGCCTTGGTCAGATACGGCACCGGCGCTTCGGTTCAGCAGTTGACACTGCTGCCCATCCAGCCGCGCGAGGTCGTGGTGCGCACCGAGGCCTCGGCGGTGTGCTACACAATCGTCAGCCAGGTCCTGTCGAAGAACAACGCCACGCGCGCCTCCATCCCCAATCACTCGG
>Ga0307475_10002827_pt1 | contig 10483 bp, 15 predicted proteins | sample atmos_gasesECM1C_FD_203317 | JGI IMG/M metagenome (GOLD analysis project Ga0307475, IMG submission 203317) | Hardwood forest soil microbial communities from Morgan-Monroe State Forest, Indiana, United States - atmos_gasesECM1C_515 | ecosystem: Environmental > Terrestrial > Soil > Temperate...
CGTAGTTCCGGGACCTGGCGGCACGAGCCTGCACTTCGTTACGTTTCCGCCCGGCTCCGTCTTTGCGGATCCGTCTTTCGATGGCGAGGCCGCACGAAACGAAGCATTGGTTCGCCTTAAGGGATTAGCGGATCACTTCGAAAAGGAAGATCCTGCCATGCACAAAACGAACACCGTGGACTACTCAGTTGTCTACGACGGAGAAATTTGGCTGGAGTTGGACGACGGCGAAACGCTGCATTTGAAGCGCGGCGACGTGGTCGTGCAAAACGGTACGCGCCACGCGTGGCGTAATAAAGGCACCATGCCCGTCACGATGCTCTTTTTCCTGAACGGTGCAAGAGAAAAACAATGACCAAAAGGCTCGAAGGCAAGACCGCCGTCATCACCGGCGGCACAGAAGGAATTGGACTTGCGACGGCGAAGCTTTTTGCGAAAGAGGGCGCCTACGTCTTCATTACCGGCCGCCGCCAGAAGGAACTCGACGAGGCCGTGGAGGCAATTGGCACCAACGCTTCAGGCGTTCAGGGAGACGTTGCCCAACTGGCTGACCTTGATAGTCTTTACGAGAATGTCTCTAAGTTGAAAGGGCGAATCGATATTGTTTTTGCCAACGCCGGCGTTGGCGAATTTGTTCCGTTTGGGGCCGTCACAGAGGAGCATTTCGATAAACTATTCAACATCAATGTGAGGGGAACACTGTTCACGGTGCAAAAGGCCCTACCGCTACTGAATGATGGTGGCTCGATCATTCTCAACGGCTCTGTCGCGAGTGTTAAGGGTACTGCCGCATTCGGTGTTTACGCCGCGAGCAAGGCTGCAATCCGCTCTTTCGTGCGAACCTGGACTACAGATCTCAAAGAACGTCGTATCCGCTCAAACGTCGTGAGTCCGGGTCCGATCAAAACGCCGCTGGCGAATCGGCAATCCTCTGACGTGATTGCGCGGATTGTGTCCACCGTCCCGATGGGACGCATGGGGGAACCCGAGGAAGTTGCCAAGGTCGCATTGTTCCTAGCCTCAGACGACTCGAGTTTCGTCACGGGTATCGAACTGTTCGTTGACGGCGGCAGAGCCCAGATCTAAACGAAAGGGAGGGAGGAGCGCGCCTGAGGACAGGCGATTCGTCCCACTGGAAGGAAGGTGAAGAATGACTACAGAGAAGTCGCTCATCGACGCCGCACTCCGCGGGTGGAAATTCAACGTGGACCGAGCGGAAGAATTGTTTGGGGGCCTATCGCCGGAGCAACTGGAGCAAGAAGTTGCTCCAGGAAAGAACCGTCTGATCTATCTTTGGGGCCATCTTGCGGCGGTGAACGACCGGCTTCTACCGCTACTCGGGATGATACCGATCGCACTGCCGAGCTGATAACTTCCGGCTCGAGGTTATTCGGACGAGTCTTCGGAAGGCAACGTGCGGCACCTACGACATATGGGCGCTGCACACGAAGGGTCAATGCGCCTTCTTTGAGACACGAGCGACCAACTCGTCCAATCTCGAAAGCAAAAGTTTCAGGATGGGAGACCGGTTCGATTTTTTGTAGCCCAGGACCAGCTCGATCGTCGGAGTGTCTCCCTTGAGGGGACGACTCGTTACTGAGGAAGGCAGAAAGTTCTGTGCGTAAGCGGGTAACAAGCCTACGCCGCGCGTCGATGCTATCAAGGACATTCCCATAGCGAGGTGGTCCGCCTCGTAAGCTGGCCTGATGTTGGTTCCGGACCGCTTCAGGTAATTATCGATGACCACACGCAGTACCGGAGCCGTGTCCGAAACGGTCACGAATGTCTCTCCTACCAGATCCCGGGGACTGATGGCTTTGAGCGCAGCAAGACGGTGGTCACTTGGCAAGATCACAGCCAAGGGCTCCTTGACAAGAACACGGTAGGCCAACTCGGGCATTCCTTTTTCCCTTCGAAGAAAAGCGGCATCGATCTTTCCATTCAACAGGGCCTTCGCAAGCAGCGGAGAGTATTGACTCGATATCATCACGTCGATGTTAGGCAGTTCGTCGTGCAAAATCCGCAAGGCTTCGGGCATCCATGTCCATTCGTGTCCGGTCAGAAAGCCCATGGCGAAGCATGGCTTGTCGGGATGCGCGAGCCGACGGGCAGCTCCGGCTGCCGCTTCCACCTGCGATAGCGCCGAGCGGGCGTGATCGAGAAACGCCCGGCCCGCGGGCGTGAGTTTAATGCCGCGAGCATTGCGCGTGAAGAGTTGGGCGCCGACCTCTTCCTCAAGATCTCGAATCTGCCGACTTAGCGAAGGCTGTGAAGTGTGCAAGATTTGCTCTGCTGCTACCGACAGACTTCCAGCCTCGGCGACGGCTACGAAATAGCGAAGATGCCGTAATTCCACCTTCAACCCCATGCTCCGAAAGCATCGCTCCGAGCTTAACAAAGTATGCTTCGATCCGTCATTGGAGCGATCCAACAGGGTAGTCAAAGAACGAGGTTCACGGAACGGGAGAAAAGCAATGCCTAGGAAACTGGAAGGAAAGATTGCACTTGTTACAGGAGGCTCGCGCGGAATTGGCGCCGCAATCGCCAAACGTCTGGCGGCGGATGGAGCGAGCGTGGCCATTACGTACACGAAAGGGGCCGATGCGGCTGCGTCGGTCGTCAAGGAGATTGAACGCGCGGGCGGAAAGGCGATCGCGATTAAGGCAGACGCCGCCGATGCGGCCGCCGGCAAAGCCGCGGTGGAAAAAACCTTCGCAACCTTCGGCCGCCTTGATGTGCTTGTCAACAATGCCGGTACGGCCATTCCGAAAACGTTTGAGGAGGCGACGCTAGAAGAGATGGATCGCGTCCTCGACATCAACGTCCGCGGCGTATTTGTTGCGACGCAGGCGGCGCTGAAGCACATGACCGATGGTGGCCGCATCATCACGATTGGTTCGGCCGTTGGTGAGCGTGTGGTGGTGCCCGGGCTCGTGCCCTACGCGGCCACAAAGGGAGCCGTGAAGATATTTACTCAGTCGCTCTCCAGAGAGGTGGGGAGCCGCGGCATCACGGTGAACAACGTGCAGCCGGGTCCGATCGAAACTGATTTGAACCCCGCGGTGGGCGATTGGGCGGTACCGCAGAAAGCCGCCACAGCACTCGACCGCTACGGGCACGTTGAAGAGGTGGCTGCATTGGTGGCGTTTGTCGCCGGTCCGGAATCCTCGTACATCACCGGGGCGAATCTTACCGTGGATGGCGGGATGAATGCCTGATTGGACGCACAGGCTCACGCCATGGGCTTGAAGAAAGATCTAAGCGGGCGTGATTGAGAGCCGGCGACCTAACGACGTCGGTTCTCACTCGGAGAATTAAGATGACAGAGAGACCTCATCACTTTGTTGCGATTGTTGGCGGAGCGATCGCCGGGTCGGTAGCCGCAGAAATATTGGCGGACCATGGGATTCACGTGGTTGTCATCGAACAGAACAAGAGGCCTTACGGCAAAATTGAGGATGGCCTGCCGCGCTGGCATGTGGAGCAACGCAAACAGGAGTACGGCCGCATCGATGCTCGTCTGAGGAAGCCAGGTGTTTTATTCCTCCCGTCCACCAAGCTTGGCCGCGATCTGGACTTTCAGGATCTTTGCGACAACTGGGGCTTTTCCGCGGTGGTCCTGGCAAACGGAGCGTGGCGGGACAGAGAGCTTGGAATACCAGGAGCGGAAGAGTTCATCGACAAAGGCTTGGTTTACCAAAATCCCTTTATCTATTGGTTTAACCACAAGAACGATCATGGCTACACAGGACCGCGTTACCAGACTCCTGACGAAGCTTTGGTCGTAGGCGGTGGGCTTGCATCGATTGACGTGGTGAAGATCCTGCAGCTCGAGAACTATGAACGTGTTCTTCGAGCGCGCGATGTTGAAACCGATTTATATGAGCTCGAAAAGAAGGGCATCCCTGCCGTCTGCAAGATGCACGGCATTGCGCTTAAGGAGCTTGGAGTTAAAGGATGCCTACTGATCTATCGCCGCCGGGAACAAGACATGCCGCTGGCTCAACCTCCAGGAAATGCGACGCCCGATCAGATTGCAAAGACAGAAGCTATCCGCCAGAAGATGCTTCGGTTGGCGCAGGAGAAATATTTGTTCCGGGTTCAGGAGCGCAAGGTGCCAACGGAATTCCTCGTAGGGGATGGGCGGTTGGTTGGCTTGAGAGTAGCGGGGACCAGAGTGGAAGGCCGAAAAGTAGAGGTCGTAGCGGGATCGGAGCACGAACTACGATCGCCACTGGTGATTTCGTCGATCGGGTCGGTGCCTGAAGAGATTCCGGGCGTCATGATGAAAGGCGAATATTACGACTTCAAGGATGAAGTTCTACCGCGATACGCCGGATCCGACCATGTGTTCGGGGTTGGTAATGTCGTGACCGGGCAGGGCAACATTCGCGCGTCATTGATACACAGCCAGGAAGTGACTGCCAAACTTATGGAAGAGTACATCGGCGTCGCGAATGAGGGATCAGCGCCTCTGCGGTTTTACGCGGGCGCTGAAGCCCGAGGCGCCTCGCAAGCGCAGGCTGTTCGGGATCGAGTCCAGGTCATGCGGGGTCTGTCATCCCTGGAAATCGCAGCGCTCGAGCGACGGATTCGCGTCTTTCAGGAACGGGTAGGCTACACCGGTGACTATGATTCGTGGATCGCCGGTGTGATACCTTTCCGTTCCCGCCGGTCAGGAGAACTTGCCGATAAACACCACCCAGGAATCTACCCGCCAGAGTTTTCGGTGTTCGGCTGCATGTAAGTGCGTCGCATGCCGCTGAGGCAATGGTTGAGGAAGCCGCTTCTCCGGCGCACAAGGGTCAGGTTGTTTATCACATGGAGGAAGTCCAATGGCTAACGTAGTGAAGAAACACAGCATCTCTTCTGAGCTAGCACAGAAAATGGTGGATAGGGCGGTGGCGAAAGCCAGAGAAATTGGCGTTAGCGAAAACGTAGCGATTCTCGATGATGGAGGCAATCTCAAGGCATTCAGCCGGATGGATGGGGCCCCGATCCCTACTATTGAGATGGCGCAGAATAAGGCATATACAGCTCTGTTAGGCGTCTCCACGCAGGACTTTTTCAACTTTATCCAGAGCGACCCGTCGCTTTTGGCCGGAATTCCTACGCTTTCGCGTGTGGCCGCGTGGGGAGGAGGGTTTCCCATTAAGGTGGACGGAGAAGTTGTGGGTGCGATCGGTGTGAGCGGGGCGCCCACGGTGCAGAACGACATCGACTGCGCGACAGCAGCCCTAGCGCTCGTGTCAGCGTCGTGAATCTGGCGAGGGAAAGGTCAACATCATGGCTACGCTTCAAGGCAAAACCGCGCTGGTGACTGGCGCGTCCCGCGGAATTGGCCGCGCGACAGCATTGGCACTTGCTGAAGCTGGTGCGCATATCCTGGTTCACTACGGTCGTTCCACACAGGACGCGGAATCTCTCGTCACCGACATCCTCTCAAAGGGCGGAAGCGGGAATGCAATCAGCGCCGACTTGGGAACTCCGGAAGGAGCAACTCTGCTGGCGAAGAAAGTTCGCTCGATCGTCGGCGAACGGCTGGATGTGCTGGTGTCCAACGCCGGAATCAGCAAATCCGCGACCTTCAAAGATCACACGGTGGCGGATTTGACAACCTCTTTGCGACGAATGTGCGCAGTCCGTTTTTCCTGGTGCAGCAACTCCTGCCCGTCCTCGGTGAAGGCTCAAACATCATTGTGATCTCTTCGCTCGGAGCACACGCTGTAGTCGGGAGGCCAAGTTTGGACAACCCTACTATTCTTGCCTACGCCTCAACCAAAGGGGCATTAGAGACTCTTGTCAAAAACTGGGCTGCGATTCTTGGGCCACGAGGCATCCGGGTGAACGCAGTCGCGCCAGGCGTGATCGACACGGACATGTCCAACTTCGCGAAAACCGAAGCAGGCCGTGAAGCCACGCTTGGAATGCAAGCCCTGAAACGAATTGGCAAACCGGAAGATGTTGCCGACGTCGTCGCGTTCCTGGCGTCGGACGCCGCCCGCTGGATCACGGGAGCGAGTATTCCAGTCGACGGGGGGTCGAAGCTCTGAGAATTTGGATGGCGGGACAAAACCTGGATGAAAGAGGAGGTTTGGCAAATGGCAGAAACGAAACTGGCGAGTGAGAAGCTCGAATCAAGAAATAAAGCTCTCGTCCTAGAAGCCTTCGACACGCTGTTCAACAAACGCGACTACGCCGCGGCTGAGACGTTTTGGTCACCGCGTTACATCCAACACAGCGCTCATATCGAGCCTGGCCGAGACGGTCTGTTCAACCTGATCAAGAGTCTTCCGCCAACGCTCAAGTACGAGCCAGGAACAATCGTAGCCGACGGGGATTTTGTAATCGTCCACGGACGATTTTCGAACTTCGGCCTGCCCGTGAACTGGATTGCGGCGGACATCGTTCGCATCAAGGACGGCATTCTGGTCGAGCATTGGGATGTGATCCAAGACGAGGCCACACGAGAACAATCAAAGAGTGGTCAGCCAATGTTCGGCAGAACGTTCGCGACCTATGAGAGTGCCCAATGAATGCTACCGTTCCTCGCGCGGCATACGCTGCTCGAAATGGGCTAGCTTACATCGTGTCTTTTCACGCGATTGCGAGCGCGCAGGACGCTGAGGGCAACTTCACTACCGATTGGGAAACCGTTTTCGGAGGAACGTATTCGACAGGCGTAGCCCTTCGCTGGCGTACGGTTCGGGCACCCAAACAGCCAGAAGTTATCGGCCCAGATTCTCAGTTTGTTGTTTGCCGATAAACCGCTCATTATCCGTGTACCTAAGGACGGCTGAGTTCAGCTCAGGGTAGCTTGTCGAAAAAGAGATAAAGGGCGGCAATCCGGCCATCGCGGGCAATGATGAAATCAGTCCCGGCGTAAGCTGGCGCCTCACCAGGGCGGCCCGCTACCCATCGGACCCGCCCGCCGTTGCCCGTTTCCTCGGGTTCGGCAATTGGCTCATACCGAAAGTCAAAGTGGGTAGCCCTGATCTCGCCCGCGATGCGGTCAATTTCGTCGCGGCCACGATAGACTCCCTTGCTGGGGTCGTAGAACACGCCATCTTCGGTGTAGAGCTCGTGAACGGCCGCGCGGCGTCGCGCGGCGTCGTTCTCACCGAAGACTTCTTGAAGATTGCGGGTCAGCAGCGTCGATATGTTGTATGACATGTTCAGGTGATCCTCAATTCTTAACAAGCCCACGAATCATCGCCTGACGGATGGTCATCACTTTCACCACTGACGGTTCCTACCCCACCGAAACCGCGCCTCATCCTCACCCGTATAATCGGGATCGAGATAGATGTGCAGGCTCGATATGCGACCATCTCGAAACTTGAAGACGTTGCAGAAACGCCCGCCAGGGGTTTTGCCGCCTGCCCACGACTTACCAGACATTCTGCCATGTGAAGTGCCTTCAACGATGAGATACTCGGCTGAAGGAATGAACGTCAAACGGTCGTAATCGTGTTGAATGTATTCGAAGGCTCCTTCGAATCCTTTCACCATTTCAAGAAACGAGTTCCGTCCAAATCCAAATCCGAATTTCGGGAAATAGACTTCGGCATCTTCCTGGAACAATTCAAGGATGTCTGGGCGTCCCTGGTTGGCTCGCATGAAATATTCGCGAGCGATCTTGATCTTCTCTTGATCGTCTGACATAAAACCGATCTTCCTTGCCGCCGCGCCGAGGCTTTGATGCCCGGCCGCGGCCTCTGACTCACGATTTTACGAATTGTAGGTCCAGCGTGATGGTGACTTCCTCCCCAACCAGGATGCCGCCCGTTTCCAGCGCCGTATTCCAGGTCAGGCCGTAGTCCTTGCGGTTGATCTTTGTAGTCGCCGAGACGCCAATCCGCGTATTGCCCCACGGATCTTTGGCAGGAGGTGTCGGACCTTCCACGTCGAACCGCACAGTATGGGTCACTCCATGAATCGTCAGTTCGCCTTCAACTGCATGCTCGTCCTGGTTCTTCGGAATTACGCGGGTTGATTTGAACAAAAGGGTCGGGAATTTTTCCACCTCGAAGAAGTCCGCGCTCTTCAAGTGCGCGTCGCGCTGCGCGTCCCGTGTGTTTACGGACGCCGCGTCGATGGTGACCTCAACCTTTGACTTGGTCACATCTCCTTCGTGGCGCTCCAGCGTGCCGGAAAGGCCCGAGAACTGGCCCTTTACATTCGAAATCATCATGTGCTTGACCTTGAACTCGGCCACGGAGTGCGCCGGATCAATGGCCCAGGTGGTTACCGCGTTTTGTGGTGCAGTTGCTGTTGTTGCTGTTGACATGGTATTGGCTCTTTTGCCTCGTTCGGATTGGATGCGTTGCCACGATATTCGTTGCAACGAATAGTACAGAAAAAAATTAGGGTTCGCGGCGGGCAGCGCGGAGCAATTCACAAAGAGCCTTGAGCCGCTCACGCCCCAGGTGACCCAGTTGCTTCCGGTGCCCTTCTTGGACCGGCTCGTCAAGTCGGTCCAGCATTTTCAGTCCTTCCGGCGTAATCCGGGCCAGGACCATGCGCCGGTCTTTGACGTCGCGCCATCTCGCAATCAGGCCCCGCTTCTCCAATCGATCAAGCAGTCGCGTGATGTCGGGATCCCGAGTGATCATGCGTTGCCCGATTTCGCCGCACGGCAGACCTTCCGGTGCACCACGCAAGATGCGGAGCACGTTGTACTGCGTCGGCGATAGCTCCTCGGCTTTCAGCAGCGGCACTAGCCTGCGGCTTAGCTGGTCCGTCGTGCGGAGCAGCTCCAAGAATGCCGCCTCCTCGGGACATGCCCCCCGCCGAACCTTCCTAGCCTGTTGAATTCCCGCTTTCATACCTCCCAACGATACTCGTTGCAACGATATGTGTAAATTGCGCGACTCTTGCACGGCCGACCTCGTTAGAGAAACCGCGCTCAAATTCTGGCTGGCCCCCGGTGGACGCCCCCGGCCCCACTGCTCAGGCATGGCGGTGGGGCTCAGCCCCTTGCCGTGACAAGCGCAGTCCACATCGCGTCGATTGCTGAGCGCGGATTCCTTCCGCGTAGGGAGTCTTTTGCAAATTCGGGAGTAGCCAGCGCAACCGTGTGTCGCCGAGTTTCACAGGGGTGGTCTACAGATAGTTTATTTCCGAGGACGGCAAATTATGGCCTCGCATCAAGAATGTTGCGGAGGCCAATAATTGTGTCCCCCACATGTCGCAGGTTGTGGCTGCTGCACGGAAGGCGGGCATTCGCGTCTTCTATGCAATGCACCACCGCTACCATCCGGGCGACTACGAGACCTGGAAGTACATTGCACCAATCCAGAAGGCCGCATGGAATAGTAAGGTCTTCGGAGAGGGCACGTGGGGAGGCGAGATCCGCAGCGAGTTCAAACCTGAGCCGGGCGATATCGTGGCGCAGGAGCATTCGTGTTTGGCTCGATAAATGACGCCTGTGTTGTGGGTAACGAAGCCATGAGTGCCTGGATTTTTCGTTCCATCACGTCCTTTAGGAAAACAAACGCCGGACAAATAAGCAAACACTCGCTCCCGCTTAGGCCTCGGAATAAGATGGTTGCGAGATGACCGCTCGCAAGATCATTCATATCGATATGGACGCGTTCTATGCATCCGTAGAGCAGCGGGACGATCCTCAGCTCCGTGGCAAACCCGTTGTTGTCGCTTGGCGCGGGAATCGCTCTGTGGTGTGCGCTGCTTCTTATGAAGCGCGAAAGTTCGGCGTGCGATCCGCCATGCCCGCAGTTCGAGCGGAACGTCTGTGCCCTAGCGCAATCTTCCTGCCTCCAGACTTCCCGCGCTATCGGGCGGTCTCCCGCCAGGTGCGCGAAATCTGCGAATGCCACACTGACTTGATTGAGCCGCTGTCCCTCGACGAAGCCTATCTCGACGTCTCGGAGAACAAGACTGGCCTGCCTACTGCCACACAAGTGGCACGCACGATTCGCGAACAGATCCGCTCAAAACTGAGCTTGACGGCATCGGCAGGCGTAGCGCCGAATAAATTCCTGGCGAAGATTGCTTCGGACTGGAAAAAACCGGATGGCCTCTTTGTCATACAGCCGGAAGAAATAGATTCGTTTTTATTGCCGCTGCATGTGGACCGTCTACCCGGAGTCGGGAAAGTCACGGAAGCAAAACTAAATCACCTTGAGGTGCAAACGGTCGCCGACCTGCGGCGAATGGATTTGGCGACACTCGAAGGCCGCTTCGGCCGCCATGGCGTCCGTCTCTACGAGTTGGCCCGGGGAATCGACAACAGCGAGGTAGTCCCTGACAGGCCAACACAATCCATATCCGCCGAGGACACCTTTGAACAGGATGTCTTGCTGGCCGAGATGGAGCCCATGATCCGAAAACTTGCGGAGCACACATGGACCGCCTCGCGCAAGGAATCACGAATCGCTCGCACCGGCGTACTGAAACTGAAGACCAGCGAGTTCAAGATTCTCACTCGGAGCCACACCCCAGGTTCTCCACCTGCTTCTTG
>Ga0307475_10002832_pt1 | contig 10475 bp, 11 predicted proteins | sample atmos_gasesECM1C_FD_203317 | JGI IMG/M metagenome (GOLD analysis project Ga0307475, IMG submission 203317) | Hardwood forest soil microbial communities from Morgan-Monroe State Forest, Indiana, United States - atmos_gasesECM1C_515 | ecosystem: Environmental > Terrestrial > Soil > Temperate...
CAGCGCCCTCGCCTCCGCATGGAACGCCGCGGTGGCGACGCTTCTGAGCGGGCGTCCCCGCGAAAATTTCTGCTGGGGCGGCGGCACGGCAATTCGCCGCAAGACGTTTGACGACGTCAACGTGCTCGAAGCCTGGAAGGGCGCCGTGAGCGACGACTTCGCGATGACCAACGCACTTGCCCAAGCCGGGAAGCCGATCGTCTTTTGCCCGGAATGCCTGGCCGTCACGCTGCACGCGTGGGATTTCTCCAGCCTGATCGACTTCACGAACCGCCAAATCCTGATCACGCGCGTTTACGCGCCTCGCCGCTGGATGCTCGGCGCGGTCGCGCATCTCAGCTATTCGATTACTTTGATTTACGCGGCATTCTTCATCCTGGGCATGATGATTGACGGTGATCCCTGGGGGCAACTCGCACTTCTCGCGCTTGCCATCCCGTTGCTCGCTGCGCTGAAGGGCGCTATGCGTACTCTCGCCGTCGGTGAGTTGCTCGAGGAATGGAAAGCTAAGCTGCAGGAATGGAACTGGGTCTATCCTGCCCTTGCGCCGCTCGTCCCGTTTTTGTTTTCGTGGAATTTTATCTCGTCGCTGCTGGGCAGGCGTATCCGCTGGCGCGGCATTCGCTACGAATTGGTTTCTCCCAGCTCCACGCGCATTCTCAAACGCTAGAAGTCATTCCGCAAATGGGCTGGAAGGGCGGGGTTTCAACCCCGCCGTATCGAGAGCCACAAGCAAAGGGCTTCAGCCCCTGAAGCTACGGTTTTCCCGCTCCTAACGGCTGCGGAGCAAATCGTTGTTCTATGCGACACAGCAGATATGCCGTCGCAGCACCTGCAGGAATCGCCAGCCACCACCCGGCTTCGAGCACCACCTTCGGTCCCGTCGTCAGCAGTGCCAGCAGACGTTCGCCCGGGCGCTGGGCCAAATCCACACGCCGCCCCAGCCACCCGAGAGCCGCAATAACCAGCGGCATCAAAATCGCTCCTGCTACGGCCCAGTGGCTCGGCGTTTTGCACTTCACCGCGCGCATCAGCCTCCGCAGGATGAATGCACCCAGAAATGCAGCAAGCGCTCCCAGAATCAAGCCGTAAAAGTAGAAGAACATTAAGCCGAATGCGGAACGCGCGGTAACCAGTCCGTGCGTGGGCCCCATCATGTCCTTGGTCCAGATGGCGAGGCTCATGAAGAAGCAGCCCAGGACCCATGCCGAGAGGTAATAAATCAGGCTGCCGCGGCGGGTCATATCCGACGCTGCACGTTGGGGAAATCCACCCACACCTTCACGCCGCAGAAGTGTGAGCCTTCCGTGCAGATTGGCGTCGAGATGCCCGCGCGCAGATAGCACGGCGGCCCGATGTAACGCCCGAGTTCGGGCAGCGCCGCCCGCACCTGCTCCACCTCTTCGATCGACGACTGGTAAATCTCTTCCTGCGCGTTGAAGCACGTCCGCATGGTCCACTTGTGCAGTAAATGCAGCAACGAGCCGGATTCGACGAGGCGAATCGCCTTCGCATTCGGCAGGAGATAGAGCGCGAATTCGCGCGGTACGCCGTGCTCCAGCAGTTCGTTCTTCGCCGCCCACGCTTCGTGCATCGCGCGCTCGTAGATTTCCATCGCACGCGGGCTGTCGCGGATCAACATCGGCGCCACGTAGTCCGGCGCGCGCGTATCGGCCAGGGTCAATAAAGGCCGCGAGCCTGGCACCATGCGGTGCCGCTGGTCCTGGCTGTCCGCCGTATGGCTGATTTTTTTTGCAAACGTGAAATTCGCGTGTTGCAGCGGACGCATCAGCGGCGCGTGCACGCCGATGTTGAGTGTCTCGCGCCGGTAGGAATTGCGCGCCGGATCGAGCATGCGGCCGAGCGCTTCTGTGTCGGAGCATTCCGCCGCCGTCATCCCCACGACCGCGCGATACGCTTCCGCCATCGCTGGAATCGCGCCCGGTGAGTAATCAATCAGCCGGGAAGTCAGTCCCGCGAGCCGCGCGTCGAATTCGCGCGCGAATGCTTCGCCATCCCGCGCCGGCCCGTGCCATTCGATCGCCTCTTCCATCGGCGCGTTGTCGAAGCGATCGAAAAACTGCGGATCGATCTCGCGCACGCGCGCCACCATGTCCCCGATCACCAGGCGCGCCTCGCTGGGGGTGTCGCTCGCCGCGGCCATTCGCCACAGCCGGTGCAGCACGATCCCGGAAATCGTGTGCACCATGGTCGTGAACGCCGCCACCGGCAGGACGTACCGCGCTACTTCAATCGCGCGCTTCTCCGATTGCCGCTCCACCTTTTGCACGCGCTTCGGATGCGACATCGCGCTCAAGTGCCAGATATCCGCAAGAATCTCGCGAGCGCTTGGCTGAAGCACCTGCGTCAACTCACGGTAATGCGCCCACGCGCGCGAGACGGCTCTTTCATAGATCGCGCGCTCTGCCGCTCCGAAATGTGCGCTCGATGGCGGAACGTACGCCTGCGCGCGGTCGAGCCTTACATACCGCTGGCTTTGCTGCTCGGAGTTGTAGAAAGGATGCGCGTGAAGAAATGACCACACGAATTGCCGGCTCACGTTTTCGAGCCCGAACTCGAAATGCGCGTGCTGGTAAACCGTATGATGCCCGCCATAGTACGTGCCGGAACCGACCGTCACGCGCTGCTTATCCGTGATTTCCTCCGGGCCGATCAGCCGCGGCGCATAGCACGTGCGCGCCGCCGCAATCGCCGAATCGTAGGGATGCGCGAAGGAATTTCGCAGCGTTACGCGCGGCGCCGCTGTTTCAACCAGCGGCTCGGACGATGCACCCGATGAAGGAGACACTTGCGTGGCCATTATCTGCCGCATTGTACACCGCGTCGCAGCGCGATGCTGCGTTTCGTCTTCGCTCGTGAGTCATGCCACAAAACACGAAGCCCTCAGGCGTGTGCCTGAGGGCTGTCTAACGTCTGCGCGTTCGACGAAGAGTTAGTTCTTTTTCGCCGAGGCAGCCTTATCCGCATACTTCTTCTGAAAGCGCTCCACGCGTCCGGCCGTATCAATCAACTTCTGCTTGCCGGTGAAAAATGGATGGCATTGCGAGCAAATTTCCACGCGGATCAGCTCACCCTTGAACGTCGAGCGAGTGTCAAACGTGCTCCCGCAGGCGCAGTGCACCTTCACGGGATGATAGTCGGGATGAATTCCTTCCTTCATAGGATGCTCCTGTTCTGCTGGCCGGTCTGCGCAACTTTACAAGCGATAGCCCACAGTCGCGTCGCTAGGCCAGCAAGGAAACCCCAATTATAGCTTGTTTTCCGCTGCGCTCCAAACGCCCCTTAGTCACTTCAGTCGAGATCGAGCGCCGTCGGATGTTTCGGCTGGTAAAGGCCAAGCTCGCCGCCGCTGGGCAACCGGATCGTCGTCTTGAGTCCCCACCGCACTTCGTCAACCGGCGAGCACTTCACTTTCTTGGCTTTCAACGATTGCATCAATGCCTTCAAGTCCTCGCACATCAGGTAAAGCTGTGCGCCGAGCAAGCCGCCATCGCCGCGCGCCACTTTCCTCTTGCTGCCCTTCTTGGGTTGGTCAACCGGATGCAGCGCCACTTCCGCTGGCGGCAGGGCGAAAATCAGCCACCCGCCGCCGGCGTCAATGGCGCGAAAACCAAGCACGTCGCGAAAAAACGCGCGGTCAGCTTCAGGCTTCTCGCTATAGAGCAAGACGTGTGCGCCGATAATCATGGCGCGAGTCTACCACGCAGGAATTGACAGCCGCCACGGCTCCCCCGACAGCGCTCCATCCGCCGCGATACGGAGCATCATGTGAGTTTCGGAACGCTAGCCTCGCCCGGACGTCTAATTTCTAATCGTCACTCGTGTCGATTAGAATCGCGCTTAAGTCCTTACGTACCAACAACTAATTTATCCTAATCGTCACTCGATCATGGGTCTTTTGGACGGGGGCGACTTGCCCTTGCGCGGCGGGGCGCAGCTAGGACACGAAAGCGCAGCCGATGCGTGACTTCCCGCTTTCGGCCCGCTGCGTATAGGCTTTCTTCAGGCTCACGCGCACGGGCGGAAGAATAGGCACGTGGAGGATGGCGTTGAATTGATTAGGAACTTCTTCAGGTCTTTCGAGCGACAGCGCCACGCCGCCGTAGCTGAGGTCAATGACGGTCGCCGTTCGTTGGCCCACCTCGCTCAAGATCGCATATGCTTTCGTCCCTGCGAGCGACACGCGTTCCCACTTCCTCTGCTCCGCATGGCTGGGAGTTGAAATCGTGGCCGCAGGTGACGGCGCAACTGCTGGCTTGGGCGGCGCTGTTGGTCCTGCCCGTGTAACGCGCTCCTGCCGCGGTTCCTCGCGCGGCGGCGTCTCTCGCGCAGGAGTGCGAGCCGCTTCGCGCGGATGCTGTTGCGTTTCCCGAGACTCAATCGGCGTCACTCGCGACCCGGCGCGGCCCGCTTCCTTGAGCTCGTAGAGGCGTTGGTCCGCCAAGCTCATCAGGTCGTTCTTCTGATCGCCGTCCTGTGGATGGACGGCCACGCCGAAATCGAGCGTCACGCCGATTTCGATTTTGAGCGCGCGAATTTCATTCTCATAGAGCGCGCGGACACGCCGGCAAAGAGTGGTTGCTTGCTCGGAATCTGTTTGGGGCAAGAGGAGCGCGAATTCGTCGCCACCGATGCGAAATGCAAAATCGGAGGCGCGCAGCGCTTTTCGCAGCGTAGCCGCAGCAAGCTGTAGCACCTGATCGCCCTGCAAATGGCCGTGGCGATCGTTCACTTGCTTGAGCTTGTGCAGATCGAAGATCACGATCGCGAGATGCTGTCCGTAACGTTGGGCACGGTTCAGTTCCTTGTCGCAATATTCGTCGAAGAGGCGGCGATTGTAGAGGCCGGTGAGTGGGTCGGTCGCGGCGTTGATCCGCAGTTTCTTGAAATCGTCATACTCCATCAAGATGGGCACGCGCAGAAAGTTGGTGGACGCGAGCACGTCGATGATGGCGGTCTTCAGCGAAATTTTTTGGCCGAGACTTTCGGACAGCTCCCGGCGCCGCTCCAGAATGCGCTGCCAGTATTCGTTGCTCTCGGTTGCGGTAATGTCAATTTGTGCGATGTTGCGGAATAACTGGCGCAGGAATGTTCCACGAGAAGATTCGTCGAGCCCCTCGAGGGTCTCCACGAGGAGATCGAGAAACGAATCTTCCACCGAAGGCTGCGGCTGCGCATCGCCGGGCTGGGGCATCAATGGTTTCCGGAGTCGTTCCGCGCCCTGAAACCAGGGCACACCTGCGGGGCGAAAAGAATGGAGCACGGGAAAGTCCAATCTCGATTTGAAACTGGGTGAAGAAAAAGCGTCTAAGCCGCTGCCGAAATGCAGGTTACATCGTTCCGGATAGCGCGTCAATTGGCGGGCATGGGCAGCCGGAATCAACAGCATGAAATCTATTGCCGTTTTATTCCCGGTTGTGTGCCGTGGGATTCAGGCTTCTTCGCGCAAAAGGCCTAGCAGATGGGCTTGAGAAACTCGAGGCCAACCAAGTGAACATCGCCGGCCTCCTGCTGTCTCTTGACCCTAGCCTGGATCGGAGGCATACCGGCAGGCACAAGGGCGGAGGACGTTATAGAGGGGGCTGGGACCGTGAGCGTGACAACTTCATTGATTGCAAGCGCACGGGGGCAGGTGACGAACGCCCCTATCGCGCTGATATCCAAGGTTTTGGCCAACTCGAGGAACCGTTCGCCACAGGCATCGTTACCGCGGATGAATAGCGGTATTTGAAGGTGAATGCGCTGGAAGCGCCGCTGCTCGTCGGCAGCAGGAACCAATCCGCCCTTGTTGTGGACAGCGCTTTCTCGCACGCTCACAAGTACCCCAGTTTTAGTACTCATAGGGAGGGCAATTTCGATGCAAGTTAGCACAGCCATTCTGGGATTATTTATAGTCCTTGTATTCTTATACTTACGCCGCGTCTCAAAATGTATTTTTTTGCTTTCGTCCTCGGAGTTGCAATTTTACTCCCGAGCTTTTCATCTATTGTGCAAAGTAGAACGCATTTACCATTGACACTAAATGCCCCCTTTGCGAGCATACGACTCTCCGAGGGTATTCCAGACACCACTCTGCGCGAGGAAACATAGGTGGTGTCTCTACCTTCTAAGGGCAGCCTTTGAAGGGCATCCAGGAGGGGACTTGCCGAAGGCAGCGATTATCGACCCACAAGCAAGCAGCCAGGGGGCTTTTCAGCTTGTGGCAAGTCTTCTGGACGCTTTGGATCGCCCATTGCTCGTTTCCGACCGAAGCGGGCGCATCCTGTGCATGAATCTCCACGCTCAGGATAGACTCCACCTTAGCGGATTTGGTGAGAAGCAGGACCCAAATCTCTTCGCGGATGTCCTACACGCGGACCGCACCGCAATCCTGCGCCAGCTTGAGGGCGGTGAGCAGGAAGTCAATCTTCCAGTCGAGTACCCCGAAGGGAAGAGTCGTGCACGGGTCCGGTGGCTTCCGGAGCCGGATTGGCTGGTTGTTTACATTGAACCAGCACCCGCAGAGGCTCCCGCCGATGAAGCGGAAATGCGCCAGACCGTCCAGGATCTTCTCCAGGAGCGCGAAATCACTTATCGGAACCTCCTGGCTGCGTACCTTCGCCTGCAGGAGGTAAACCGGCAGAAAACGGTATTCCTTGCTTCAGCGGCGCATGAACTGAAAACGCCGCTTGCGGTGATGAAGGGTTACTACGATTTGCTGCTCTCGGGTTCTCTCGGGAAGCTTGCCGAGCGTCAACGGGACATTCTGCAGGAGTCGAAAGAAAGCTGCGACCGGCTCGTGCGCCTGGTTTCCATGTTCTTGAACTACTCGGCTCTTGAGAGCGGCAAACTCGTGCTCCAATTGCGCGAAAACGATCTGCGCGATTGCGTGAACGATCTCGCCTGCCGCTGGCAGGACGCCTTCAAGCGCGCCAAGGTGCGGTTGGATATCAAGCTGCATGCCGACCTGCCGCTTTTCAAGTTCGACTACCAGAAAGTGCAGCAGTGCGTGGCAAATCTGGTTGACAATGCGTTGAAGCACACGCCGCCCGGAGGTTGCGTCACTTTGCTCGTCGAGCCACACTTCTGGGAGCGGCGCACCGCGGAGGCTGCTGCCGCGAACGAGAGGCGGCGTGGCGACGGCGTCCTCCCGAACAGCGTGCTCATCTCGGTGGCGGATACAGGCAGCGGAATTGCGGCGGAGTATCACCAAGAGATTTTTGAAGAATTCGTGCGCGTGGATCCATCGTCATCCGGCATGGGTCTCGGTTTGGCAATCACCAAAAGGTTGATTCAGGCGCACCGCGGAAAAGTATGGGTAGACAGCGAAGTGGGCCGCGGCAGCTCTTTCTCTTTTTTGTTGCCGATGAATGTTGAATGAAGAACGAAATCCGCTCATAGGAAAACTGATGGCTGACAAAGACAAGATTTTAGTGGTGGATGACGAACCGAGTATTCGCAAGTATCTCCAGACGCTGCTCGAGGTGGATGGTTTCGATGTCACCGCGGTGGCCAGCGGCAAGCAGGCGCTGGAGAGGATTGGCGAAGGCAAGCGCCCCGATTTCATCATCCTCGACGTTTTGATGCCGGAGATGGACGGGCTGGAGACGCTGAAGCAACTGATGCAAGTGGACCGCACGCTCAACGTCATCATGCTCTCCTGTTCGAACGAAGTTACAACCGTGGTGGAAGCGATTCGCCTCGGCGCGCTCGATTATCTGACGAAACCATTCGAAAAGCCGGAGCTCGACGCGGCAATTCTGAAGTGCCGTCAGAAACAGGAGTTGCGCTCGGAAAACAGGGCGCTTCGCGAATATTGCGAGCAATTGACCGAGGATCTTTCGTTTCTCGCGGCAAGCCCGCAGATGCTGAAGATCCGCCAGCAGGTCCTGCAGATTGCCCCGGTGGATGTCCCGATTTTTATCAGCGGCGAAAGCGGGGTGGGCAAGGAAGTGATCGCGCGAATGATTCATCTGCGTTCGATGCGGCGGCAGCAGGCGTTTGTGAAAGTAAACTGCGCTGCCCTTCCCGGCGAGTTGCTTGAATCCGAGCTTTTCGGTTACGACCAAGGCGCATTTACCGGCGCCGTTCGCGCCAAGCCCGGCAAGTTCGAGCTCGCAAACCGCGGCACCATCTTTCTCGATGAAATTGCGGAGATGAGCCCCCACCTGCAGGCCAAGCTCTTGCACGTCCTTCAGGACAATCAGTATTCGCGCCTGGGCGGCCGCACCACAATCCAAGTGGACGTTCGCGTTCTTGCGGCCACAAACATGAACGTGAAAGATGCGATGCGTTCGGGGCGATTCCGCGAAGATCTCTATTACCGTCTAAGCGTTCTTTCGATTCATATCCCGCCGCTGCGCGAACGCACCCAGGAAATCCCGCTCTTGTTCCGGCATTTCCTGGTCAAGTACAGCGAGAAGTACAACAAGCCCGCGCCCGACCCGTCGAAGCACCTGGTCGAGGCCACACTCCGCTACCCGTGGCCCGGCAACTTGCGGGAGCTCGAAAACTTCGTGAAACGCTACGTCATTCTCGAAGATGATGAAGGAAGCTTCCGGGAATTGCTCGAGATGACGGGCGCCCAGCAGCGCGTCGCTCCCCGCGAAGAGGCAGTTGCCGCGAAACAGCAGGGACTCAAGGCGCTCGTGCGCGGCCTGAAAGACGAAGCGGAGATGGAAGCTATCGCTGACGCGCTCGACAAAACAAATTGGTGCCGCAAAGACGCGGCGAAAATGCTGGGCATCAGCTATAAGGCATTGTTGTACAAGATGCGGCAATTCAATCTCGATTCCGGGCGGGGATCGCGTTCTTCGGCCGCGAAGGAAGCCGCAAAAGAAGCCGCCCAGAAAGAAGCCACCGCGAAGGAGTCTGCTGCAGAAATGAAACCCGGCGTTCCGGCGATTCGCGGTTCGTAAGTTCGCTTGCATGGAGGCAAGAGGGCCTGCACGCTCCTTCGCGAGTGCGTGGTGTTTGAGCCCCGCAGGTAACGTCTCACGTCGTGAGATGGGGTCGTAGTCCTATTACCCCGTGAAAACTATTGCATATCTAGAGCACGTCCAGTGAAATAGCACTACCTATCTCTACTGATTTGGTCTAGTATTCCGCCCCGATACCGCGCTAGGAGGGGATCGTCTTTTGCGCGTGAATCGAGCCTTCGTTACCGAGCTGAGAAATCCCAACGTTTGCTACTGTTTTCAAAGGGTTTGTTTGTCAAGCCGCTCTCGAGCGTGCGTACTAGCCTAGTGTAATGTGAGGACGTGGGGAGCTGGGGCCTAGGCGTGGGAACCAGCATCACCTTTGGAATAGCGATTGCTGACTTGATTGTGGGGATGGTGTGAACTTCAATCTTTGCTTGGGGGAGCAGCGGGATGACTGAGCGTCGCATGGCTCGCCGGTACGACCTGTCGTTGCCGGTAAACGTCCGCTTGCCGATCAATAGAGAACCCGGTACGCACAACGGCCAAACCCGGGATATCTCGACGCGCGGCGTTTACTTCATGATGCAAAAGGATCTCGCTCCCGGTACCGAAGTGGATTTCACACTCACGCTACCGGCGGAAATCACACGGGGCACGGAAGTCTTCGTTCGCGCCCACGGACGAGTTGTCCGAGTTGACAAGCAGCAGGATGAAGAGCACGAAAGCATCGGTATCGCCGCAGTGATCGAACGGTATGACATCATTCGCGGAGAAGCATCTCGCGCTTAGATTGTTTGGTTGCCGAAAGGCAATTGGAATACGTCAATTCTGCTAAGCCCGCTCTCTCGCGAATTCTAGTTGCGTTCCGCATTCGAGTCGTCCTAGCATGAGCCGAACGTACATCAGGAGATTTCCATGAGAATTGCAGACCTCATTGCTTCTCGCCGGGAAGTCTATTCCATCACCGACGATTCAACCGTCCATGATGCTGCTCGCTACATTCGTGAGCGACAAGTACGCGCGGTCGGAGTGTGCGACCACCAGGGAGTGCTGGTGGGAGTGGTTTCTCACAGCGATATTTCCGATAGGGTGGCGGCCGAAAACAAGTGCCCCGCATGGATGCGCGTTTCCGAGATCATGACCCGGCAACTGGTCACCGCGACACCTGAGACGTCCATCGAAGATTGTCTCCGATTGATGGAACAACACGGAATTTTTCACCTGGTGGTTGTTGACAATGAGAAGGGATATCGCGGGATGATTTCGGTGACGGACTTGCTGCAATTGTTTGCGTCGGATCAGAAGGCCCGCGCTGACATGCTGGAAGCCCTGATGTTTCCTCAGCGCTAGGCGATTTCTTTTCGCCACATAGGCAAGCTCCCCCCTGCGCGCTCGTTCGTCCACGCAATCCGCCGGCATGGAGCTACGTACTAGCATTTCTCCGGAATGTCGTCCGTCTGCGTGGGCATCTGGCTTGGCTGTGGAAACCCTGTGGGAAGCCTGGTTCCCAAAAAGGCCTAGAGTTTTCTGGTATTCCACCGGACTCGCGCTGTT
>Ga0307475_10002833_pt1 | contig 10475 bp, 11 predicted proteins | sample atmos_gasesECM1C_FD_203317 | JGI IMG/M metagenome (GOLD analysis project Ga0307475, IMG submission 203317) | Hardwood forest soil microbial communities from Morgan-Monroe State Forest, Indiana, United States - atmos_gasesECM1C_515 | ecosystem: Environmental > Terrestrial > Soil > Temperate...
ACAAGTCTATGGAAGTACGCAGATCGAGCTTGCGTGGACCGTTATCCCGGTCTTGATCGTCGTTATTTTGTTTCTTGCAACGGCCCGCGTGATTCATGGAATCCAGGACGCGCGAAAACCCGATTCCGCGGTCGAGGTGACGGCGATCGGGCATCAGTTCTGGTGGGAATTCCGATATCCGAAATATGGAGTCGTCACAGCCAACGAACTCCATGTTCCAGTGAGTGATCCAGCTCGACCAACGCCAACATTTTTGAAATTGCTGTCGGCAGACACGGACCACAGCTTCTGGATCCCGCAATTGGCCGGAAAGACCGACCTCATTCCCAATCGCACAAACGAAATGTGGATGGATCCCAAATCTACGGGCGTTTACTTGGGCCAGTGCGCGCAGTATTGCGGGACGCAGCACGCAAAAATGTTGCTGCGGGTGACGGTCGAAACGCAAACGGAATTCGACGACTGGATTCGCGCGCAACAAAAGGCACTTAATTCCGCGAGCGTCGAGCCCGCCGGGAGGCACGTGTTTGAAACTACGGCTTGCGTGAACTGCCATGCGATTCAAGGAACGAGCGCGAACGGGCATTTCGGACCCGACCTGACCCATCTGATGAGTCGGAGCACGATCGCATCGGGTGCCGCCGTAAACACAGCGGAGAACCTGCGACTCTGGATCCAAAATCCGGACGCCATCAAGCCCGGCTCACTGATGCCGGCGATGAAGCTGAGCGAAGCGGACCTGGATGCGCTTGTTCGTTATTTGAGGACATTGGAATAGACGGGGAGAAGCAAAAGAGATGTCATCGGAAGCAATCTCGATTCCTGTTTCAAGTGGCAGTGACCAGACATGGACGCAGACCCTGCACGAGTGGGTTGTCACGGTCGATCACAAGCGCCTCGGAATCCTGTACATAATCCTGGCGCTGTTTTTCCTCCTGATTGGCGGCATCGAGGCCGCCATCATTCGCGTCCAGCTGATGCGCCCGCACAACGATTTCGTGTCGCCGCAAGTTTTCAATCGCATGTTCACCATGCACGGCACCACGATGATCTTTTTCGTGGCCATGCCAATTCTGTTTGGCTTCGCCAACTACTTTGTGCCGTTGATGATCGGCGCACGCGACATGGCGTTTCCGAGGCTCAATGCATTCAGCTTCTGGCTGACGGCGTTCGGCGGAGCTTTCTTGTATTTCAGCTTTTTGGGAGGAAGCGGCCTCTACGGCGCGGGAAATGCGCCGGACGTGGGCTGGTGGGCTTATGCGCCGCTCGCGTCGCGAGCGTTTTCACCCGGTAACAGTTCCGACTATTGGACAGTTTCCTTGCTGGTGTCGGGATTCGGCAGCATCGGCACTGCTATAAACCTATTTGCCACAATTCTGTGCATGCGTTGCCCAGGAATGAAACTAAGCCGCATGCCGCTTTTCGCGTGGCTCAACTTTGTCATGAGCGGAATGGTTTTGCTTGCGATCACTCCGCTTTCGGCCGCGCAGATCATGTTGTTGATTGACCGCTATCTTGGCGGCCATTTTTTCGATACGCAGGCGGGCGGCTCGGCGACGATTTGGATGCACTTCTTTTGGATCTTCGGCCATCCAGAAGTCTACATCCTGATTATTCCCTGCTTCGGGTTTCTTTCTGAGATTGTCCCGGTGTTTTCGCGAAAGCCCATCTTCGGCTATCCCGTCATGGTTGGCGCGACGATTTGTATCGGTTTCGTGAGCGTAAGCGTGTGGGCGCACCACATGTTTACGATCGGAATGAATTCTTATGCGAATAGCTTTTTCGCTCTGACCACGATGGCGGTGGGCGTGCCCACGGGGATCAAGATTTTCAACTGGATTGGCACCATGTGGGGCGGAAAGCTGCGATTCGCAACGCCGATGCTTTTTTGTGTGGGCTTCTTGTTCCAGTTTCTCATCGCGGGCCTCACCGGGGTAATGCTGGGAACCGCACCCCTCGATTGGCAACTAGGCGGTTCCTATTTTGTAGTGGCGCATTTTCACTATGTGATCGTGGGCGGAATCTTGTTCGCCATTTTTGCGGCCTTCTACTACTGGTATCCCAAGATGACAGGCCGAATGCTTGATGAGAAGCTGGGCAAAATTCACTTCTGGTTGTTCCTCATCGGTTTTCATCTCACTTTCGACGTGATGCACATTCCTGGGATTCTCGGCATGCCACGTCGAATTTACACGTACGAAGCAGGACGCGGCTGGGAGATATGGAACCTCATCTCATCCATCGGCGCGTTCATTCAGGCGGTGGCAATTCTCGTTTTTGTGCTCAATCTGGTCATTTCCTATTTCCGCGGTGCCTGCGCCGGTAGCGATCCTTGGGACGCATGGACGCTCGAATGGAGCATCAGTTCGCCTCCGCCCGCCTACAACTTCTCGGCAATTCCGACCGTCGCCAGCCGACGGCCATTGTGGGACCGCAAGCACCCGGAAGATCCGGATAGCCGCTATGAATAAAAGGACGACACGATGAATTCCGCAGTTGCTCCGGCGCAGACGGCGTGGGCGCTGCCGTATCGAGGAAAAGTCGGTATGGCTTGTCTCATCGCCGCGGAATCGGCAATCTTCACGATTTTTGTCGTTGCCTATCTTTTCTACCTTGGGAAGAGCCTCTCCGGACCGATGCCCAAGGACGTTCTGGAGCCGCCTCTCTTCTACTCCGCGTGCTTGCTGAGCAGCAGTCTCACCATCCACCTTGCGGTGAGGGCACTCTCTCGAGGCAACTATCCGCGTTTTCTTCTGTTGTGGCTTTTCACGATGGTATTAGGTGGACTCTTTCTTTTCGGGACAGCTCGAGAGTGGCACAGGCTCATTTACGAGCACGGATTGAAGATTTCGACGAATCTCTTCGGCACTACCTACTACTCGCTGGTTGGTCTGCACGGATTTCATGTTAGTGCAGGGCTGCTGATGCTGGCGGTCGCGTTGCTGCTTGCTGTTTTTGGACAGATTCGGCGGGAACACACGCCGAAGGTGGACGTGCTGGCGATGTATTGGCATTTCGTCGATGCGATCTGGGTCGTTGTATTCACGGTTGTTTACATCGTTGGCCGGTGAGGACGGTTGATTCGCGATGGATTTGGATAAAACAAATGGAATCAGAGCCGGAGACTTGACAGCTCCGGCACCGACCGCCTGGCCGGTTGTCTTGGCGTTCGGATTCACACTCATGTTTGCCGGCTTGTTGACGAACGTTTCGATTTCACTTCTCGGGGCGGTCCTCGCCTTTTGCGGATCGGTGGGATGGCTGCGAGAGATTCTCCCTCACGAACACGAGATTCCTGTCATCCCGGAGCGAGAAGACGATGTAGTCACGACGTCCCGGCGGATTGTTGAACGGGTTCCCTTGGCCGAAGCGCAAGAACGTGCGTGGCTTCCTCTCGAAACATATCCGGTCTCCGCCGGTTTGAAAGGCGGCATTGTGGGAAGCGCAGCGATGGCACTCATCGCGTGCGTCTTCGGCGTATTGCATGCGGGCAGCATCTGGTATCCCATAAACCTGCTGGCTGCAGTGCTCTACTCGCAATCGCAGTCCCTTTCCGCTGGACACTTAAACGCGTTCCACGCGAACAGTTTCCTCATCGCGACGTTCCTTCATTTGGTTAGTTCCTGCCTAGTTGGGCTGCTGTACGGCGCGATGCTTCCCATGCTTCCTCGGCGTCCGATTCTACTCGGCGGGCTGATTGCCCCCTTGCTGTGGTCCGGTCTTTTGTGGGCCGTGATGGGTCTTTTGAATCCCTTGCTGAGCAGTCATATTGATTGGCTATGGTTCGTTGCCTCGCAGGTGGCATTCGGCGTCACTGCGGGTGTCGTAGTGCTGCGCCATTCGAGGGTACCGACCCGCGAGAATGTGCCCTTTGCAATTCGCGCGGGCATCGAAGCGCCGGGAATCGTGGCGCCTCGTGAACGGGGAGAAGGCCCCCGATGATGCGCCAGCTCTTTTTCATGTTCGTGGCCTTCCAGCTTTGTGCGTGCGGCACACCACCTGGTAAGCCGAGCTGGGATGCGCAAGTTCTTTCGCCTGATCAGGTCCTGGATTTTCCGACATTGTTTCAGCAGAACTGCGCAGGTTGCCACGGCAAGGATGGGGATGGAGGAGCGGCACTCCCAATCTCGAATCCGACCTATCTTGCGATAGTCGACGGCGATGGACTTCGCAAAACAATCGCGCAAGGCGTTCGCGGCACTCCAATGGCGGCATTCGGGCAGAGTGCGGGAGGAATGCTAACGGACGAACAAATCGATGTTCTCGCGTCCGGAATCCGATCGCGTTGGAGCAAACCGGGTTTGCTCGATGGCGTCACGGCGCCTAGGTATACCAGCACGTCGAGCGGTGACGCGGATCGAGGAGCAGCCGCTTACAAGGTCTTCTGCGAATCCTGCCATGGACCTAACGGCCGTGGAGGTCCAAAAGGCAGTTCGATCGTCGATCCGGCTTTTCTCACGCTTACGAGCAATCAAGGGCTACGCACGATTGTCATCGTGGGACGGCCTGATTTTGGCGCGCCGGATTGGCGGACTAACGTTCCGGGTCGGGCGATGTCGGATCAAGAAGTCACAGACATCGTGGCGTGGATGATCCGGCAGCGTCCGGAAAACATGACGCATTCGAATGCGAGCGATAGGGAGTCCCCAAATGTCCGATGAAAACACGCTGTCACGAAGAGGTCTGTTCCTGAAGCTTGGTATTTTCTTCAACGGAGTAGTGGCATCGGTCTTGACTGTTCCGATTGTTGGATACGTTCTTTCCTCAATCGTCAGGTCGCGTTCGTCCAGTTATCTCTCGTGGGTTCCTCTGGGACAAGTCAAAGAATTCCCGGAAGGCGAGACGCGACTGGCTACATTCAAGAACCCGAACGTGATGCCGACTGACGGAAAGACAGTTGACACGGCGTGCTGGGTGCGCCGAATCGAGGGTAATCAATTTCAAGTGTTTGCGGTGAACTGTGCCCATCTGGGGTGCCCAGTGCGATGGTTTCCGCAGTCCGGCTTGTTCATGTGCCCTTGTCACGGCGGCGCATATTACCAAGACGGTTCTCGCGCTTCCGGTCCTCCCGAAAGAGGGCTGTTCGAATACCCCTTCAAAGTTGAAAACGGTCTTATTCAGGTTCAAGCAGGCGAACTCTTTACACCGGGCGCGAGTGCATCGCTCCAGAGAAGGAAACCGACATGCGCCTGATCGGTCAAATCGGACAGTGGTTCGATAAGCGCCTTCAGTTGGCTGCGCCGATTCGCGCTGCCGTGGAACATCCTATCCCGCGAAATACCGCGAGCTGGTTCTATGTCTTTGGAAGCGCCGCGCTGACGGTTTTCCTTCTCCAAGTTGTTACGGGGATACTTCTAGCGATGGTCTATGTTCCATCGGGTGCGGAAGCGTGGAACAGCCTGCAATCGCTCAATCACGACGTCACCTTCGGATGGTTCATTCGAGCACTACACGGGTGGGGCTCGAACTTCATGGTCGCCATCGTCCTGATTCACATGGTGCAGGTTTTTCTGTTCGGTGCTTACAAGTTTCCGCGGGAACTGACCTGGATCGTCGGTGTCTTTCTCCTGCTCATGACACTCGGGATGGCATTCAGCGGGCAGGTCTTGCGGTTCGATCAGGATGCGTATTGGGGACTGGGCATCGGCGCATCGATTGCCAGTCACGTTCCGTTTGTCGGCCCTGCAGCAGTGAAAATTATGCTCGGCGGCCCGATCATTGCGGGAGCAACGCTCTCGCGATTTTTTGCGTTGCACGTTTTTGTGATCCCAGTAAGTCTTGTCGCATTGGTAGGTCTGCACCTCGTGATGGTCTTAAAACTTGGAATCAACGAATGGCCAATGCCGGGTCGCTTGGTTCGCAAGTCGACTTACGAGGCCGAATACCACGAGCTGACGAGGAAAGACGGCGCACCATTTTTTCCGTATGCAATTTGGAAGGATATCTTTTTCGCTGCTTTCGTTTTGACGGCCGTCGCGGCTTGCGCTTGGTATTTTGGTCCCTTCGGTCCCACGGGCAGACCGGATCCCACGATCATCCAAACCGCCCCGCGGCCGGACTATTTCTTTCTGTGGTTGTATGCGTTGCTTTCACTCTTGCCGCCTTCTCTCGAAACACCGGCTCTGTTGATTGGCCCAGTGCTTGTCATTCTGGCGCTGATTCTGCTGCCTTTTGTTTCCGGAGAAGGAGAAAAAAGCTGGCGGCGGAGACCGATCGCAGTACTGACCGTTTTGCTCACAGCAGTGGCGCTTGGGACGCTGACACATCTTTCGGGGTTCACGCCTTGGAGCCCGCACATGAATGCCTGGAGCGGTGAACCGGTTCCAAGACAGTTCTTAAACGGCCGTACAGCGGTGGAGCGGACCGGAGCACTCGTTTTTCAAGAGAAGCAGTGCCGCAACTGCCATTCGCTCGGCCAGGCTGGAGGTCAAAGGGGACCGGCGCTTGACCTCGTGGCGACACGGCTCACACCGGATCAACTGGTTCGACAGGTGATTCAGGGAGGAGGAAACATGCCGGCGTATGGCAAGAACCTAAGTCCGGCGGAGACGACGGCTCTGGTGGCTTTCCTCGCGACGCTTCATCCTCCGGGTCAACTGCCCGCTCGCGACGCGTCGCGTGGTCTGGGAATCGGCCAAACGTCGCGACCCGAAGATTCGCTTCCGCCAACGCATCCATGACTTGGACGGCTTCGATGTCGACGCCATTGACGCTTCTGAGCGTGGGAATCTCGATTGTATATTTTAACGGATGGCATAAACTTCGCGTCCATCCCGGCGGTTCCATTCCTCTGTGGCGAAGCATCTGCTTCCCATTTGGGCTACTACTCATCTGGTTAGCGACGAGTTCGCCGCTCGCGATGCTCGACGATGAACTGCTGACGGCGCACATGGTACAGCATCTGTTGTTGATGAGCGTTGCGCCGTTTTTGATTTTGTTGAGTCGGCCGACAATGCCTCTGTTACATGGTCTGCCGGTGGGATTCGTGCGCAACGTTGTCGGGCCCGTCTCTCGCACGCGTTTTGTGCACTACATTTCAAGCCTGTGGGGTCGACCGGTATTTTGCTGGATCGTTTCGATCAGTGTACTACTCCTTTGGCATGTTCCGTTTGTGTTCAATGCGGCGCTTAAGTTCGAGCCCTTGCACATGATAGAGCACGGCTCTTTTTTGGGAGTTGGTTTTCTTTTTTGGTCCCCGCTGCTTCCATCGCACACCAGCAACGAATCCCGGACGTGGTCCCTGGTTCTTTATCTTTTTCTTGCGACGTTGCCGTGCGACATCCTCTCCGGTTTTCTCGTGTTCTGCGATCGTGTCGTTTATTCGGCTTATCTCACAAGGCAGCGCTTCTCGCACTGGTCCGTGCTCGACGACCAGCAGTGCGCCGGGGCCCTGATGTGGACGAGCATCACTATCCTCTATCTGCTTCCTGCTGCCGCACTCACCATCCGTCTACTTGGTGCCAAAGAGTCGAGTTCGGAGGACGTGTTTGATCCGGGAGCGAACGCCCCTGAATTACTTGGCGCCGACAGACATCCCAGAAGTGGAGCCGATCGGCCGAGCTTCCGGTCGGTCGGCGTGGTGCTTCACGATCAGCCTTGAACCTCTTGCCCGGTGAGATATGTCCAAACCCAGTAAATAACAACGCTCATCGGAGGCTTGAAGTGGCGAGAAATTGCAGGTGCACGGCCGCCCGCGCAAGCTAAGCGGCAAAAGCCACTCACGTTGAGATCTCCCGCTTGCAGTACAGCAAAGCTTTCCCAACGACGGCCATACTGCCTTTGTCGAAATACTTGAATGGTTTTGGCGGCTGCCCAGCGACGAGGCGCTGCTACTTGCGTTTGCAGTGCTTTGCGGAGCCTCGCGAAGCAAGTTCGTATGGTGATATAGGTTGGAGAATCTGAAGAAAGGGTACCTCAAGGTGATTTCAAAATGGTCACGCCTGGCTGTTGTTTGGGAAAACGCCCAGAAGTTTCGCCATTTGTCGGCCAACTGTCGAAAGTTCGACATTCTGGACGGCACGGGCGGCACTAAAGTCAATGCCTTCAGTAATCAGAACTGGCCATAGGGTTGCCACTAGGTGGCATGGTTGAACCCGTCGACCGAGATAGATCGTTTCGCAAAGGTGCAGTTGGTGCAACGACCCAGGGTTTCGATGAAATTTTGGTCGGACGTCTACAGGAGTTTGCATGTTCAGAATTCGAAAGGGCGGGAACGGGCAAGTTGCGTTCACTCTCAGCGGTCGAATAGAAGCCGACGATCTAGTTGAGATCCAGCAACAGCTGGCCAAAGAGGCGGGTACGAGAAATGTCGTTTTGGATTTGAAGGACGTGACGCTGGTCAATCAGGGCGTCGTCGAATTTCTCGCTCGCTGCGAGGCTAACAACATCACCCTTCAACGGTGTCCCGGCTACATTCGAAAGTGGATGAAGCAAGTCAAGGAAGCGACGATGTCGCTGAAACGATGAGTGGGTTTCTGCGTTGAAGCACCACATTTCGTCCGTGAACGAGGTACCTCGTGAGTCTGAATTTAGTTGTGACCGCACCTAAAGTGGAAAGCGATGTTCCCGAGTGCGCTGTTCGTGAGCAGCTCTTACGCATGCTGGATAGCCCGATCTTTGTAAATTCGCATCGTCTTAGCCGCTTCCTTCGCTTCACCATTGAGACGACCTTGGCAGGTCAAGCCGAGACTCTGAAGGAATATCTGATCGGCACAGAGGTCTACGATCGGAAGCCGCCCTACCATCCGGGTGCGGACTCCATTGTTCGCAGCGAAGCACGAAGACTCCGTAATAAATTGAAGCAATACTACGAATCTGTCGGTAAAGATGATTCCGTCTTTATCTACTATCGTCTCGGGGGCTATGCACCTGTATTTCGGCTACAGCGCAAGAATCGCAATCGTATAGAAACAGCTCGCGCGCTGAGCGATTTCCTCGCAGAGGGTTTAGCCGCAAAAGGTCTTAACATTCCTGCCATCGGTAAAGAACTTGATATCCAGATTGTGTTTGAAGGAACGGTGCGGATATCGCATCCCGGTTCAGCGGCAGGTGTAGTGACAGATTTCAGATTTGGTTCAAAGGTTACGAAGCGGAATCGAGTGCGTGCCGTCATCTGAATCACTGCGCTGACCGTCGCGATGCAAAAGGCCAGATGCGCGCGGAAGTTGGATTTTAGAGAACCGTGACATCAGAGCCATGGTCCAAGGATTCATCCCTCAAAAGAGTGAGCCAGCGTCTCGTTGGCTGGAACAGTGAATTGGGAGGCAAGGGGTACATGAATCTGAATAGGCTGGTAGCGAGAAAGAACGGTTCACGTATTCTGTGTCTGGTTGCGTTTTGCATTTTGCCATCGGCGATTCCAGCACAAGTTCCCGTCTATGAAGTAACGCCCGTAGAAAGTAGCATCAAATTTGGTGTCGACTCTTCCGTGCCTATTAGAGGTATCTTCGACAAATGGACCGCGAGTATGAAGTTTTCGTCCACGGATGTGAGGAGCGGCGTTTTGGAAATCGAGATTCAAGCTGACAGCGTGAACACCGGTAATGGTCTAAAAAACAACAAATTGAAGAGCAAGGATTTCTTTGACGTGAAAGAGTCTCCCGTCATCACCTTTAAATCCACGAAGGTTGTTCAGACTGGTCCAAACAGCTTCGACCTGGAAGGAGACTTTACGATTCGCGGGGTCACGAAAACCGAAAAACTTACTCTTACAGATAACGGCAAGGGATCAGCCTCTGGAAGTATTGACGGCACGATGGCCTTCGATCGCAAAGACTATGGAATGAACAAAAATATTCCCTTCGTTAAGATCGCCAACCGTGTCGAAGTAAATGTTTCCTTGAAATGGAAGCGTGTGAGCGGCGCCCCTCCAGTTTTCCAACAATAATTTGCCATTTGACAAAATGGAACGCTCCCTTGCGCTCGTGAGCCATCGCGAACCGCGCGCTGTGAGTTCACTTCTTTGGGAAGAGAAACTGAACTTGGAATCTTGCCGACCAACCGCTAGTGCCGCCGGGGTGCTATAAGGCCGCTCTCCGCTCGGTCCGAGAATGCTTTTTCAAATTCCTCCATCATCTTGAGATTCGCACGCTGCTGCAGCCCAATGGAATGTGAGCAGCAGCTAGCTCACGGTGATTGACAATGAGTCAAATGCAGGCCAGACTCCCGAAAGTAGTCGTCGCCGAAGTTGTGATTCCGACAATCGCGGCCGACTCTGTTGTGGGCTCGGAATGTTCTCAAGCGTGTCGATGGACGGAAATCGCCGGTGTATGATGCTGAGTATGGCCTCGCCAGCACACGAACCTCAATCAAATCAGGTCCTTGAGGCACAATTGCGAATCACGCTCGGCATGATTCCGGCGTATACCTGGTACGCTGCGCCGTCCGGTGCTCTGAGGTTCGTGAACGAACGAACTGCGGACTACCTGGGTCTCCCAAAAGATCATCCCCTCCGGTTCGGCATCGATATCGGCGGC
>Ga0307475_10002835_pt1 | contig 10472 bp, 7 predicted proteins | sample atmos_gasesECM1C_FD_203317 | JGI IMG/M metagenome (GOLD analysis project Ga0307475, IMG submission 203317) | Hardwood forest soil microbial communities from Morgan-Monroe State Forest, Indiana, United States - atmos_gasesECM1C_515 | ecosystem: Environmental > Terrestrial > Soil > Temperate...
CACCGGCGACGGCGCGAATTTCGATGCCGCGTTCGTCGGAGGCGTAGGAGGAGATGAGTTCGTCGAGAGCCGCTTTGACGGGGAGCTTGTCTTCCCCGAGGGCGGAGGCGAGCTGGTCGAGAGTGGCGGGCTCGTCGGCGGCGTAGATGATGGCTTCAAGAGCGGCTTTAAGGTCGGCGTCGGTCATAGGCAGTTAACAGTTTACAGTTATCGGTTCACGGTGCAAAGCGAGGCAAAGGAAGTATAGGAGGTAGAGGGGGCAAAGGAAAAGACTAAAAGCCGGCGGCCGCGTGGCGTGATTCTAATCCTTTGCCTCCTTCACTTCCTTTATTTCCTTAACTTCAGTTTACTGGTATTCGGCGTCGATACGGAGGGTGCCGGATTCGTCGAAGGCGAGATCGAAGGCCTTGGCTTTTTTGACGAGGATGTCGCCAAACTGTTTTTCCTGGGCGAGGGCGACTGCTTGTAGCTTGACCATCTCGAGGACGGCGAGAAACGCGACGATCATGGCGTGGCGGGAGGGGCAGGCTTCGAAGAATTGAATGAGGCTGACGGAGCTGGTGTCGCTCGCGAGGATTTGCGAGCGAAGCTGTGCGATCATTTGCGCGACGGTAAAAGTTTCGTGCTGGAGCTCGATGCGGGCGACTTCTTTTTTGCGCTCGAGGACCTGCTGGAAGACGCGGACAAGATCAACGAGGGAGACGACGAGTTCACCTTCGGTACCTTCGTCGTGGTAGAGGGACTTGTCAGGCTTGGACCAGACGTTTTCCTCGATCTGTTGTTTCTGGTAGAGGAGCTGCGCGGCATTCTTGAATTTTTCGTGCTCAAGGAGACGCTGGACGAGTTCTTCACGCGGGTCTCCGGCCTGCTCTTCGGGACCGGCGAGCGGGTCGGGCGGGAGAAGCATTTTGGATTTGATGTAGATAAGCGTAGCGGCCATGTAAATGAATTCGGCGGAGACATCGACGTTGAGCTGTTCGAGCTGGTGGAGGTAGTCGAGATATTGCGAGGTGATTTTGGAGATCTGGATGTCGTGAATGTTCATTTCCTGCTTTTTGATGAGATCGAGCAGGAGGTCGAGAGGACCTTCGAAGATGGGGATGGAGATTTTGTAGGGAGAGGCCATTGGGAGTTGTCAGTTATCAGTTCCTAGTTAGCAGTGATAAGTAAAGACGCTTAGAAGAGGATATCAGATATCCGCGATCAGATATCAGGAAGCGAGAGGAGCGGAGGATCTAACGCAGAGGACACAAGAGGGAAGAGCGCACAGGGCACGGAGAGCTGGGAGACAAGACGCGCGGGTTGAGTTCCTTCGTGTGCAAAGAACGCACGCTCAGGATGACAACGTGCGGTTCGTTTTAGGGCTCGATTGAAGTTGAATCCAAACCCGCACCCTGAAAACCCCAGGGTGCGGCACCCACAGAAACGAGCAAAACCTCGAAGGACAGGATTGCGGCGCTCGCATAAGGCACTCACCCTAACCCTAGGGTGGCGCACCCTCAACTTCACTGGTGAATCGCTCAACGAAGATCAGCGAGAGAGTTCGGAGCGCCTCTGGCTCCAGTGGAAGATGGACTCGCGGACGTGGGAGTTTGCACTTGTCAGTAGGCAGTTTTCAGTCCTGCGGCGCCCGGAACCCCAATTGTTTCTCTTTTTCGGACCAATGGAATACGGCGCTCCTGACGCATTCCATGGTTTTCTTGGCTTCAACCTTGGCCTGCGCCGACCCGTGATGCAAAATTTCGACGACGCGCTTGGGATTTTGCTCGTAGTCGAGGCGACGTGCGCGGACGGGCTCAATCCATTTGATGAGGTTGTCGGCCATGGCGGCCTTGCATTCGATGCAGCCAATGGCAGCGGTGCGGCAGCCTTCGGCGGCCCAGGCCAGCGTTTCGGGTGGGGAGAAGAGTTTGTGCCAGTCGTAGACGGGGCAGACGTCGGGATTGCCGGGGTCGGTGCGACGCTTCCGGGCGGGGTCCGTGACCATCACTTTGGTCTTAGCGCGAATGTCGGCGTCGGATTCGGAGAGAGTGATGGCGTTGTTGTAGGACTTGGACATTTTGCGGCCGTCGAGGCCGGGTATGCGGGGAGTGGGAGTGAGGAGGAAGTCGGGCTCTGTGAGAACGCTCGCGGAGGGAAAAAACAGCTTGAGACCCGGAGGAAGTTTTTCGAAGAAATTGGCGAGGCCCATTTCGAGAACGCGCTGGCGGATGTAGGCGGTAGCGACGGCCTTTTGTTCAGAGCTGAGTTCCTGATTTTCGGGGAGGATGGGGTCTTTCGAGGGAAGATCGAGGAGCTTGAAGAGCACGTTGCGGCTAAGTTTGCGATTTTGCGGAGTGAAAATTTCCGGGCTGACTGCGAAGCCATAGAAGAGATTGAAGCGGCGGACGAGTTCGCGGGAGAACTCGACGTGCGAGACCTGGTCTTCGCCAACGGGAACGAGGAGAGCTTTGCCGGCCTTCGCCGGCAAGCCTGCTGCGGCAGGCAGGCCAGGATCGCTGTACATGACGATGTCGGCGGTTTGCAGAGTGGGATAGCCGAGGAAGCCGTAGGTGTGAAGATCCTTGTCGCGGATGTTCTCGAGAGCTTCCTTGTAGGTGGGGACACGCTCGAGCCAGCCGAGGGGCGTGATCATGGAGAGGAGGAGATGGAGTTCGGAGTGTTCGGGGACGAGGGACTGGAGAAAAATGGTGGACTTCACGGGATCGAGGCCGGAGGCGAGGTAGTCGATGGTGATCTGGAGGGAATTTTCGGCGATGGCGGAGGTGTCCGCGTAATCGCTGGTGAGGGCGTGCCAGTCGGCAACGAAGTAGAAGCACTCGTAGTCGGGATCGTTTTGGAGTTTGACCCAGTTTTGGAGGGCGCCGAAAAAGTGGCCGATGTGGAGACGGCCGGTGGGGCGCATGCCGGAGAGAACGCGTTTGGTGGCGGTCGACAAGAGTCAGAGCCTCGGTGAATTGAAATGAGGGTGCTGAATTCAAAAGGATATCAGATATCGGATGGCAGATAGCAGGAGGCGGGAGAAGAAAGGGGGCTTTAACAGACACTCAAGCAAGTCAAAAAAGGAGGCGCGCGAATCGACGGCACTCGCCAAGACGCAGGGCCTGAGGTCCTTCGCTGCGCCCAGGATGACGACGTGCGCTTCGTTGAGGGTTCGATTGAAGTTGAATCCAAACCCGCACCCTGAAAACCCCAGGGTGCGCCACCCAGTTCCCTCGCTACGTGGCGCCGGAAAGGAGATCGCGGGCGATGATGGTGCGCTGGATTTCGCTGGTGCCTTCGTAGATGGTGATGACGCGGGCGTCACGGTACATGCGTTCGACGTCAGACTCGCGGGAATAGCCGAGACTGCCGTGGATCTGCACGGCCTTGTAGACAACGCGATTGACCATTTCGCTGGCGTAGAGTTTGGCGCGGGAGGAGGCGGAAGGAGAGGAGGTAAGGGAAGCAGAGGAAGCGGAGGAGGTGGACGAAAGGAGATCTTTGCGGAAGGCGGCCTGGTAGAGGAGGGCGCGGGCGGCTTCGATTTCGGTATGCATGTCGGCAAGCATCCACTGGATGGCCTGGAATTCACCGATGGACTTGCCAAAGGCTTTGCGGGCGCGAGCGTATTTGACGGATTCATCGAGCGCGCCCTGGGCAAGGCCGACGGCCTGCGCGGCGATGCCGATGCGTCCACCATCGAGCGCGGAGAGCGCGATGCGCAGGCCCTGGCCTTCTTCACCGAGGCGATTGGACGCGGGAACAGCGCAATCGTTGAAGATGAGCTCGACAGAAGGAGAAGAGCGCTGGCCCATCTTGTCTTCGTGGCGACCGATTTTGAAACTGGGGGTGTTGGGTTCGAGGAGGAAAGCGCTAATTCCCTTCCCGCCCGCGGAGGGATTGGTTTTCGCGAAGACGATGAAGAGACCTGCGGCGGAGCCATTGGTGACCCAGGTTTTGGTGCCGTTGAGGACATAGGAGGTTGAGGAAGGTGATGAGGTAGAAGAAGCAGATCCCTCGCCCCGCTCGGGCTGACAATTTTTTGTCCGGAGGACGGCGGTTGTTTGGATGCCGGCGGCGTCGGAGCCGGCGGCGGGCTCGGTGAGGCAGAAGGAGCCAATGATTTTGCCGGAGGCGAGAGCCTTGAGGTAACGGGATTTTTGCGCGTCGCTGCCGTAGGCGAGGAGTGGAATCTGAACCGCGGAATTGGTGACCGAGAGTGTCGTCGACATCGCGGCGTGAACGCGAGCGACTTCTTCGAGCATGAGGACGTAGGAGATGGTGTCGAGACCGGGGCCGCCCCATTCTTCGGGCATAAGCATGCCGCAGCAGCCGAGAGCGCCGAGTTTCTGGATGGCGTCGAGGGGAAAGTGGTTGGTGCGCTCCCAGTCTTTCACGTGGGGGCGGACTTCGCTTTCCATAAATTGGCGGACGGTGTTGCGAATGAGGAGTTGGTGGTCGGAGAGGGAGAAGTCCATGGGGAGATAGTTTTCAGTTCTAAGTTTTCAGTTCTAAGTTAAGAGCCCAGGTTAGTCCAGGTGCAAAGTTAACAGTTTGGAGGGAAAACGCAAACTCAAGGGCCACCCTCACGAACAACGGGGGAGCCGGCCAATTCACGATACGGTTGGCCACTGAAGATAGAGCTAAGGTTGACAGTTTGCAACGGCGGGCTGACAGTCTTTTCCCCAAGGAAAGTGCCCATGAGGATTCGCAGACCCTGCAGTTAGAGCTTGAAGAGTTCGCGGAGGCGCCTGGTCTGCTGGCGAGAGACCGGGATTTCGGATTGCTTTTTGTCGTCCATTTTGAGCATGAAGCTGGACTTGAACCAGGGCACCACTTCCTTGATGTGGTGAATGTTGACGAGGAAGGAGCGGTGCGGGCGCCAGAAGGATTCCTGGTCGAGGGCGCCAAGGAGTTCCTCGAGGGTGCGATAGTTGGAAGTGCCTTCGACATCTTTGGCGATGACGGAAATGAGGCCGCCTTCGATGGAAGCGAAGATGAGATCGCGCGAATCGACAAGAAGCATGCGCTGCTGGGAGCGCACAAGGACTTTGGAGGGGTGGGACGACGAAGGCTTGGGAGCGGCGAGCTGAGAGACAAGCTGCTCGAGGCGCTCGGTGGTGCTGGTGTGGGCTTCGATTTCCTTTTTTGCTTTTTGGATGGCTTTGGCTATGCGGGCCTTGTCAAAGGGCTTGAGGACGTAGTCGACGGCGTTGACGTCGAAGGCCTGGACGGCATAGTGGTCGAAGGCGGTGGCAAAGACGACGTGAGGCACTTTGAGCTTGCGCTCGACGAGTTTCTTGAGCACGCCAAAGCCATCGAGACCGGGCATCTGGACGTCGAGGAAGAGCAGGTCAGGAGAATGCTCTTTGATGAGATTGACGGCTTCGACGCCGTTTTTTCCCTGAGCGAGAAGGTTGATGTCTGAAAAACCTTTCAGGAGAAAGACAAGTTCGTCGCGAGCGGGCTTTTCATCGTCGACGATGATGGTGTTGATGGACATAAGAGGGTGAAGTTATAAGTTATCAGTTATAAGTTTTAAGTGGAAGACACGAAATCGGGAAAGAGGAGAGAGATGGCAAAGGGGAAAGCGAAGATATTGAAGAGCACGATGATTTATGAGGGGCCAGTGTTCGGCGTGAGGCGGGATGAAGTGCTGGAGCCGAATGGAGGGAGGGCTATACGGGAAGTGATCACGCATCCGGGGTCGGTGGTGGTGCTGCCGGTGTTGAAGGATGGAAGGATCGTGATGATCCGGCAGTACCGGCATGCGACAAGGCAGCACTTGTGGGAACTGGTGGCCGGCCGGATTGACGAGGGCGAGACGGTGAAGAAGGCAGCGGCGCGGGAATTACACGAGGAAACGGGATACCAAGCAAAGCGACTCTCTGTTTTCCTGGATATATTCCCGACCCCAGGGTTCCTGGAAGAGCGGATGTACATTTTGCTGGCGGAGGGCTTGACGGAGGGGAAAGCGCAGCCGGAAGAAGACGAGGAGATCGAGGTACGGGTTTTTGGGGTGAAAGAATTGAAACAAATGATACGCCGGGGACGTCTGCGGGATGGGAAATCGATTGCCGGGCTGTTGTACTACTTTACTTTTGTGCGGTAGGGTTGGCAAGGCCGGAAATACGGATTTAAACGATTTTTTTGTACAAATATGCACATGCATCGGGTTTTTCCTCAGCTTACTATTGACTCTTAAATTCATTTTGATAGACTCCGCGCAATTCGTGCTCATGGCGGCGATTGAAGTTTCATTCCGCCCCAGGAGTAAGAAACATTTGAGTCACCTGCCAAAGGAGACACGAAGTGCACGGAACAGTAAAGTGGTTCAATAATTCGAAGGGGTACGGATTCATCGGGAGGGAGGATGGGCCCGATGTGTTCGTACATTATTCGGCGATCGTCGGCGATGGTTACCGCACGTTGCAGGAAGGAGATACGGTCGAATTCGAGATCGTGCAGGGTCCGAAAGGACCTCAAGCAGCGAATGTGACCAAACCTTCCTGACAGTCGAGTTTGGATCTCATAGGGACGGCGGGAGCGAAGGCTTCCGCCGTTTTTTTCGTGGGCGGACGCGTTTGACGGTGATGCTTCGGTGCGTCTGCGAAGGCACTGACGGGCTGCGGGCCGGGGAAGGTGATCAGATATCAGGAGAGAGTCAGATGAGCGGCGCTGTGAGGCAAGACGCACGGGTTGAGATCCTTCGCTGCGCTCAGGATGACATTGTGCCGCACCGTGCCGCGGGTTCTACGAGGAGTGGTCCAGCGTCCCTGTTGCGGAAGGGGATATAATCGCGGGCATGGATAACAAGCAAATCGCGCGGATCCTGCGGGAGACCGCTCAACTGCTGGAGATTGACGGGGCGATTATCGGACGCTACCGGAGTTACGAGAAGGCGGCGGAACTCATTGATGGACTGCCGCAGCCGGTGGAACAGCTGGTAGCGACACCGGAAAAGCTGCTGGAGCTTCCCGGGATCGGACAGGGCATGGTGGAACACCTGACGGAAATCGTGAAGACGAGCGACTATTCGCTGCGTAAGAAGCTGCTGAAAAAGTACCCGGACACGATTCTGGATTTGCTGAGTTTGCAATCGCTGGGCCCGAAGAAGGTGGCGCTGCTGTGGAAGACCTTCAAGACCGCAACCGTCGCGGACGTGGAAAAACTGGCGAAGGACGGAAAGCTGCGGGACCTGGCGGGGTTCGGGGAGAAGAGCGAGCAGAATATTTTGAAGGCAGTAGAGGTGTTCCGAAAATCGACGGGACGCTTTCAACTCAACACAGGGGAAGATGCGGCGCAGGCGATTGCCGCGCACATCCGGAAAGTGGGAAAAGCGGTGGAGAGCGTGACACCGGCAGGATCGTTGCGGCGCGGGAAAGAAACGGTGGGGGACCTGGATTTGCTGGTGACTATGGCGGACGGCTACACGAAGCAGAAGGATGTCGACGCCGTGGCGAAACACATACTGACGTATGCGGGCATCGACCAGACGCTGGCGCACGGGGAAAATAAAGTGAGTTTCACGCTGGAGGACGGGCTGCAGGTGGACGTGCGGCTGCTGGAGAAAGACCACTTCGGAGCGGCATTGCTGTACTTCACGGGATCGAAGGAACACAACGTGAAGCTGCGAGGCCGCGCGAATGACATGGGCTACACGTTGAATGAGTATGCCTTGGCGACGCTGAAAGGCGAAAAGCGTGTCGCGGGAAGGACGGAGGAGGAGATTTATGGGAAGTTGAAGCTGGACTACATTCCGCCGGAATTGCGGGAGAACACGGGAGAGATTGAGGCGGCGGAGGTGCACAAGCTGCCGAAGCTGGTGGAGCTGAAGGACATCAAGGGCGACCTGCAGATGCACACGACGGCGAGCGACGGAAAGAACTCGATCGAGGAGATGGCGGAGGCCGCGCGGGCGTTGGGGCACGAATACATCGCGATTACGGACCATTCGAAGGCAGTGACGGTGGCGAACGGGCTGGACGAGAAACGCATGGCCTCACACATCAAGAAGTTGAGGGCGGCGGATGAGAAGGGATTGGGGATACGGGTGCTGGTGGGCTCGGAGGTCGATATTTTGAAGGATGGTGCGCTGGATTATTCGGACGAAATCCTGGCTCAAGTGGACGTGGTGGTGTGCTCGATCCATTCCTATTTCAATCTGGACCGCGTAGCGATGACGGAACGGATGTTGGCGGCGATCGAGAATCCGTACACACAAATCATCGGGCACCCGACGGGACGGCTGTTGCTGAAGCGGGATGCCTATGAGTACGAGATGGAGAAGGTGCTGGACGCGTGCGCAAAGAACGGGGTGGCGATGGAGTGCAATTCGTATCCAGACCGGCTGGATTTGAAGGAAGTGTATCTGCGCATGTGCAAGGAGAGAGGCGTGAAGGTGGTGATTTCGACGGATTCGCATAATACGACGAATTTGAACTTTATCCGGTACGGAGTGACCATGGCGCGGCGCGGGTGGCTGGAGAAGAAAGACGTGATCAATATTTTACCGGCGAAGGAGTTTTTGGCGGCGCTGCGGGCGAAGCCCGGGGAAAAGAAGAGCGCGGCGAGGAAGTAGAAGAGTTTACGGTTGACAGTTTACAGTGCACAGTTTCGGAGAAGAAAAGAGCGAAAACCCAACAGCGATGACCGGTTGTGAACAGTGCAGGGTGGCGCGAGAGCTATGTGCCAAAACGCAAGGATGAGATCCTTCGCCTGCAAACTGCGCAGCCTCAGGATGACTGATTTGAGTTGAGAGGCAGGAACGAAGAACGAAGATCGAAGATCGAAGAGGGATCTCTCGCCGCTGCGCTCCTCGGGATGACGGGTTGAGGATGAGGTGGAGGCGAAAAGCGAATTGGCGGCCCACATAGAGGATTGGAGAGCAAAAGCGGCGGCCCTTCGATTGGGCAGCTCAGGACAAGCAAGCCTGCCCGCCCGCGGTAGCAGGCCGCCACTCCAAAGGGAACATTTTGGCGGGGGAATCCGTTACTGGTTATAGGACGATGTACGGAGGAACTAGGAGATGGCGATGCGAGTGGAGGATCAGCGTTTCCTGCCTCGGAACCGGTTCATGAAGCTTGGCGGTATGGCACTGATGGCGTGGACGTTAGCCCTGTGGGGCGCTACGGCTGCGCCAGCCGATGAAGTGGCCAAAACATTCCCGATCAGCGGGCGCGCGCGAGTACACGTGGAGACGGATGATGCCGCGCTGCGCGTGTCCACCGGAGACATTAAGCAGGTAGAAGTGCGAGTGGAGTATTCGGGATATAAGCTGGACAAGGATTTGAGGGTGAACACGTCGCAGAATGGCGATGCGGTCGAGGTATCGGTAAAGACTGGTAGCGTCTGGAACTGGGGCATGCACCATACGAGCGTGCGCGTGGAAATTCACATGCCGAAAGATGCGGATTTGACGGCGCGCAGCGGAGATGGGTCCGTTGAGGCCGATTCGATCAATGGGAACGTGGATATAACTACGGGCGACGGAAGCATTACGGTGCAAGGAGCGAAGGGCAACATCCGGTTCCACACCGGGGACGGGCACATTGAGGCGCGTGGCCTGGATGGACGTGTGGATGCGTCGAGCGGGGACGGGCACGTCAGTCTGGAAGGACGTTTCGACGGGCTCAATATCAAAACGGGCGATGGAAGCGTGACGACGCGGGCTATGGCAGGTTCGAAGATGCAATCGAGCTGGACGATTCATACTGGCGATGGAAGCGTGGACGTGGAAATTCCCGGGGACCTGCAGGCAGATATCGACGCGAGCACGCACGATGGGCATATCAGCCTAGGCCTGCCAGTAACCGTGCAAGGGAATTTCAGTTCGTCGCAGATCCACGGAAAGATGAATGGAGGAGGCCAGCTCCTGACGATTCGAACTGGAGACGGGTCGATTCATCTGAGCAAGAGCTAGACGAAGCGCTCGGGTGCAAGCCGGCGGACTAGGTGAACAGCGCCGACCAGTGGAAAGGGATTGCACCCTAGGCACGACAGAATGGTTCCCTTTTCAGACACAAACTGCCCGAGGGGCCCGTCGTAACTCATTGAAAAACAAGGAAGGCGGTTTGGCGACTCCTTTGCAGATGATACGGGTGTCGGGAGGCCCAGCCGTGATCGTAGTGATCCTCGGGATTGCGGTACTAGGACTGTTTGTGATTTCGTTGACGAGTTCTCTATTCGGGAACCGGCGCCAACGGTTGTAGTTCTCTCGCCACCTGTAGTGAAATCCTGCCATCCGTAATCAGCTGAGAATTGTCAAACCATCCGTCCGCCGTTCCGTTTGTGAGTCGAGGTGCGACGGTGTGGGTAAGATGGGGACGCTGCAAGGCGTGTCGTCGCAACTCCGGCTTGTGAAGCGAAGATGCCCGCACCACAAAACGGTGCGGCCGCTACACACCGTGCTGCGTCCGTACGCTGCGCGCACCCAGGATTTTTGGGAGTGGGCGTCGACGGAGTCAAGGGCGCGGAGAGAGTAGACGAAG